>Ga0208449_1000952_pt1 | contig 16552 bp, 14 predicted proteins | sample MalvireepMed_s17_FD_184247 | JGI IMG/M metagenome (GOLD analysis project Ga0208449, IMG submission 184247) | Marine viral communities from the Global Malaspina Expedition - Malaspina viral metaG DeepMed_s17 (SPAdes) (version 2) | ecosystem: Environmental > Aquatic > Marine > Oceanic | place...
GATCCTGGCCGGTGGCTACGCCGCCAAGCGCCTTTCGGAACGTGCAGACACGGCCCCCAACCGCGCCACAACGCCGTAAATGAACGAATCAGGCGCCGGGTCCGAACCAAAGGCCCGGCGCCGACCTTCGATACACGGCTCACGGCCACCGGGCCGCGGATAGTTCTCTGCGCACTACCGCCAAGGCCTGATCCATAATCTTCGAAGCGGAAAGACCCGGCTGACGCACAATTGCGAGCCTAGGCGAGGGCCTGATGCGCCGTTTTCAGAAGGCAGCCTTCGGACGTCACCTTCTACGGCTTGCAAATAAATTTTTCTGACCGCTTCCGGGTCTGCCGCAGCTCGAAACCCTAAAAGTCACGCTTTTTAGCCATCTCGAGGGCTATCCTCATGGATTGCCTCTGGACCGAAGTAAAATTTTCGGCGGCAAGCCGGTTTTAACCACCTTTTAGACCTTTCTGTCCTAGCACTGCGAATGCAACAGGACGGGTCTCAATCAACATGTCAGCTGTGTCTCGCGCCGGAGAATCGGTGCAGTTTCCGCGTGAAGTCACGCTCTCCAGCATTTGCGAAATCCATGACGATGTAACCGCCGCGTTCGCGCGGGACGGGGCGATCGAATTCGACATTCGCAATGTGGAGATCGTCGATCTTGGCTTCGTGCAGCTCGTTGAAGCCGCTCGCAAGGCGGCTGCCGCCGATGGACGGCAAATAGGCCTTTCCCATCCCGCTTCCCAGCCCGTCGCGCAGCTTCTGCAGCGCGCGGGCTTTCTCGAGTCCGCGACACCCGCCGATATCGATTTCTGGTTCCATGGAGATGCTACCCAATGACCGCTTCCATTCTCACGGTCGACGATTCCCCGTCCATTCGCATGGCCATTCGCATCGCGCTGAGCGGTGCCGGATACACCGTGACGGAAGCGGGTGACGGCGAAGAGGGCCTGGCCACGGCCAGCGCGACCAAGTTCGACATGATCGTGACTGATCTGAACATGCCGAAGATGGACGGCCTCGCCATGATCCGCGAATTGCGCAAGCAGCCCGCGCAGGCCGGTGTGCCGATCATCTTCCTCACCACCGAATCCGATGCCGACATGAAGGCCCAGGCGAAGGCGGCGGGCGCGACCGGCTGGCTCGTCAAACCCTTCGTGCCCGAGCAGCTGACCAAGGTCGCGCGCAAGGTGCTCGGCCGGTGAGCGGCCCCGGCTTTCCCGATCCGGCAGACACCTTTCGCGTCGAGGCGGCGGATGTCCTGAACGAAGTCGAACAGGCTCTGCTCGACCTCACACAGAATCCGCACGACAAGGATCTCGTCGACGCGGTGTTCCGAGGGCTGCATACGCTCAAGGGTTCGGGCGCGATGTTCGGGTTCGACGATCTGGCGGGCTTCACCCATCATTGCGAAAGCGCTTTCGATCAGGTCCGCAAGGGCGCGGTCGCGGCGACGCCGGAACTGATCTCCATCGTACTGAGCGCGCAGGATCGGATGCGGGCGCTGGTGGCTGGCGAAGTCGACGAAGAGAAGCAGAACCGCATCCTCGCCCAGCTTGGCGAGGCCGTTGCCGCCGCTTCGGATCAAGACGCTTCCGATCAAGACGCTTCGGATCAAGGGGGGGCGCAGGCCGAGACGCCCGGCGCGGGTGAGGCCGGTGGGTGGCGCGTACGCTTCCGCCTGCCCGCCGATTGCATGGCGAACGGTACCAACCCGCTCTTCCTGCTCGACGAGTTGCGCGACCTTGGCGAATGCGAAATCGCGCTGCTGACGGACAGGATACCGCCGCTGGCCGAACTGGACCCGCGCGAATGCCATCTCGGCTGGGACGTCACGCTGAAGGGCGCGATCGACCGGGACGATATCGAAGATGTCTTCATCTTCGTGATGGACGACATGGAATTGTCGATCGAACCGATCGGCGCAGAACGCGAGAAGGCTTTGGAACAGCCGTCTTCTTCGACGCGCGAGGCAGGTAGGGCTTCCGCCGAAACGAACGCCACCGCCGGTGCCGCGCCGGCGGACGGCAAGGCACAGCCCGGCAAGGCTGCGGGAGATACGCTGCGCGTGCCTGCCGAACGGCTCGACGAATTGATGGACCGGGTCGGCCAGCTGGTCATTGCGCAAAGCCGCCTGTCGCAGATCGCCCATGGCAATGTGGATCTCGCTTTGCGGTCCGTTTCGGAAGAGATCGAGCGGCTTTCGGGCGAATTGCGCGACACCATGATGGTGATGCGCATGGTTCCCGTATCGACCCTGTTCGGCCGGTTCCGCCGCCTGATCCACGATCTGTCGGAGGAAACCGGCAAGGCGATCGCCCTTTCGACCGAGGGCGAGGGCACCGAAGTCGACAAGACCGTGATCGAGCGCCTGTTCGATCCCATCGTCCATCTGGTCCGCAATTCCTGCGACCACGGGCTGGAAACGCCGGATCAGCGCCGAACCGCCGGCAAGCCGGAATCGGGCAATATCACGCTCTCGGCGCATCAGGCGGGCGGGGAAGTCGTCATCACCATCCGCGATGACGGGCGCGGGATCGACCGCGATCGCGTGCGCGCCAAGGCGGAGGAAAGCGGCCTGATCAAGCCCGATCAGGTGCTGAGCGATCAGGAGCTGTTCCAGCTGATCTTCCATCCGGGTTTTTCGACTGCGGCACAGGTCAGCAATCTTTCGGGACGCGGCGTGGGCATGGACGTGGTCAAGCGGACCATCGAAAGCCTGCGCGGCACTATCGAAGTCGCCAGCGAACCGGGCGAGGGATCGACCATCGCGCTGCGCATCCCGCTGACGCTGGCCATTATCGAAGGCCTGCTCGTCCGCGTGGGCGAGGAGCAATACGTCATCCCGCTTTCCAGCGTCGAGGAATGTATCGAGCTGTCTCTGGAAGACGATATGCGTCATCGCGGCCGCAGTCTGATCTCGTTGCGCGGCGCATTGGTATCCGCCGCACCGCCGAACTCGTCTCCGAGATCAGCGCCGCCTGCCGCGAACAGGATATCGGCGCCAGCCAGATCAACGAGGCGATCCAGCAGCTCGATACCGTGACCCAGCAGAACGCCACCGCGTCCGAGCAGATCTCGAACACGTCCGAGGAGCTGGCAAGCCGGGCCGAGAACCTTCAGACGGCGATCGCCTTCTTCCAGGTCTCCGCCGAGGATGCGGCGGGTTCTGTCGCGGCTCCCAAGGCGAAAAAGGCGGCTGCCAAGCTCGCTCCTGCGAAAGCCAAGGCCAAGGTGTCCGGCTTCAAATCGGGCAGCGTGGCACACCAGCAGGATCGGGCGCGCGGCTTCGCCCTGGATCTGTCGAGCGGCGGACCGGACGAAGACGACGCCCATTTCGGCCAGGCGGCATGACGAGCGGGTCCGAAACCCAGGTCGTCACCTTCGGGCTCGGAGACGAGGTCTTCGCGGTCTCTGTCGGGATGGTGCGCGAAATACTGGACTATGCGCCGGTGTTTCGCGTGCCCCAGGGGCCCGAGTGGCTCCTGGGCCTGACCGAGCTGCGCGGGGCGGGCATTCCCACGGTGGACCTGCGCACCCGCATGGGTCTTCCCGTGCAGGAGCCGACCCTGGCAACCCGCATCCTGATCGTCGATCTAACGCTGGCGGACCGCAATGTCGCGCTGGGGCTGGTGGTCGATCGTGTCCTGGCCGTCAGCGCCTTTCCGGCCGATCGGATCGAGCCTGCCCCCGACATCGGCATGCGCTGGCGTTCCGACTATATCGAAGGGGTGGTGCGGCAGGATGACGGCTTCGTCATCCTGGTGAACCTGGCCGCATTCTTCTCCAGCGAGGAAGCAAGCCTTCTTCCCGGCCTTCAGGCAGCCTGAGCTGCCCGCCGGGCGCCTTTCGCCGAGTTAAAGCAATCTGCGTAGCGTCGGCTCCACAGGGGCGTCGCCCGTGCTCTTCGGATAACGCTCCATGCCCAATACTGCTCTTGCCGCAAGGCCGATGACCGAGGACAGCATGTCCCCGAAGAATTTCGCCCGGCTCTCGGCACTCATCCAGGACCTGTCGGGGATCAAGATCCCGCAGACCAAGCAGACCATGCTCGAAGGACGTTTGCGCCGACGCGTGCGGGCGACGGGGCTGGAGGATCTCGACGCGTATTGCGAAGCCGTTTTCGAAACCGGAGTCGCCAGCAGCGAAACCGAGTTTCTTCTCAATGCGGTCACCACCAACAAGACCGATTTCTTCCGCGAACCCAAGCATTTCGAGTTCATGGAAAGCACCGCTCTGCCGGCGATCAAGGCTGCGGGCATTCGCCGCCTGCGCGCTTGGAGCGCAGGCTGCTCCACGGGTGCCGAGGCCTATACGATGGCGATGGTGTTCGACGATTTCGCAACGCGGCACGGTGGACCCGAATACGGCATCCTCGCCACCGATCTCGACAGCGACGTCCTCGAAACCGCGCGCCGCGGCATCTATCCGCGCGCGCTGCTCGATCCCACCCCGGCGGCTTTGCGCAGGCAATATGTGATGGAGCCGGTTGATCGCGGCAGCGGAGACGTTCGCATCGTTCCGGCCCTGCGATCGGCCATCGGCTTCGCGCAGCTCAATTTCATGGATGCGCGCTATCCGGTGGGCGATCCCATGGATATCATCCTGTGCCGCAACGTGCTGATCTATTTCGATCGGCCCACGCAGGAAGCGGTGCTGGGCCGTTTGTGCCGCAATTTGAAGCCGGGCGGCTGGATCATGCTCGGACATTCGGAAACCATCGCCGACATGCACTTGCCGCTGCGCCAGGTGGGCTTCACTACATTTCAGAAGGTCTGACGATCATGGCGCAAAAACGCATCCGCGTCCTTGTCATCGACGATAGTGCCAGCGTCCGTCAGGCGATGACCTCGATCCTTTCGGCCGACCCGGACATCGAGGTGATCGCCGCCGCATCCGATCCCTTCGCCGCCGCACGGTATATTCAGGCCGAATTGCCCGACGTGGTGACGCTGGACGTCGAAATGCCGCGCATGGACGGGATCACCTTCCTTCGCAAACTGATGAGCCAATGCCCGGTGCCGGTGGTGATGTGCTCATCGCTGGTTGAGGAAGGGTCCGAAACGCTGCTCCAGGCGCTGGAAGCGGGCGCCGTGGACATCATCCTCAAGCCGCGCATGGGTGTGGCCGACCATTTGCTGGAATCGCACATGCGCATCCGCGAAACGGTGAAGGGCGCGGCGCAGGCGCGCCTCGGCCGCCGTTCCGCCGCCCGCAAGGACGCAGCGCCCCAGGCCAAGCTGACCGCCGATGCCATGATGCCGCCCCCGGGCGCCAATGCGATGCGTCGCACCACCGAAATGGTGGTGTGCATCGGTGCCTCCACCGGCGGCACCGAAGCGCTGCGCGAAGTTTTGGAGGCGTTGCCGGCCAATTCGCCCGGTATCGTGATCGTTCAACACATGCCCGAAAGCTTCACCAAGGCTTTCGCAAAGCGCCTCAACACGCTGTGCAAGGTCGATGTGAAGGAAGCGGAAGACGGCGACACGGTAATGCGCGGCCACGTGCTGATCGCGCCTGGCGGTCTGCGCCACACGATGCTGGAGCGGCAGGGCGCGCGCTATTACGTGTCCGTTCGCGAAGGGCCGCTGGTCTCGCGTCACCGGCCATCGGTGGACGTGTTGTTCCGCTCTGCCGCCCGCACCGCCGGGTCGAATGCGGTCGGCATCATCATGACCGGCATGGGAGACGATGGGGCGCGCGGCTTGCTCGAAATGAAGCAGGCCGGGGCGCGCACTGTCGCTCAGGACGAGGCGACATCGGTCGTCTTCGGTATGCCGAAGGAAGCGATCGCCCGTGGCGCGGCCGACCGGATCGTGCCGCTGGGCTACATCGCCAACGAACTCTTACGGGCAACCGAACGATGACCTATCACAGCGCTCTACCCGTTCTCGAAACCGCCACGCCGGTGCCATGTGCTGGGCAAGAGCCACGCTCGACCCGGCGCCTGGCACACGATCTGAGCGAGCTGGCGGCGGGCATGGACGTCCGCTTCGTCGCGGCAGGCAGAACCCTGATGACCGCGATCGAAACGATCGACCGTCTGATCGCGGTTCTCAAGGCTATCAGCGGCGCGCTGGACGAAGATGCGGTGGATGAGGCTGTCGCGACGCTGACCGGCATGGCGGATCTCCTGACCGACCTGCCGGAAAAGCTGCAGGCCCGCGAGGGGGATCTGCAGACGGCCAGGAACGATTCGACGATGCTCTGCAACCGGGTCGAAGAAGTGCAGAACCTCTTCTACGCACTCGAAATCTATGGCGTGAACACGAAGATCGCCTCTCAGGGGCAGGACGATTTTGTTCGGTTTGTTTCCGATATCGGCAGCCGGGTGACGTATGGTCGCGAGAATCTGGGCGCAATTTCCGACACGCTGAAGGCATTGGCCCCCAGCCTGTCGGATGCCGACCAGCTGATAGAACCGCTCCGCCTCGAATGCGCACGGACCGTGCCTGCGGTGCCCGAATTGCTGGCGAAGAATGCGCTGGTGCTTCGCGACCACATGAAGGCGATGGGAAATCTGGCAGCAAGCGTCCTGACGATCGCGCAGCAGATTCAAGGCGAAGTCGCGCTCGTCCTCGGAGCGCTGCAGGTCGGTGATAGCACGCGCCAGCGGATCGAGCATGTGGTCGAAGCGCTTGAAATTCTCGACCGGCACACCGCTCCGATCGCTTCCGATCAAGATGCGGTTCGCGCGGTGCAAGCGCACATCCACCGGCTTCTGGCGGATCTGCTGGATGCGGCGGCGATGGATTTCACCACCGGGTCCACGACACTGCTGACATCGCTGCGCGGTATCGGCCCGCTGACCGAACGGCTGGTGTCCCTGATGGAAGACGAGGCTTCGACAGGCGATGCCGAAAGGGGGGAGCGTACGCTTCTCCAGCAGGTCGAATACAATATCGCGGAAATGGAGGGCCTGACCACCCGGCTCCGCGAAACCGATGGGCAATCCAGTCTTCTCATGGGCGCGGTGGCCGAAGCGCTGGTCCAGTTGGGCCTCAAGCTCAAGATCTTTTCCGATCTCAGGATCGATGTCCGCAATATCGCAATGAACATGCTCGTCCTGTGCCGTCGGACCGGCGATACGGGGCGCGCCGTGTTCGTGATCGCCAAGGAAATCGATTGCCTTTGCGTCAAGCTGGGCGAGGCGCTGGAGGGCATGATCGAACTGGTCGCCAATCTTTCCAGGGTCGGCCCGGCGATTCAGGCCACCACGACGCTGGAAACGCGGCCCGATCTTGCGGACGCGCTGGCGATCGTCAGGCAGGGATGCAGCAGTAACGAAAGCGGAATAGAGCAGGGCAGGCTCGAGGCGGTCGATCTGATAGCCCTTCTCGACAGCGTCGACACCGACCTGGCCGAGGAGCTGTCGCTCGAGCGCGACATGACGGTCGCAAGCGAATTCCTTTCTGCGATGTCGCAGGGGACTTCGGACGGGGAGGAGGCGGCCCCCTCTGCTGAAGCGCTGAACGCGATTACCGCGATCCTTTCCGAAATCGCCGGGCGTTATTCCATGGCGCAGGAACGCGAGGTTCATCGTCGGCACGTCCCGGGAGGAGCCGAATTGGACGTGCCAGTCGAGGATGCTTGCGATGGATTGTTCGGCGATGACGATGACGATGACGACGGCCTTTTCTAGACCGTGAAGCGCAAGCGGTGGCCGGATGATCGCGACTGCCCCGCTTCTTCGCCAAAGGGACGCAGCCCAAGGTCCGAGAAACAGGCCCACATGGTAACGTGGCCGGTCTACGAAGCCGAGCCGGCCACGCCGAAGCCAAAGCCGCGTCCGTCCTAGAACCAACATGGCTGCTTTCCAGGCATTGTCGGACCATTTCGCTCAGTTGCGAGGCCGTGCTTAAGGCGCGCTTTTCGGGACGCTCGGGGAGGGGGCGAATACCCGGAATCGGCGCTTTGCCGACTAGCAGCTTGTGGGCCGGGAAGCAGACAATCATGGCGTGCTTTCCGTGCGTCGAGAGGCGGGACTTTTATCTCTGCTTTTCCAGCGACGGCACGCTCCAGCTGTCGTCGATCACCGGCTCTGCGGGGCGATAGGTGCGGAAGATAGCTTCGAACGGTCCTTCGGGTGGCCGCGGCAGCGTGAAGCAGCTTGCCAGAAAATTTCGTTCTGATCATGAGCTATCCAATCTTTTTGCGGTGATGGCGAGGCGGCCGGCCTGCCTACAAGATACTACGCGGCAAGGCGCATTAGCCCTCGCGCCCCATGATCTTTGATCGGGTGTGGAACGGCTCGGCAAGCGCATGGAGAGCATCGCGGGCGGGTTGCACCGCGACCCGCAGCTCGAATCCATCTTGAAGCGTCGCGCGCCCGAGTTGGCGTTGAGTATGGAGCGGGGCCGGTCGATCGGGCAGGAGCTGGCGCAGTGGGTCGGACAAGGCCGCAACCGCGATCGTGGCATGAGCCGGTAAGGGGGACGGGTGACGGACGAGGACAACAGCCAAGGAACCGACGCAGCCGAGGCGTTCGAGGCCATGTGCGTCGAGCTGGCGCTATTGCGCCGCGCCGTGGAGGGTCTGGCGGCCGAGCGCGGCGCGATCGACTTTCCCGACTATACCGAGACGTTGGGGCGGATGCAGAAGGGCGTGGACGCTACGGCCGACCGTATCGCGGCCATCAACGACGTGATCGCGCGAAGTCCGGCGCTGGCGATGACGCCGGAGCAGATGGCGCAGCGGATCGCCGCGGCGGGCAGCGCGGCCCGGCGCGAGGACCAGGCGGCGCTCGCCAAGGCGGGTGAGGACAAGGCCCGCGTCATGGCCGAGCTTCGCGCTATCGCCGGGTCCGCATGGACACTGGCCGAGCAGAAGAACCGGCAGCTATGGTTTGGCTTGGGCGGGGTGGCGATCGGCGTCGTCGCATGGGCGATCGTGCCGGGTTTTGTCGCGCGCGAGATCGCGCCGGCGAGCTGGCAATGGCCCGCGCGCTTGGCGGCGCGGACGCTCGACATGCCCCGTTGGGAGGCCGGTCAGCGGATGATGCAGAGCGCCGACCCGGCCGCGTTCCGCGCAGTCGTCGCGGCCGACAGGATCGTGACGGCCAACCGCAAAACGATTGAGGGGTGCAGCAAAGCCGCAGCCCGGGCGCGCGAGACGGTGCGATGCACGATCAGGGTCAGGCCGGATGGACAAGATAGTCGTTAATGCATCACGCTAGGGCAACTTCGTCGGCATCGAGCATTCGGCCCATCGCGTAGTAATCGCCAACAACGCCCGATTCTTTGTTGGCCGCCACCACATCTCCGCACACGGTATAGCCAAGCCGTTGGTAGAGTGCGAACGCCCGGTCGTTGCGAACAGCAACGTGGAAGATCAGGAAAGGTATCCTGCGGCGACGTACCCATTCCTCGGCGGATTTCACCAGACTTGTTCCGAGCCCACGTCCCTGCCACCGTGTCCGGATAGCCAGATTAAACGAGGCAAATTCGGCAGCGCCTTCGATGCACACGCTCCGCACATCTATGTAGCCGACGAGGTCGCCTATGCGTTGCAGGACGAAGATGCCTCGTTCGCCGGCTACGGCGGCGCTCAGCTCCACAGTTGTGCGGCGCAGGAGTTCCCCTCGATCTCGGACATCGAAGATCATATGTTCCGCTTCGCGAGCGAGGGCGATCTTCAAGCGTACCAAAGCTTTAGCGTCGGCAAGGTTCGCCGGGCGTGGCTCGCTCCAACTCCGCTTTCCGCCTACTTGAGCTATCGAACGCGCCGGCGGGAGTGGGGGCGCGTATATCGCCTGTGTCATGTGAAGACTTGGGCTCCCTGTAACGCGCGCGCGCGCTTTGGAATCGCGAGTTTGCCGAGGGATAGGTGACCAGAGCGGAAAGCGTGACGTGGGGAAAGCTGCGTCGGACAGCTTAGGCTGCGTGGCCCGTCCGCTCCACGCTGTTTCCGCTTCCAAAAGGCAAAAAGCCCAAGCAGATTGCCTGCGACAGATACAAGATCAACGGCCAAGGCGAACGGTGCGCCAATGAGAAGATTGTGGGCCAGCCAGAAGGGGGCGGCCACGAGAAAGACCATCTTCATCCGCGTCGTTGATCGCTGGGTCCGTGCCATGAAGGAAGCAGCCCCGCCGCAAGCGGCAAGGCCGGATAGGAGCCCATGCCAGGTCGCCACGGTAAGCAATAGCAGCGCGAGCAACGTCGCGCCGTCGAGCGCGAGCTTGGCAACCCGGTCACGAACCACCAGCGCGACGGTGAGCTGCATCAGGGAAAGAACGCATGCGGCCGAAGCGGTAGGCGCGCCGATCAGCGCGAAGTGCAGCGCGAAGGCGCACGCGCCGGTGCCTTGCACCATGAGCGCTCCCCGGCGCGAGGGTAGGAGCGGCCAGCTCACCACGCAGCCGAGGCCGACGATGCCGAATAGGATCGCAGCTAACCCGGTGCTCGCAAACGTCTGATCGAGGAAAAGCGACATCTATGCTCGCGTCGGGGTTGGTCCGGCTTCCACCGTGAAGGAAGAAGGTTAATGTGACGTTGTTGTCGACCGCTTTCCCATCGCGAGTCCCGGCCACAATGGCATTTGGCTTTTGTTGCGGACTGGTTCATTCTGCGCCTAGGGCGGCGCTCTTCCCTTTGGGTTCCGCCCGTGTTTGGACCAGGACAATGGTGCGTGACGCTTTCAAGCTTCTCGCCATCTCGACGTCGCTCGTGCTTTCTGGCTGTGTCAGTCCGCGAGAAATGGCCGCTCGCCATCGGGCGGCGTGTGCGAGTTATGGCTTCCAGCCTGGAACGGAGAGCTATGCGAATTGCCTTCTTCAGCTCGACGTAGGTGATTACGGCTACGGCCATCACAGGGGTGGCGTGCCGTTGTTTCCTGCGCGGCATCGGGCGCCCGCACCGCCTTTCCCTATTGCCACGCAAGACTAGGGTCGGCTACAGTTCACTGATGCTCCTTCGTCCTCACCTATTGATCTGCGCACTTTCGCTCGGCAGCGCCGCGCCCGTGGCGGCTCAGCAAGCGGTGCCTGCCGCGCCACGAACCGTGGCGGGTGCTTCGAAATTCATCCAGGACATGCTGACCCGCGGCACAGCCGTCGCAAAGCCTTGGCCGGGTTTCGTGCGGAGCAGCAGGATCACGAGCGTAGGAGTGAAAGGTGGTTGCCTCGTTACGCTCACGCTCGCCGACAAAAGCGCCCTCAGCGTGAAACTCGATCAGGTGGTTGCGATCCGACCGCTTTACTCGGCCAACGCGCCCCAGGCGTCGGTGGAGATCAAAGGGGGCGCGCAGCCCTACGAGGGTCTCGATATATTCGTCGGGGACAACGACGCGGTGCGCCGCGTCGGTGATGCCCTGGAGTTCATGCGCCAGTCCTGTGATCCATCGGCGAAGACTGGTTTCTAAACCGGCCAGCGGCGTCTCACCAACTTTTGCAAGGTTCATATGCTCGCAACCGACCAAGTTGGCCGTTATAACCTCATTCTAACCGTCGCGCGCACCGTCGTCGGCGCGCCGGGCATGATGTTGTTGTCGTTGTAGGCGGACGAGAAATAATCGCTGTTAAGCAGATTCTCGACGTTGATTTGCGCCTCGATCTGGGGGGTGAGCTTGAAGAATGCCGCGGCATCGACGCGCGTGAAGGCGGGTAGGATGGCGGTATTGCTGATGGAGGTGAAGCTCTTCGACTGGTGATAGACCCCGACCCCGGCCCCAAGGCGAGGGGTGAGGTCGTAGCGGGTCCACAGCGAAGCCTGCTGTTTGGGAACCAGCGGAACCTCGCGCCCGGCCGGGGCGACACTCGTCGTTTTGCGAATTGTCGCGTCCTGCAGCGCATAGCCCGCGCTGATCTGCCACTGTGCTGTGATCGCACCGCTAAGGCCGAGTTCGAACCCCTTACTGCGCTGAGCACCCGTCAGCACCGTCCGCGCGGCGTCGTTGGGGTCGGCCGCGCGGGTGTTGGTGCGGTCGAGCTGGTAGATGGCGGCCGTCAGGTTCAGCGTGGGCAGGATATCCCACTTGAGGCCAAGCTCGTAGTTGTCGAACCTTTCCGGTTCCAGCGCAGCGCTAGTGATATCGAGTGATGAGAATTGATCCCCCGACTGCGGCAGGAAGGACCGGCTATAGCTGGCGTATATCGAGACAGGTTGCACCGGCTTGAGCACCACGCCCACTCGGGGAGACCACAGGGTGTCCGTGCGGCTATAGCTCTGTGCGGCAACCAGGTCGTCGACGTTGAGCGTGAAGCGGTCGCGGCGAACGCCGCCGATGACATCGACATGGTCGCCGATCGAGATCTGGTCCTGCACGTAGAAGGCAGTGACGTCGGCGTTCGTGCGGACCGACCGGTAGCCGGTGTTGGCGGCGGTGCGCAGCGTAACCGGCGGCACCGTGATCGGGTCGGCCAACCCGACAAAGACGCGCCGCCCCCCATTGACGATATCGCCACCCCCGAAAAAGCCGTTGATCCGCTGGTTGCGCGTGCGCTGGTCGCTAACTTCGAAGCCGGCGAGCAGCACGTGGCGAACGGGGCCGGTGGTGACGGTCCACACAAGGTCGTTCTGGTTGAGCAGATTCGTGCGCGTCGTGGGATCGCTATACGCTTCGAGGCCGACGCTGCGGACGCCGCCGCGCGGCGTGACCGGGGTTACCGCAAAGGCGTTCCGATAGAGCTTGTCATAATCACCGTACAGGATCCGGCTGGTCAGGGTCAGATTGTCGCTGAAGCGGTGCTCAACGCGGCCATTTAGGACCTTGGCCTCGAAATCGCTGACGTTGAACCCCGGCACACCGAAGAAGGTGTCGCGGACGCCGGTAAGCGGACGTGATGGGCTCGTGAGCGAGCCCTGGACGGCCGAGGGGACGCCTCGGTCGATCGTTCGCTTGTCGCTGTTATATTCGAAGCCCAGATCGATCCGAGTCGCACCGCCGAGCGAGAGCGCGACGGTCGGGTTGATCGCAACCCGGCGCCCGTCATAGAAGTCGCGATTGTTTCGGAACTCCTCGTAAACGGCGTTCATCCGGGTGGAGACGGACTCGCTGAGTGGCTGACTGATGTCGGCGTCGACATACCATGCGCCATATGTGTCCGCCGAACCGCTGCCGCTGATGAAGGCGTTGGCGACAGGGCGCTTGGTGACGCGGTTGATCACGCCCCCGCCGCCGCCGCGCCCGAAGATCATCGCGTTGGGACCTTTCAAAACCTCGATCCTCTCTGCATTGTAGAGGCCGCGATAATATTGCACGTCGTCACGCAAGCCATCGACGAAGAAGTCTGCGGTGCTGCTGTTCCCGCGCAGGATGATCTGATCGCGGTGTCCCTCACCTTGGGAGATTACGGCGCCGGGGACATAGCGTAGTACATCGGCAATAGAGCGCATCGCCTGGTCGTCGATCTGCGTTTCCGTGATGATCGAGACCGCTTGGGGGACATCGTTGAGCTCGGTCGGTGTGCGCGTGGCGGTGCTGGTCGCATCGATCTGATAGCCGTCGCGGACGCCGGTCACGATGATCGTTTGCGAGGTGCTGCCGGGTCCCGGCAGGAACTGGTCTTGAGCCATTGCCGGGACGGTGAGCAGCCCGAAGCCGAGTGCAGTTCCAATACCAAGATTTCTCACCGTTGACCCTTTTGCGAATCTCTCTCAACCAACGCAATAGGTGATTTGAGAGTGCGTCGCAATAGCCCTTCGGGGTGGTCGCTGTCGGGCCCGTTGGCTTGCTCTCTAAAATATGAGACCAGCGAAACGGACTACGGCAATGTTACGAAGCCCGACGAGATCACTTATCAGAGCCTGAGTTGGCTTTGCCGTTGCATTACGCCGAACGTCCTCAGCCATGACATGGAAGAGAGCCGAGCCAGTGACGCTCACCGGACGACGATCTTGCCTTTCATGCCGAAAATCGAGTGCATGAAGTGCGAACAATGCACGTCGTAGGTTCCGATCCGGTTGACAACCAGGCGCACGTCCCCGCTTTCTCCGCCTCCCAGATCGACCTCACCCTTGTTGATCGTCGACCGGCTGGCAGGGTCAATAGTGGCTTGCTCGAAAAAGGCCTTGGCGACAAAATTGTGGCCGCCCCCTGCCGTGTTAACAAAGCGCAAGCGGTAGGGAACACCGCGTTGAAGCGTGATCGTGGCTGGAACGAAAGCGAAATTCTTCATGTCGATTTCGATCGTCCGGGCGTTCAACCAGTTCGGCGATTGAGCAAAGCCAGGCCCCGCGAGAAGAAGGCCGCAAACAGCGAGGCTTAGCGAGCGCATCGAACATCCCCAGTACAAGCGTATCATAGCACGGATTGAGCCGCAGGCTCATTTGGCCGTTCAAAAGCTGCATCGAAGCGAAAATCCCGAGAAAGGGACGTCAATTCCAACTTCCACGGCGCTAGATTCCGAGCCGATTGGCCTGCTTCGGCGTGCAAGGTGATGTTCATCGAGTAGGTTCGTCGTCGGAATCCGAATGGTGTACATGCAAGCGGGCTCGGTGCGAAACCCGCGTCCACCCAGGCATGCGAGGCAGCTCAAGGATCAAAAGAAGCATCAGAGCGGTTATGACAGCCAGATGATAGATCCCGTACGCGGCGCTTAACCCGACCGCTGCAGACGCCCAGAGCGTAGCTGCCGTTGTGAGCCCCGTCACGCGCCCAGCGTCGCGCAGGATGATGCCGGCGCCAATGAATCCTACTCCAGTAACAATTCCCGCAGAGATGCGACCTTGGTCCCCGATGGCGTTCGACACAAGTCCGAAGGCGCAGGCTCCTAGCGAAGCAGCCATGTAGGTTCGGATTCCGGCTTCCCTGCCGTGGTGCTCACGTTGCCAGCCAATTATGACACCCAGCAACCCTGCCAGTAGGATGCGCGCTATATCAAGCCACCAGGGAATGTTTTCCGTAAGATACGTCAATGACTACAACCCTTGCTTCATTTTTTTTCGCGAAATTTATCATGAAATCGATCGTCGTAAGAGTAGCTGATTATAATAATCCAGTAGGTCAATTAGGTGATCGAGATCCGTACGAACTCTTCCTGCTGCATCCAGGGTTGCGGAACGTAACTGTACGGAATCCCGCGCCAACAGGCGCAGGATCGCCGCTGCGCAGGATTTCGCGTCACGCGCATTATAGGATTCGGAATGGCTTGGTGCTGCAAATTCCGCTGACCCTCCCTCGTTAGGAACAATCAACGGCAGCCCTGACGCGATGGCTTCTAAGGCAACGAGACCAAAAGGTTCGGTATCCGATCCGTGCACGAGCGCATCTGCGCTAGCCAACACGGATGCAAATCGCTCACGCTCGAAGATCGGCTTAAACAGCCGGATGTGGGGATTGCCAGCGACGCGGCTGAAGATTTTGGGTCGATCGACGCCGTCGCCAAGGAGGATGAGCCCAATAGCCGATTGGCCGGCTTGTTCAACCGCATCAATAACCATCGGCCAGCGCTTCTCCGGGTGATGCCTCCCGACCCCGATAAGTAAATGCGCACAAGGTGGAAGGTGGCACTCGCCCAGTAGCGCTGCCCGTAGTTGTTCATCTCGAAGATGCGGGGCGAAAACGCCGCCTTCCACGCCGAGCGGAAGCGGTGCATCGACCTGAAGTCCGCGGCCGGAATACCAACGGTCGAGCGTCCTGCCATTCGTGACAAAGGCATCGAACCTGTCGAGGAAGTGAGCAAGGTAGCGGGTGTACCACCCAAACCAACTCTCAACTTTTTGCCGCGAGGCCAGTCGTCCCACCCAACGCTGCGCGTAGGCAGTCATATGGTCATTGTGTGCGAAGAAGACTTTAGCTGCGGGCGCTCTCCAGTTGGCGACGATCCATGCGGGGCGAAACGGCGAGCTTGTCTCGACGACGTCGGGATTTAGTTCATCGAGCAGTGCCGTTACCGGAGCCCCATCCCAGAACATCCCGTAGCTTCGGTCGAACGGAAGACGGGGTGCGGCTACCCAGAAAACGCGCCCCCCGCCGGGGCGGTGTTCGAGACGATTCTCATGGCCGGGTGCGATGACAATAAGTTCGTGACCAAGATCAGCCAGGAGTCGCATTTTCCGGTCGATGTACGTTCGAACCCCACCTCCTGTCGGGCAGTAGTACTCATTGACATCAACGATCCGCATTTGAATCGACACGAGCAAGTGTTCTAGCCACTAGCAAGGTTTGCACTATAAATAGGCAAATCAGCGCGGCGCCGATGAATCCTACCAGAGCGTCTAGGTTTCGTGGACAAAGGGTATCCAGAGTTTGACTGAGGCGAGCGCGACGAAGCCGAGATAGGATTCCTTGGTTTTGTCGTAGCGGGTCGCAACGCGTCGCCAGTTCTTGAGTTTATTGAACAGTCGCTCGATCAGGTTGCGCCACTTGTATTTCGCGCGATCATGCGCGGCGGGATTACGCCGGCCCGCCTTGGCCGGGATCACCGCCTCGACGCCCGCCGCCTCAATCTCTTCGCGGATCGCATCGGCATCGTATCCCCGATCAGCCAGGAAGGCCTCGATCCGGTCAGTTATCATGCGGAACAGCGGTGCGAAGCCCTGCACATCGTGCGCTTGCCCCGGTGTCAGCACGAAGCCGAGGGGCAAGCCTCTGGCATCGCACCTTGCGTGGAGCTTGGTGGTGA
>Ga0208449_1000960_pt1 | contig 16459 bp, 16 predicted proteins | sample MalvireepMed_s17_FD_184247 | JGI IMG/M metagenome (GOLD analysis project Ga0208449, IMG submission 184247) | Marine viral communities from the Global Malaspina Expedition - Malaspina viral metaG DeepMed_s17 (SPAdes) (version 2) | ecosystem: Environmental > Aquatic > Marine > Oceanic | place...
ATAGGATTTCGGTATTGAAATAATTGGCCAGTTTGATTCCCAAGGCGGTTTTACCTATGGCCGTTGGGCCTACCACAGCGATAAGCAGTTTATTGGCACCGCTAGAGGGATTAATACTCTGGGACTTTCCCTGAGGTAGTTTACTCATAATGAAGACTATTTCCGCAGTTGTGACAATACTTAGCGTGGTCTTGATGTTTTTTTGCACCGCAATTATGACAAACTTGTGTATTGAGGTGCAGTTTATTAGGCTCTGGTTCGGGTTGTCCTCCTTTGGCCATTTCTGCACTTACGATTCCTGTAGGAACTGCAATGATTCCATACCCCATTACCATAATTACGGTTGCGATAAATTGACCCAGCGCTGTTACCGGAGCAATATCTCCAAAACCAACTGTGGTTAAGGTCACGATACACCAATAAATACTTACAGGAATACTTTTAAAACCGTGTTCGGGACCTTCTACAATATACATAAGGGTTCCTGCGATCACCGACAAAATCATTACCGCAAAGAGGAACACCAGGATTTTAGGTCTGCTGTCTTTAAGGGCTTTTGCCAGTTTATTTCCTTCCCCAATGTAGCGCGTTACTTTAAGTATTCTAAAAACCCGTAGCAATCGCAAAGCACGAATGGTAAGCAAGGCATTGGTTCCCACGATAAAAAACGATAAATATAAAGGGATAGTCGAGATAAGATCGATCAATCCATAAAAACTAAAAATATAAGAAGAAGGCTTTTTTATGGAAATCACCCTTAAAATATATTCAACAGTAAAAAAGATGGTGATGATCCATTCTCCTAAATAAAAATAGTCCCCATATTCTGCCTGAAGTGGTGCTACACTTTCAAGCATAACCAGCACTATACTCAGGAAGATGAGAATAAGCAAAACCACATCAAAGGACTTTCCTGCAGGAGTATCTGCTTCATAGATCACTTCGTGAAGTTTTGTTTTCCAGGTATGTTTTTGAGGTTGTGTCAACAGACGTTCTAAATTATTTTTCTAATTCGGCCAATTCTAGGGTTTTGATGACCTTGCGTGTGCGTAAGTAACTTTGTATTAAATGCCGAGCATCACGATTGTCGTTCATCGGGGTGATGATACGTTCTAAGATCTCTAAATTATTGATCTGAAAGTTCAAATTATAAAACCCATAGCCTTTAAACTGTCCTTCTTCAATCAAGATCACACTACGCTCGTCTACACTGCGCCCCCGATCAATGATTAAAAAGTTTTTATTTTCAAAACTATGTTTACTTATAAACTGCTGCACCCGCTCATTATATTGTTCTGGTGCTTCTTCCCCTACACAAGCGCCTTCACACTCCTTAATCGTATAATTGAAACAATTTCCATTGGTTTGATGCAGACCCATTTTGCTTTGACACAGATTATATTCTGCAAGCATTTTCTCTAGATATTGTTTAGCAGAATGACTCGTTGCAAACGTAGTAATGCTTTCTGTATTAGGATTTGCCTTTTCTAATTTTAGATTGATGTAACCGGCATCGTCTATAAATTGCACCATTTGCGTTTTGAACTTCGTTCTCCGCAAGGCTATGTTATGACGGGGCTTGATGCCTTTGATCTCTTCATTTTCCTTGAGCAAAGCCACAAGTTCGCTACCGGTTTCGTCATAACTTACCGTTTCAACATCTTCCTGAATTTTTTTTGCTTTACGATGGTCACTTGTAAAATGCTGATTGACGCGTTTTTTGATGTTTTTACTTTTGCCAATATAGATCACAGTTCCGTTTGCGTTGTGCATATAATATACGCCGGTCGTACTGGGCAAATCTGCAATAATATCCCGCAGTTTGGTGTCTATTTGTTTACGTGGATTAAGCTTAACCGCTTCCTGAATAATCGTTTTCTTAGAGTCCTTGGCAAGCAATAATTTAAAGAGTTTAACCGTAGCTAAGGCATCACCATTAGCACGATGCCGATCGGTAATCGGGATCCCTAAGTTTCTTACCAGCTTTCCTAAACTGTAACTTTCTTGACCGGGGAGTAACTCTTGAGCGAGTTCTACGGTGCACAAACTTTTGCGCTGATAGTCGTAGCCTAGACGATCAAATTCTAATTGAAGTATTCGGTAATCAAATTGAGCATTATGAGCAACAATGATACAGTCTTGTGTGATCTCAATAATACGCTTGGCGACCTCATAAAACTTAGGGGCATTGCGCAACATCGCATTATTAATACCTGTAAGTCCTACCACAAAGGCCTGTATAGGCCGCTCAGGATTTACCAGACTGATGAATTGATCTACTACTTTATGTCCGTCAAATTTGTAGATAGCAACCTCGGTAACTCCCTCTTCATTATATTTTCCTCCGGTAGTTTCTAGATCGAGAATTGCATACATAGGCGGTGTAGCTCTAGTTTTATAATTAGTATTTAGTTGTAATTGCGGGCACCAAAGATCGCACTTCCCACACGTACCATAGTACTGCCGTATTCCAGGGCAAGTTTATAATCACCACTCATTCCCATAGAAAGCACGCTAAACGCATACTGCTCCTTAAAAGTATTGTAAATTTTCTCAAGTTGGGCAAATTCGCGCTTAATCTGTGTTTCATCGTCAACAAAAGAAGCCATTCCCATGAGTCCCACAATATTTACATTAGGATAATTGGCGGCTTTATTTTCTTCTAGAAAAGTTTTAGCCTCTTCCGGCGGCATCCCAAACTTACTGTCTTCTTCGGCGATTTTTACCTGAAGCAATACATCGATCACACGCTCATTTTTCTTCGCTTCTTTATTGATCTCTTTAAAGAGTTTGAGACGGTCTGCACTGTGAATCAAGCTTACATAAGGCGCCATATATTTGACCTTGTTGGTCTGTACGTGACCTATCATATGCCATTGAATATCTTTAGGAAGCGCTTTCCACTTATCGGTCATTTCCTGTATTTTGTTTTCACCAAAAATACGCTGACCGGCATCGTAAGCTTCTTGTAGATCTTCGTTAGGTTTGGTTTTAGAAACCGCTACGAGAGTGACGTCCTCCGGTAATTCAGATTTGAATTGTTTTAAGTTCTGCGTTATATCAGCCATAGATTACTGTGCTTTCACAATGACGTAAAGTTACGTATTTGTTATGGGCTATGCTAACTACAGAAACTCATAAATCGTAACCCCGCTGCGCAGTTTGGGTTGGATAAAAGTAGACTTTGGAGGCATTGTCAAACCTTCATCAGAGATGTCTTTAATTTGTTGAACCGTAGCCGGAAACAAACCAAATGCCACAGCATACGTACCGCGATCTACTTTCTCTTTTGCACCTAGCATATCGTTTTTACCCTTACCATAAGCCAAACGTGCATCTTGTCGCGGATTCTGAATCTTTAAAAGCGGTTTGAGTACCAGGTCATATAAGATCTGCGCATCCAGACCTTCGAGTGCATTTTTGAAATTGCGGTACTGTTTGCGCAATTCTAAAGTGTAAAAGTCCCCTTCGAGATACATACTGAAGTGATGCAATTTTGAAGGCTGAATATATTCATCGCCACGGTTTTCTATTTTAAATATAGAATCTAACTTGATCAGGAACATGTCTTTATCCATACCGCAAAGATCTGTGATCATCCTGCTGAAGGAATGTATGCGCAAATGCGACTCCGGAATAATGTAGGTCATAAAATACTTATGCGCCTCGCCCGGAGTTTCAGCGGCGTCGAGATCATCTGAAAGCAATGCAGACGAACTCGACCGATGATGTCCGTCGGCGATATACAGCTCGGGCATATCGGCATAGATGGCCTTTATTTTTTCAACCAGGCGTTCTTCGGTTACAGGCCATAAATAATGGGTGTCGCGATAGGTGGTGGTAAATTCGTACTCTGCACGGGCACGCATCACTTCTTCAAAAATCGCGTTCAGAGGAACAAAGTCCGGATGGGTGAGCAACACGGCTTCAGCATTAAAACCGGTCGTCTTTAAATAGTCTTTAAAGACCTCTTCCCGGGCTTGTATGGTATTCTCGTGGCGCTTGATATAATTGTTTTTATAGTCAGCAACACTTGCAGCACCTATGATACCTGTAAAAGTTTCGTTGTCGCGGTTTACAATTTTATACACGTAAAACGCCGGAAGCTCCTCTTCAATAAAAACACCTTCTTCTTTAAACTCTAAATAACGGTTGCGCACCAATTGAAAGCGCTCTTGCCCGCTCAATTCTTTGTGGTATTTGTACCCGGGATTTACAATATGTAAAAACGAATACGGGTTATTGTCTAAACGGGCTTTACGCTCTGCTTTGGTATAGGTGTCATACGAGCGCGAAGCGATTAAACTCACTTTGTCGCGGGTAGGCCGTACGGCTCTGAAAGGAATGATCTTTGGCATTAATACGTATTTTGCTGAAAGGCTTCAGCCCAAAGTTCTTTATAATTTTAATAAATACGCAACTTCAGCTTTTAAAGAATAAGGTTCTTCACCCAAAAAGACCAATGTATTCCCTAAAGCTTTTTTCACTTCGTCATAATTGCGCATATGAAAGTTACTGCAGCATGCAACGCGTTTTCCATGCTGAATTAAATGCAGGTGCTTTTTAGAATAATAGTCCATTTCAGTAAAGCCATCCACTTCGTTTAGATCAAACTTTTGCCTGCGACCAATCCCATAATACCTGCGTCTTTCGATTTGTGCTTCTGAAAGTAGGATCACATCTGCACGTTTTCTAAATTCGGTAAGCAAAAAATAGAGGCAGAAAAGAAAGCAACCCGTCATTCCAAACAAACTGAAGCCATCCAGAACTTCAAATTGCTCCGTGAGTACCAATATACAGATCGCCATTAAAAAGATAAAGGCTGCAAAACAAAATACGCCCAGCCAGGCGATTTTAGATTTAACCACAGGTTATTGAAATTGAGCGGATACCGTTTCTGCTTTTTTGCTTTCACTGTAATCGTAAAATCCTTCGCCTGATTTGATACCGAGTTTTCCGGCACGAACCATATTTACAAGTAGCGGACACGGTGCATATTTCGGATTCTTAAAGCCGTCATACATTACCTCAAGAATAGATAAACATACGTCCAGACCAATAAAATCGGCTAACTGTAAAGGCCCCATAGGATGTGCCATTCCTAATTTCATCACCGTATCGATCTCCTGCACACCGGCAACACCATTGTATAAAGTTTCAATCGCTTCGTTAAGCATGGGCATCAAAATACGGTTGGCTACAAAGCCCGGATAATCATTCACAGGAACCGGAGTTTTACCCAGTTGCTCGGCAAGTTTGGTTACCGTCGCTAAGGTTTCTTTAGAGGTACTGTACCCGCTGATGATCTCCACGAGTTTCATCACCGGCACCGGATTCATAAAATGCATCCCGATCACTTGTTCTGCGCGTTGAGTAGCGGCAGCGATCTGAGTTATTGAAATAGAAGAGGTGTTACTCGCCAGTATGGTGTTGGGCTTGCAAAAGTTGTCTAGCTTTTCAAAGATATCGAGTTTGATCGCTAACTTTTCACTGGCTGCTTCCACCACAAGGTCGGCAGTACTCACGCCTTCTTTTAGATCGGTAAGGAGGGCGATGTTTAAGAGGGTATCGTTTTTTTGAGCTTCGGTAAGTACTTCTTTAGCAACCTGACGGTCGAGGTTTTTAGTTACGGTAGCGATTCCCTTTTTTAAAGCTGCATCAGATACATCGATCAGGTTTACTTTAAATCCGTTTTGAGCAAAAGTATGTGCGATGCCGTTCCCCATGGTTCCTGCACCAATTACTGCGATAGTTTTCATTGAGTGTATTTTTAGAATACCCAAATGAATTGCGGTATTCTCTGTTTTGTATTGATTTAATTCGTGTTATTGGCGCCGCCAAAGGGTTTAGTACTCCGAGGCTTGCCTCGAAATTGAAAATTCGTTTTCAACCCATGCCTCATTGGCTTGCCCTGAGATAGTTTACTTGTGTTATCTCGGAAAATAAATCCGTGATTAGGGTAAACTTACGAATTTTTCAACGCTCCACGCTTCGGGTTTAGCGTTAAAAAGCGGTTTGGTCTTGGCCCAGGTCGTTTTAAAAAGGGCGCTGTGGCGGTAGGCTTCTAAAGCCTGTGCATCTTCCCAATAACTGTGCGTAAAAAAGATATTAGAAGCTTCGGTTCCCTGTAATAATTCTAAAAACTCACAACCTTCTACCGCTCTGATCTTTTCCTTTACGCCATCAAATAGCGCTATAAATTCTGCTATATGCTCAGGATGAAATTCCATTTTCACAAAACGTACCAGCATCGTGTTCGGTTTATAAATTATTCAAAAGTGATACTTACCGCATCGCGATAATCGAGACCAAATAGGGTAGAGGCACTTCCCACCGTCGAAGGATTGCTTTTGTAGATCGCGAGTTCGAGATAGCCCGAAGAATTGAACAGGGCGATCTTCTTACCGTCTTCTTCCCGTTTGTGTTTTTCTACCTCAAAATTGATGGCATCGCTGTACCGCTGATAGATCTTTTTAAAGCTTGCTTGTCGCGCCTGAATGGTAAAGTTGCGACCTTTACGTACATCTTCAAAGAGGCGTCTGGTGATGTTAGTGATCACATTACCATAATTATCTACGTAGATCACATTGCCTTTGATGCCTTTTTGATCGTTTTGAACCACCGGCATAATCCCGGTGATCTCTTTGATCTCCTTGATGGGTTTACCAATCACACCTAATGTTCCACCACGGGCGATATGACAAGCCACCTGTACAAAGACATCCAGCTCTGTAAAATTGGTTTTGATCCGGTCGTGAATATTGATCTCGACCACTTCCTCAGGTACGATGGTACGTGTGATCATAGACATGATGCCGTTGTTGGCACAAATAAAATACTGTCCTTCGAGTTTTACCGCAATGTGTTTGTTCTCGGGGTTCTGCTCTGAGTCGATCCCAATGATGTGTATCGTTCCGTCAGGAAAGTTTTTATATGCATTTTGAATGATGTATGCAGCTTCGGTAATGTGAAAGGGCGAGACATTGTGCGAGATATCAACAATCTTTGCATCAGCCATTTCACTATAAATGGCCCCTTTAACCGCGCCGGCAAAATGGTCTTTTAAGCCGAAATCTGTGGTTAAGGTGAGTATTGGCATAGGTGGTTTTGTTGATATTTTTAGGGAGGATAGTTACTAAATTTGGTTACATTTGTTAGAGCACAAAACTAAAGATAATTAACTAGTTTTTTTATAAAATTCTTCCGCTTTTGAACGAACTTATCATCGAACTTTCAGAGATCACACCAAGGGAATTCTTTGGTCAAAACAATGTGAACATAGAACTTCTTAAGAAGTACTTTCCCAAACTTAAACTGGTTGCCCGGGGCAATCATATCAAGGCCTACGGGGATGAAGATCTGCTGGAAGAGTTTGATAAACGCATCACTATGCTGCTCGAGCATTTTGCTAAATACAACAAGCTTGACGAGAATATGATCGAGCGTGTGCTTACCAGCGACAGCCGCGAAGATTATGAGACCTCCCCCCAAAGTGGAGAGATTCTCGTACACGGTGTTGGCGGAAAGCTCATCAAGGCGCAAACAGCAAACCAGCGTAAACTGGTTGATATGGCGCGCAAGAACGATATGGTGTTTGCCATTGGTCCTGCGGGAACCGGTAAAACCTACACAGGGGTTGCCCTTGCAGTAAAAGCCTTAAAAGAGAAGCAGGTAAAACGCATCATTCTTACGCGTCCTGCAGTTGAAGCAGGCGAGAACCTGGGCTTTTTACCGGGAGACCTGAAAGAGAAGTTAGATCCATATATGCAGCCGTTGTATGATGCCTTGCGTGATATGATTCCGCACGAGAAGTTGGAAAGCTTTATCGAGAAAGGCGTGATCCAGATCGCTCCTATGGCGTTTATGCGCGGGCGTACTTTAGACAATGCTTTTGTGATCCTTGATGAAGCGCAAAACACCACCCACGCACAGATGAAGATGTTCTTAACCCGTATGGGGAAACACGCCAAATTCCTGATCACCGGTGACCCGGGGCAGATCGATCTTCCGCGTCGCGTGATCAGCGGACTCAAAGAAGCGCTTTTGGTACTTAAAGATGTAGATGGCGTAGGGATGATCTATCTGGATGATAAGGATGTGATACGTCACCGTCTTGTGAAGAAAGTGATCGCTGCCTACAAAGCCATAGAAAACAGAGATTAAACCTAGAATACATACAATGTCAAATAAAACCATAACGGATACAAATTATACTTTTCCGGGACAAACTGATGTTTATAAAGGTAAAGTGCGAGAAGTGTACAGCCTTGACAACGACCTTTTGGTAATGATCGCAACAGACCGCTTGAGCGCGTTTGATGTGGTGATGCCTAAAGGAATACCCTACAAAGGACAAATCCTCAACCAGATCGCAACTAAAATGATGCGCGATACCGAAGACCTGGTGCCTAACTGGCTGGCAGCGACGCCAGATCCTAATGTGGCGGTAGGGAAGAAGTGCGAACCCTTTAAAGTAGAGATGGTGATTCGTGGCTATATGAGCGGGCACGCGGCGCGTGAATATAAAGCCGGAAAACGTATGCTGTGCGGTGTACCGCTACCGGAAGGAATGAAGGAAAACGATAAGTTTCCGCAGCCTATTATCACTCCGGCGACTAAAGCCGAAATGGGCGATCACGATGAGGATATTTCTAAAGAGGATATTCTTAAACGCGGAATCGTCTCTGCGGAAGACTATGCGGTATTGGAAGATTATACCCAGAAGCTTTTTCAGCGCGGGACGGAGATCGCTGCCGAGCGCGGACTCATCCTTGTAGATACGAAATATGAGTTTGGTAAAACTGCTGATGGGGAGATCGTACTTATCGATGAGATCCATACGCCAGATTCGTCACGCTATTTTTATGCAGACGGTTATGCCGAGCGTCAGGAAAAAGGCGAAGCACAAAAGCAATTGTCTAAAGAGTTTGTGCGTCAATGGCTTATCAGCAACGGTTTTCAGGGCTTAGAAGGGCAAACCTTACCTGAGATGACTGATGCGTACATCGAGACCGTTTCTGAGCGTTATATCGAGTTGTATGAGAATATTACCGGTGAAACTTTTGTAAAAGCAGACCTTTCGGATATTGACAAGCGTATTGAAACCAATGTGTTGAACTACCTGAACGCATAATCTTGAGAGCAATCTAAACATGTATAAACCGAAAAGATGTATCACTCTTTTCGGTTTTTTTTGGTTCCACCAAATCGGAGTAATTTGCTGAGGCTTTCCTATTTTTAACTAATCAATCTCAACGTGTATGGACGTATTGAATCAATGGATCGCTGAAGCTGCCTCGTTTGTATGGGGTTTACCACTACTGTTTTTATTAATAGGTGGCGGACTGTGCCTGTTGGTTTATTCCCGTTTTTTGCCCTTTAAATACTTTGGCCACGCCATACAGGTGTTGCGCGGTAAATATGATAATCCTAATGATCCCGGGGAGATCAGTCACTTTCAGGCCTTGATGACGGCATTGTCGTCTACCGTGGGGATGGGCAATATTGCGGGTGTGGCTGTTGCTATTGCGGTAGGTGGTCCCGGTGCGGTGTTTTGGATGTGGATCAGTGCCTTGGTGGGGATGAGTACCAAATTCTTTACCTGTACCTTAGCGGTTCTGTTCCGTGGAAAAGATGACTCCGGAACGCTGCAAGGCGGACCCATGTATTTTATTACCGAAGGTCTGGGCAAAGCCTGGAAACCGCTGGCGGTGTTTTTCAGTATCGCCGGACTCGTGGGCGCTTTGCCGGTTTTTAACGTAAACCAACTCACCCAAGCCGTCAATGATATTTTACTGGTACCTAACGGAATTGAAAAAGGTTTAACTACCGATCTGAGCATTGGCATCGTACTGGCAGTCATTACCGGGATTGTGATCCTGGGCGGACTCAACCGCATCAGTAAAACGGCGAGTAAACTGGTGCCTGCGATGGTGGTGCTGTATTTTATTGCGGTGCTGGCTATTTTATTTATAAATGCCGCAGAAGTGCCTCGCTACATTCTGTTGATCTTTACCGATGCATTTGCAGCCAACAATTATACCGGCGACCCTATGTTTGGCGGTGTGTTGGGCGCGCTGATCGTCTTAGGTATTCGGCGGGGTGCGTTTTCTAATGAAGCAGGTATTGGTACCGCGCCTATGGCACACGGAGCCGCAAAGACCGAAGAACCCATTCGTGAAGGCCTTGTAGCTATGTTGGGACCCTTTATAGATACGGTGATCGTGTGTACCCTTACAGCCTTGTGTATTCTGGTGACCGGCGTTTGGCAAACTACCGAAGCCAGCGGTGTTACGCTTACCGCAAAGGCTTTTAGCGACAGTATTCCCGGGTATGGCCCTTATGTACTGTTGGTATGTATTGCGGTGTTCAGTATCAGTTCGTTGTTTAGCTATTCATATTACGGTACCAAATGTCTGGCGTTTCTCTTTGGAACACGCCACAAACACTGGTACAATTACTTTTATATCGCTAGTATTTTAATCGGTGCTACCACTTCGTTAGATCTTATGATCAACCTGATCGATACCTTTTTTGCCTTAATGGCGATCCCAACCATGCTGGCCACGCTTATCCTCGCACCCAAAGTAATGCAGCGGGCACGACAGTATTTTACCAGTTTGAACAAAATGTAGTAGAGGTACGCGATGCAATCGCGCACTAACAATTGAGGACTGACTATTCTCCGCCATACTGCTTAGGTATTTTAGCCTGCTCTGTTTCGATCGTCCATAATAAACTAACGATCCACCAGCGATTATTGTAGTAGGTTAGTTGATAGCTGTTGATGCCTTTTTCTTCAGTGCCTTCAGAGTCTTTTCCATAAAAGGTCTGGAATACCTGAGCGATTCCGTTATAGGTGTCTACGGTTTTTGCGATTTCCTGTTCAAGATAGCCTTCTTCGTAATACGGATCTTTTAAATAATTCAGAAAGTCGTCAAGAGACACGGATTCCGCCTGGGTGGAATCTGCTACGGTAAAGATCGCTGCAGGGTGAAATAACTTACGTACCGCAGCGGTGTCCATCTGTTCGCCTTTTTCAATAGTGATCTGGTCGAGCAGTTCGTTGATGACCCCGTCGATGCTTTGGAGTTGAGGCAGGGGTTCTTCCTGAGCAAAGCCCGAAAGTAGGGTAAGCATATAGCAAAATAGTACAATAAGATATTTCATAGACTTTAGTTTAAGTGTATCATTAGTTTATAGGGTCTTTAGCGTGGAACGCGATGCAATCGCGCACCAACTAAGGAGAACATTTTCATTCTTTACGTAATCCTTAGAAACGGGCTAAGATCTCATCGCCCGTAGTATCTAGAAAACTACCAATTGCTTTCATCGCAAGCCCCCTTCCGTTATCACTATTGGTCAAAACGATCAAGGCTCTTTTTGATTGCGGTAACACAAGGATCAGCGCATTGACCCCTTTATCACTACCTGCATTGAATATGGCATATTCATCATTAGGTAAGTCTTGAAACACGATCCATCCCAGTCCAAAATGTATTCCTTCTCTGACCTTTGCATGCGATAGGCGCATTTCAGCGTAGCCCTTAGCGTTGAGGTAATTGGTGTCGAGCAGGTTTTTCGCCAATTTTACAAAGTCTGATAAATTGGTTAAGAGATTATCAGCCGCATTGGCTTCATAATTTTTTTCATAGGTATAGGCTTGAGCTTCGTTATCATGTGCCCCTGCAAAAGCAAGCTCTTCGATCTTATCGTCCCAGACAAGCGAGCTGTTTTCCATACCGATAGGATCAAAAACAAGGCTGTCTGCAAGCGCTTCAAAGGAGGTGTCAAATTTATGTTCTAAGGCTTTTCTCAAGTATTCAAAGCCTTCTCCTGAATACTGAAATTGAGTTCCGGGCTCAAAGTCAAAGGCTAGCTTTTTATCTTCATACAAATACCTCCAATTTTTAAAACCGCTTTGATGGCTTAGAATGATCCTTGGCGTTAATTTTTGATGTCTTAGGTCTTCACGAACATCCGGATCGATCCAGTAGGTATAGAGCGGTTCGTCAAGGTCGATTTTCTTTTGCTGGGCAAGTTTTAAGACTGTTAAGGTTGTGATGGTTTTGGTTAAAGAGGCAACGTCAAAAATTGTTGTGGCCGTAATAGGCTTACCTTCTAAGTCGGTTCCCTTGAGAATGGTATGCACTTTCGAATTTTCAATAGACGCAATAGCTATTCCAGGTACTTTTGCCTCCGTTAGCCATTTACTAACTTCCTGTTCTATTGTGCCGGCTGCAGGTTCTGTTTCTTGAGCGCTCATCACATTTAAAAATAGCAATAGGGTACAGGCGAAGTAGATTGATCTCATAAATATTGATTTCTTGATGATGAATATAACTTTTACAAAAGACGGATCAATCTCAAAGTTGTTACACCTGTAGTGCTTGTAATGCGTTAATTTGTAATTACTTACTGGTTTTTTTATTTTGCAAACTGATTGGAGTATTCCAAATCTACTTGTTGAAGATATAGGGGTGTCTTTAGCGTTGAACGCGATGCAATCGCGCACCAACACTAAATTGGAGCGCCATAGCATCGCGCACCAACATATGGTTTCGATTTATATACTAAATACGCTTTATAAAAGCCTTTGTGTCAAAAGTCTGAGCGCTTTAGGACTATTCCTGACCTATTCTTCCAGCAGTACTTTTCTAATCTGCGTCAGCACTTCCTCATTTTTGACAATATTTAAATGATTGGCGTTAGGGATGCGTTGCACCCTAGTGAATGCAGCGGCAGGTTGAAAGACTTCCTGAAAACGCTCCGGGTAGAAGCTTTCATCGGCATTGCCTACGAGGACCAGGGTTGGTGTTTTTAGTTTTATGATATCGTGTTTGTAATGCGTAGGTGCAAAGTTCACCGCCATTTGGTAGGAGTAGGAAACTGCTTGTAAAGGATCTTCGTAAGCTTTTGGCCGATTGAACAAGAGCACCGGTTTATCGTTGTATGCCGTTACCCCAATACCATTAAGCATCGCCAGACCCACCCAACGTTTTACGCCTACGCTTACCCAGCCACCGCTGTTGTGTTTTACCGTAGGCGCATCGTGCCCCAGATAGGGAGCGAGTAAGATGGCTTGATCTACTGGAGGGTGTTTTGGGCCAGCAAGATACCGTAGGACCAGGCCACCACCGGAAGAGTGCCCTGCTAGAACAATTCTCTCAGCTTGCAGTTCGTGCTGTGCATAGGTGATGAGGTCTTCCAGATCTTCTTCGAGTTGGCCTATATGATCAATATCAGCGTATTGTTGCAAATTACGTCCGTGGCCTCTAAGATCAGGCGTAAGTACCGTCGCCAGATCTTCTTGTGCGAGCCTACCGGCTAAGCTTTGCAAATACCTGCTTTCAGAACCACTGCCGTGTAGTAAAAGTAGCACCGTTTTAGAATTTGCAGCGTAGCGCCGGCTGAACAAAGCAGCACCATCACGCATGCTAATCCATTCTTCGTGATGCGCGTAGGTCTTTACCGCTACGGTATCTATAGAAGTATAATCATAGTTCTTGACATGCACTTTTTGCGGAATAGGCCAGTTGATCAATACCACTACTGCGATCAGATACAAACACACATTATCTCCTAAAAATATGACTATACGCTTTACTATTTTCTTCATCCTTTCCTGTTTTAGAAGTGACGAAGCTAGCACGTGAGCCCTGCTTCGGGGAATAAAAGATCCCCAATTGTAAAGTCGTTATGCTGAACCGTGTTTTTTAGCGCTTCAGAAGGCATTCAAATAAGCTAAGCTTAATCGTTTCGCACAATGTTTCCGCCTTTCATTACAAAGTGTACGCTTTTGATGTTTTCGATATCCTCTAACGGACTGTCTTTAAAGGCCACCAGATCGGCCATTAGGTTTTCTTTAATGGCTCCGTATTGCTCGGTAACGCCTAGAAGTGCTGCAGCATTGGTGGTCATACATTTTAAGATGTGCATGGGAGGTATTTCGGCTTCCTTCCAGGTTTTAAGGATTTCAAGATTGTTCTCCAGTCTGTTTTTACCATCAATATCGATAATGACATCGGTACCAAAGGCCATCTCAACGCCCAATTCGTAAGCCAGTTTGAGACGGTCTCGTATGGTGTTGTACAGGGTATTCATTTGCAGGCTATCTGCTCCATACGCAAGTAAATTGGTCTTGTAAAAATCGGTACCTACTAAAACAGTACCCTTTTCCTTCATCAGTTGCAGCAGGTCTTTATCTAAGAAAAACCCATGCTCTATAGAAGCAGCACCTCCCAGAATGGCATTTTTTGCAGGTGCTCCACCTCCCGCGTGTACGGCTACTTTAATTCCTGCCATTTGGGCTTCTTGTACAGCAACAGATATATCTTCTTCCGAATAAAAATAGCGTTGATCGCCATTGACGAGTTTGATCGTATTGGCACCATAGTAGATATTCTTGCGTATGGCTTTACGAATTTCGTCTTGCGTATCGGCATCCAGATATTCCCGTTGCCAATGCGCACCGCTTAACGGGGCAACATTACTTGACTGTCCGCCAAAGGGTGCAATGATCTTGCCGGCGTATTGTATGTGCGGACCTTCGACCCAACCTTTACGGATCGCTTTGACAAGATCGGCAGTGGCATAATCCCCGTCGTTCCCGATCTCTTTTACCGCGGTAAAGCCACCGTGCAGGAGCAGTTTGGCATTATGAACACCGCGTAATGCCCTGAAGGCGTTTGATTCTTCAGCATAACGTTGCAGGTAGTCAAAATGCCGGTAGCTCATATTGGAGGTGAGGTGCACGTGGCAGTCCATCAAACCGGGCGAGAGCCACGAGTCTGAAAGGTCGATGAGGGTATCTGCGGTAAAAGGTTCAGAAGCTTCCTGAATGTTTGTGATAAGTCCGTCTTTGATCAAGAGGATCTGTTGGTCCAGCACTTCGCCGGTAGCCGGTTTGATCACGTGTCCCGCTTTGACAGCGATGGTTTGCGCGTGTAAGTCAAATACGCACAGGCTTAAACTGCCACAAAGTAAAAGAGCGTACAATTGTTTCATAGGTAAGGTGTTTTGGTTAATACTAGAAAAGAACGATCAGGCTTCAGGGATTAAGAAATACATCTTAAAGCCCGGGCATTATGGTTTAGGAGGTGGTACAGCAAGTAAAGGATGCTGAAATGGCGCTAGGGGGTAAGAGGTAGTATACGCGCGCCAAGGTACGTATGTTTGGCTATAGGGTTGATGCTAAGGTAGTTAATAAATTTAAATACATAGCGGTTTTATGCGATATCTTTTTGGTACTAAGTGGATTAGCCTTTGAGAAGAGATATCGGAAGGTAGCAAGCTGCTACTTAGGGTCTTTGATTTGGAAAGCAGAAACCATACCTGTAGGCCTTGCTCATCGAGATTATACGTTAGCAAGCGTGTCGCAAACAAAAACCTAATGTGCTAATAAATGCCTTTAAGGCGTTGTACTGAGCTCGTTTACTCCAGACCCAGGTATTTCTGATTTTCAGCAAAGGAGCTGAAGGTCTTAACGATACGCCCACCATCTTCTATCAAAATGTAGGTAGGAAAAATGGCCACATCATAATCGGCAATGAGTATTTTTGAGGTATCTATTACCCGCAGATTCTCCCAGGTGTAGTTGTTTTTGGTAAGATATTCTTTCCAGATCTTATGATCATCATCTCTAGAGATGCCTATTACTTCAATATTGTTCTGCTCCAGCTGCTCTTGCTTCTGTGCCATAAGCTTGTGTTCCTGTACGCAGGGTGGGCAGTTCACAAACCACAGGTCGAGCAGGTATTTTTTATTTTTGTCAAAAGCTGTGGTCACCACCTTGTTTTCAAGATCGTAAAATTTGTAGGAGTCAATGTCCAGACGTGTTATGCCCAAGCGTTTCTCTATACGTTCATAGCTCCTCAAAAAGCTGTGATTTTTGATCTGTTCTTTTTGCTTTGAAGCCAAATGGAGTAGTTTTTGCAGGGCGTCTCGGTGCTCTTGATTTCTAAAGAAATAGTTATCCATAATAGCTAAAGAGAACGGACTGTCTATAAACGTATCGATTTCTTTTAAAAGAAAGGAATCTATCACTTGTGGCGCAGCCTTCTCTTTGATCAAAGAAATATAGGCTGTATTGTGCTCACGCGCTTTGTAGAACAGGTCTGAGCCTATAACCGTATCGATCTTAAGTTTTTGATCTATCTGCCCCTTGATGATCACTTGTTTGCCGTTGAGCCATACCTGACTTTCCGGAAGTTTGCTAGACACGATCTTACCCTCTTTTAGAAACCAAATATGATACAGATCATTGATGCTGTCGTTAAAGATGATACGTATGGTATCTTGAAAAGCCACTTTATGCAGTTCGCGTGACTGTGCTGACCTCCTCCCATATTTAGGTACTGGTCATAACTAGAGAGTCTGGGCTATTTTCATTGATTTCAATGTACTCATTGGGTGACATATCACCCAATGAGCTGTGTGGTCTAAACCCGTTATAGTCTTC
>Ga0208449_1000971_pt1 | contig 16292 bp, 32 predicted proteins | sample MalvireepMed_s17_FD_184247 | JGI IMG/M metagenome (GOLD analysis project Ga0208449, IMG submission 184247) | Marine viral communities from the Global Malaspina Expedition - Malaspina viral metaG DeepMed_s17 (SPAdes) (version 2) | ecosystem: Environmental > Aquatic > Marine > Oceanic | place...
AAACATTAACATCCAGAAGCCCATAAACATCGCTAATAACATATACCATTCAGCGGAACCCATAACTCTATCCTTCATCAATACCACAAACTTCCTGTTCGTGCAACGGTCTTATACGAGGCCGCCAATCTGCAAGCCACAATGGAGGTAAGGCTGGTTTCCCTTCACGATTCGGTTGTTGAAATGTCTTTCCATACCATTCGACTATCCAGCCCTCTATATCTTCTTCTGTTATGGGTACAGCGACTGACAGCGTGGATGCCGCGCGGCAGCGGCGTAAAATTTCTTCTGCATTCATCAATTTCTCATATATATATTCATTTAATTTCATAGATTATTTCCAAAATATATAATAGGCTATAATTAGCAAAGTCAAAGAACAAACCAATCCGTATGCTAACATATACTCAATCGGCCATTCTTCTTTTTTAGGTGCGTATATTTTTTTTCCTGCTTTCACTGCCGCCATGTTCGTTACCCGATATTGTGGCAGGTCTTTCCATACTTTCCAACAGTCAGGGCATACGAACATAGTCTTACTAGGTTCATCATCGAATAGAGTGAATATTTTGCACCTAGCGCATTTGTGCCATCTCTTATAATTAATTTTATGCGCTCTATTATCAAATTTAGTCATTTTTTTCCTCGTAATGTTCAAAATAAATAGATAATGCACTTATTTTCAGACAATCTTGACATTGAAAGTAATGGTCTATTACTACGGCATCTACTTTTATTACATTCCTATGCTTACATAGGTTCTGTTTTCTTATTAGTTCGTCTATGTCTATCATGGTCTAATTCTCAGTTTCTTATATTATGTTCCTTTAACTAAAGGACTTGGATTTGCCGTCTGTTGCATGGCTGCCGAACCTTTCTTGTAATAAGGATTTACACCCGCATCGTGATTTGTTATATCCACAATCTCATTAATCTCATCTACCTTTGCTTTTATCATACTTTCTACGCCTTTCTTAAGCGTAACAGAGGAAGCAGCACATCCTTGACAACCACCACCCATAATAACATAGGCTTTATCACCTACCACTCTCTTTAAAGTAACTATACCTCCATGTGAGGCTATGCTTGGGTTTACGTGTGTTTCTATCAATTTGGCAACTTCCAAAAACACTTCATCATTCTGTTCTTCTATCGCTTCTATTACTATCGGGGGAGCACCCGATGCCAACCAGCCTCGTATAACTTTTCCAATCTCCGCTCCTTTCTCAGGCCAACTTATATCTTTCATATCAGAGGTAAGAACAAGGGTATCTCCTTCTATTCCTATCTTTGTAAGGTATCCTAATTTAAACAGCTCTCTAGGTAGGATGCTATTACCTTCCATACCTTTCCTGAAGTAAGCTGCATCTCCCAACTTAATGATAGGGCGGCCACCCACTACGAACTTACATACTTGAGCGCTGGTTGTAGGTTGTCCTCTTATCTTTACTTTATCTTTCGTCATATTTCAAAATCCTCCTTCGGAGTAAGGTTTACGGGTTTAGGTTGTTCACCCAAGCCCCACTCTTCCGTTATCTCCTCTACATTCCATCTATCCAAGCCGTTCTCTTTCATATCTTTCAAAAGCAGTTCTATTGCTTTCGGTAAAGATTCTTTAGGGTCGCTGTAAAGTATAGATATGGGGAACTTAAAGTGCTTAAGTATATATCTTTTTGCCTTGTGTTTCTTCATGGTCCGATTCTCAGTTTCTTACTCTTCGCTTCGCGTGTTATTTCCCTTACCCTGTCTGCAATAAGTTTACTTCTTCTTTCTACTTCTACATCGCAGGCTTTATCGTAACCCATTTTATGATATTCCATGGTTAGTTTTACCTTTTCTTCCCAACAGTCATAATGATGATATGTATTGCCCCGGCCGCCACGGACGGGCATAGCTATTCTCAGTTCTCCATGATATATTTTCTTACGGCAATATTTACATTCGGCTCTACTTGACGGGCTTTCTTCCATACCCCATCCACCAATCCATATCATTTCTCACTTCCAACCCGATGATGACGCGGCATACCTTTACAAAGTTGTCTCCATACATCTATAAGCAATGGTCTGATTTCTTCATATTCTTCTTGTGATAACTCACAAAAGAATATATCTTCTATTGCGTTCATATCTTTCTCATTAATATTTATTCTCACTTCAGTCATTCTTCTTCCTCTACAACTTGCCGTAATATTTCATCTATAATTTTCCACATATCAACAGCGGTTGGTTTTAGGTCATCTCTTAAAAAGATTTTAAGATATTCGAGCTCAATGTCATCTACTATTACTGTTCTTATTGCCATGTTTTATTTCTCTATTGCGGTGGGGAGGCGGAGTTCAAAGATAGTGTATTAAATTAGGGTTTTGTATGATATGCCGCTGCATTGTCATCAGTTCGCATTCATACGACCCTTTTTAATTTTTACCCTTTAATCCGCTCAAAGCCCATTATCCGCGCATTTAGTGGGGTAGCAGCGAATTGTTGAGATTCCTGCCTTAAAAAAGGAGGAAAACACGACCAACCACAACCGCTGAGCAAAAATCTCAACGAACTACTACCCTTTCACTTGCGTTTTCTAGTGCGAACATTCAAACGATGCTCTTTAATTACCTCCAATTGCTCGGCGCATGTATGATATCTGTCTCCAAATCTCTTACCACAGAGTTGTCTTAATATTCTCACGCGTCGCGTGGTATCTTTCCACGCTTCACGAAGGGATTTGGTCAAATGTACACTCTCCTGCTTGTTTATCATCTCTAAAGCCCATAAATTGTGGATGCCTTATGGCTCCTGATTTATATACTCTATATCCACCTGCTGTGAATACAGAACCGATTAACTGTTCTTTATTTTCCCATAGGTTTTTTCTTTCATCGTCTTTCATACCGCCGCCGACTTTACACACGACGACGCATTCTTTATCATCATTAAATAATCCTCCGAGAATACCACCCACCATACCTTCCAAGCGACCTCGTCCTTCGTCTATACCCATACATACATAATCAATACTTGTGCGGTGCTTAATTCTCCCCCACACATCTCCATATTTCCCGTCATTTCTCTTCAAGACAAGTCCTTCGTATTGCTTTTCCACAACTAATTCATCCCATACCTTATTAATCTCAGCTATTGGGAACTGTTCAAGTATTCTCACGAATGAAGGCCACTGATTTAACCGTAGCACCTTCTCAAGCATCGCTCTTCTCACCGTAAGAGGCTTTTCGTGCAGTTGTTCATCACCGTAATGTAGAATATCAAAAGCAAAGAACTGTCTATCCAAGCCGCGTTCATATGCCCAATTTGAACCGAACATAAATTCTCCTAGCAAGATGATTTTCTCACTGTTGCAATCCGTGCCTTCTGCTTTTTTCACACCTGTCCTTGACCATATCTCCCAGCCTTCTGTATTCTGGATATATATACCCCAAATACCATCCATCTTAGGTTCCACTACATCGTATAATTTCTCAGGAACTGAAGATATTTCCTTATACTCCTTAAACTTTGGTCTGTCAATCATTATTCTCATCCTCCCAATTCTCAACTAATCCATCTTTCCACGCAGTCTTATCAAATATAACTTCTCCGCAGGTATAGCAGTCCGCGTCTTTGAAATCTTGTCGCTCCATGAACGATTCCAGTTCGTCTATCGCCATCATTAGTTCTAGCATCGCCCACATTTCATCCATACTGTCGTGCTTCATATCTTCAATACTCTCCTAATGATTTTACTTAATGTATTAGCCAGATATTTCATGTCTTCAATCTGAACATAATTTTTAAACATCATCGCCATTGTTTGTTTACGAACACCAAACCCTACTTGTATAATATCCCAACCTTCGTTCTCAACTTTTGATACACACTTCTTTGTATGTTTTAAAGCTTGTGAGCCACGATATGATTGTGCTGACGGTTGTCCATCACTAAATACAATCATCAGTTTCTGCGTATGCGGACTCATTGATTGTTCCTTTACTCTCTGTGATGATGCAAGTATGGCATTTCCGTCACGATTTTCATACCGTGCTCGCATCGCTCCACAGGCCAAAGGTCTATCAGCCATTTTTGGCCCAGAATATTCAAACATTTCAGTATTTCCTCCACCACTTTCATCTGCGGAGTGTCCAAAAACCCAAAGTTGAACCTTTGGATTATCCTGAAGTGCTTCTTTCATAGCGATAGCAGCACGACGAGCCATGTCTATTTTTCCCCAGCCCATCGAACCACTCTCATCAACGAGTAAGCAAATATCGACTGGATTGTCCTGCTTAATGATTCTTACATTAAATAAATCTGTCCTGTCCATAGGAATCCGGTGTAAAACTCTCTTATCAAGCTTACCACGCTTCTGATTTCTAATAGTAAGTGGCAGTGGATTACCGTAAAGACTAATCTTACGCCTTAATTTATTTATCTCAGGAAGCATTTGCATTCTATCATCTTTATATATATCTGTTTGATTTTTAGTTGGCTTTACTGAGCGCCAAACGATTTTCTTTTGCCTTGTTGTTAATGCGTCGCTACTTGATAATTTAGTTTCAGCATAATCTTCGTCTTCCATTTCTTTAAGCATTTTTGCAAGGCCTTCATTAATCTTTTCTTTGTCTTCTCCTTCAAGTAAAGCCTTAATAGTATCCCATAATTCGCCCATTTCTCTAATGATTACTTCTCCCGGCATTAATCCTTCAACGTGGTCTTCACTATCATTTAAGCGCAGTGCAGTCGCAATATTTTCTTTATCTTTATCAGAAAGTTCAATTCCTGCTTTTTCAGCATTTCCTATCGCTTCGGCGGTGAATCCATCGCCAGAACCTCTTCCTGCTCCTCCTTCACTATCCTCCCTTTCTTCTTCCATAACGATAGCAAGTCCCATAAAATAATTGAAAACTTCCAACATCATATCAAGACGAGTATCTTTATGTAGTTTGTCTTTAAGGATTCCACTTATAGCATTCAGATGCTTGCCCCAACGACCCTTCTGCCTTGTTGATAATACAGAAGGATAGCGAACTTGCAGAAGAAAAGAATTAAATAAATCTCCAAAGTCGCTCTCTTCTGGATTTGTCAGCTCATCTTCGTATTTTTTCCAATAAAAATCTTTAGTGGCTTGAATGTATGCGATATATCCGGGACAAGTTTTCTTTAACTGTTTCTCTATATACTCATCCTCTAATACATTACATATAGATAAGAATAATTTCCATCCCCAATGACCGTGTTTTAAAATGAGGGGCGATTTCTGTTCTAACTGCCAATCATTAAGTGGTTTAGTATGAATTAGATGTAGTTTCTCGTGAATCGCTAGACCAGAGGCTACATCCAAGTGCTTTTCTCCATCTGCTAATAGCCTTGTTCCATCCAGACAAATTAAACTTTTCTCAAGAACAGAATAATTAGTATCTTCCATACCGTTCCAAATTAAATGATGCTTTACTAATGGGTCTACGATAGTGCAAAGACTATCTAATTGATTTTTATACTTCATCATTTCATAAGCGTCAGTTCTTTGGCTGCTCCAGCCAAGCGATGAACCAATTGTTCCTATCCCACCAGCAGCACCATATCCTCCATAGCCACCGTATCCCCACGATGACCAAGAACCACTTAATGATGACGCTGGTTTATATGCAGATGCTTTGCCACCATACGAGGTTGCCGGTGCTACTGTAGATTTCTGCCACCACGGTTTATATGATGTTCCTCCCCAAGTAGAACCGCTACCGCGGTTCCATACATCTCCTTTCTCATAGGTGTCAATCCATCCGCCGCATTTCGGGCAACAATCATATTCGTCAGGAAGGACATCTTCTTTACATTTCTCACAGAACTCATCCTGTTCAACGGGAACATCATCCCCGCTGTCCGTTTCTTCCCAATGTCCGGTCGCCGGATTCCACTTACGCTGCATTTAGATGTCCTAACCACTCATCGTCGAGTATTTCTATGTTCTTATCCGTCTTATGTGTCATTTTATAATGATAAACTTCTAACTGAGCTATCAGAGAGCCACGAGCACATTTATATATGAATAAATCTTCTTCAGTAATAGCATTTTGAGCGATAATATTTGCTTCCTGTTTATTTACTTTACTTATTTTAGGAATCTCTTCATTCTCACTACGTAATCGGCGTTTATATGCACCGAGTTGCCTACCCGTTATACCACAATCAGGAAATATTTCATTCAAGATAGGGGTAATTATACGATAAGCAGTTCCAGAGAGTATCAACTCCTTAGCAACCGGATGCCAATATAAATCTTTCTTTACTCCAGCCATATCTACTCCATTGCCTGTATCGCTTGTTTCACTTTAATACGTTCGCTGTCGTCGCTACCCTGTATCGGGTAGAAAGGAAGAGATACTTGTAGCAGTGCATCTATCATATTAAGTCCATCCATTAGAAAAGAGCCAGCAGCCAGCGTCATACGAGTTGATACTGCTGCCGAAAGTTCCTCGGCAGCGTAAAGTTGTCTTATCTTCTGAGCAAACTCACATATCTGTCTAGCGTGCTGGTCTGTTAATCCGGGAGTTCTGTGCAAAAGCAGTTCAATTTCCTTTTCGAGCGGCAGATAGTCAAGTTCAAACATACCAGATGTAAACCTGTCCATCCACGCACGGTCAATTGATGCATTCGCACCAAGATACTCACGACCTACATTAGCCGTAGCATAGAAAAATACATTATCAGCAACAGGCACCATATCTGCGTCGTCGCTTTCGTCGAGTGCAAGGTATGCTTGTCCATCAAGAACCGGCATAAGCAGATTCTGAAGGTCGCCTGTTCTATCGCGAGTAATTTCGTCGAGTAAGATAAATGCGTTCTCAGTTTGGATAGCCTTTACGAAACGACTTTCCTTGAACCAAGTGCCTGTATCCTTATCGAATTTAGTATCGCCAAGCAATTTAGCAGACGGATTCATAGTATCACCAAAGTTGAATGCGAAGAACTGCTTGCCTGTAATATCAGCAAGTATTTTACCTAGCGATGTCTTACCACATCCACTCGGTCCTGTGCATAGTATCCACTTATTGCGTCTTACATTACGCAACATCTTGTAGTAAATCATTGCATCAGGAAACTTAAACTCCTCCGGCATTGATACCGAAGAGCGCAGTTTCGAGATAAGCGTTGGTATTACTACTTCCGGCTCGGGTTCAGGGTTATCCTCAACCGTCTCTATTTCTGATGGATTCTCATCCATATCTTCTATTTCATCCATTGATTTCTCCTTTTTATCAGTTGATTTAGGTTCAACCTCCGTTGGAGGTCGTACACTAACAGTATCGGGTGGGTATTTAAGGCTTTCGTCGATAGCTGCCGTACCGCGCATATCTTCCAAGTCTTTAAAGAGGCTATGTTTGCTACCTTTGCCGTATCGTGGTTTGACTTTCGGGCCGATAGACCCGGCGGGTTCTTTAGACTTTAAACTATCCCAAAGTTCATCTATCGTATGTGGCTTACCTTTTCTCCTCTTCATATTTTCCTCTTTAAGATAACAGCTCTCGTATAATGAACATAGAACCAATCTCTTTCCGTTTCACTATCGTCTTTTTTAATCAAATTTCTCACTCTTAAATCGCCGTCACTGTCCACTCCATCGGTTCTCACTCTTGCTATCCTCTTATGGTATTCGTGAGAAGGATAATTAACCATAATTAAATCTCCTCTATTGAAGCGGTTATAGATTTCTTCTTGCTCAATCGGCTTAAGTTCTCTATATGGTTTTTCGTAATCGCTCATCAGTATGACTTACCCCTGCGATGTGGTGCTTTCCACGGCCTTTTTAATCTAAAAAATATGTCCCTTTCAAATCGCCCTACTTCCCACATACCCGTTTCTAAAGAAAATAATCCATATTCGTTCAATTTATATCCCATTTTACGAGCAAGGATTCTCATACCTATATTCCAAGATTTTGGTCCGGTAAAATACATCCTCGCTGCTCCCATTGAATCTAAAGTTGTTGCATGTATATCTACTTTCTCACCCTTAATTATGATTTGAGCCTTTTTCTCACCGAGCCAATTCACTTCATCGTAAGAAATAGGCAAACAATCTTGCAGCCGGTATCCCTTTTTAGGTATTATGATAATATCTAAATCTCCGACTTCTATTGCTCCACGCCGATAACTGCCCGCTATCTTAAACTCGTCCACATTATCTCTCATTTCGTGCCTGCATATCTTTATAATGTCTAATGCCTTTGTTCTATTCATAGTTAATGATTAATGTAATTGATTACTTCTATACTTCCATCCCAGCACATACGACAATCTTGACACTCGTTGTTCTGTTTAGATGAAGGACAAATCGCACCGCGTGCTTCGTGTAAGTGTTCTTTGTCGAACACGCCGCTATGATTCATCCAATCGCCCCGCTTAAAGTTTTTATTTACCATAGGGTGGCTTATTCTAATCGTCAAGTTGGGTGGTATCCAGTTATTTTTCATATAAAGATTAGCAACCATATATTCTTTAGTCGGCAGCCAATGTTTGATATGAGGTGTATGCGTTGCGATAAAACAAATGTCGTCAAGCATTTTCTCACCTTGTAAATCTCCACTATCGAACCACCTGAAAGGATAATGCTCGCCTACTTTTGCTCTGAATTTGGGAGCATTAGTAAGATAGTAAATGAAAGCATCGCGCCACTCGTGGTTATCCTTTTTCCATAGGGCAAGGCGATTCTCAAGAGCATTTCTCACCGCTCCAAAAGTATATCTGCCCTTCATAGCATAACAATTCTCACACACAGAACCTGATGTCTGCTGCAATTTGCCTCCGATGTCGCATTCCCACGCTGGGATAGACCAACCGTATCCGGGCATTTTGCTTGGAGTAGATAAACCACCTACTCTTTCTAATGATTCGCTTAATTTAGTCATCAAACATTCCTATCTGCTCTGTCTTTTCCCATCCGCAGCCAAGACAATTGATTTGTCTAGGCTTAATATATCTCAGGTCTGTTTTCTCACGGAACAAGTGCCTACTAAAATCCCAATACATTTCAGCGCCGCAATCTCTACAATAATCAGTGATATAACTCATTTTATCTTTACTCTCTTAATCTTTTTAACTCTACGATGAGGTTTAAGGATAAAACTTACCCATCTCTTACCTTTACGAGTACAATCAGGTTCGTCGTTATCATAACTCATAGCGCACACCACCTCTATATACTACTCCGATTAGTTTCCTGCATCGCTTACAAAATCCACGCTTTTGTGGGTCGTGGATACGGCGACGACATCTCTTACAAAATTGAGGTGTTATCATCTTTTTTCTTCCAACCAATCAACTATTTGCATTAGTTCATCGTAAGTCATTATCCCTATCGCTGTATCGTATAACATATTTATCGTTTCCTTATATCAGCAAATTTGTTAATTTCTCGAAGGATAAACTCACGCTTACTGTCATCCATCCAGCGTAGTGCATCCATCATTTGACGCAGAAATATCGTCATATCCCAAATGTCGCCATCGCTCCTGTCGCCACGAATACGATACCAAAAGCGAGTCATATCGCTTACAGCATCACGCTCAGGTGAGCGTTTATCTTTATTAGGCACAGAATATATCGGTTCAAATGCTTTATGATATTGATACCACTCAATCATCTTAGGTAATTCGTCTACAGATATATCGCTCATGCATCTACCCAAGCAAGTGTGGCTACATCCCAACGCTTTGCCTTATAATCAGGCATCTTCTCAATCTTGCCGATGGCACGAGCAGCATCTATTCTAAATGTGCTATGAAAATCCCACCACTTGGCGTCATCTGAGTTGTGCACATATTGTGATACTCCTGCTGGAACAGTGATTCCGCATATATCCATTTCTGGCCCAAACATCCGAGCTTTGAGCAATCTACTCTCGCGCGGTGTTAAATCTTTCATTAGTTCTGCTATTTCTGATAGCTGCTTTGTTGTTTCTGATAGGTCGGTCATATATCTCCTGATGGCGGCGAAGGTCTTTCGCCAACCTCTAAACTGAGAAGGGCAACAGAGTATTTAAAGCCTTGGCTGGATGTGTGTATTCAATCATTTGTTCTATTCTCACAGGCCGATTTACCGGTCATTATACCATCTCAAAAAACGCGGCTGCTTGATATATCTCCATAGATTAGGCATAGTATAGCTCTTGATTAGTATAGTCTATCTTATCTTAGTATAGACTAACTAAATGCTAAGTAAAGCCTATCTCTTATCTTAGTATAGCTATATCACTTAATTGAGCCTATATCGCTTAGTTGAGCCTATCTTAATATAGAAGCCTATTAAGCATTACAGCGTGCTTTTATCAGCGAACACGCAAAAAATAGTATGATAGGCTCAACATAGCCAGCGAGAGTGCTAAATAGAGCTATCAGGCTCAACTAAGCCTATTCTCAGAGGCATATATGCAGTGATTTGTAGCTATCTCATTCTCAGATGCAGTATTCTCATCCGCTGATTCGGGTCGTGTGGCATAGTTGAGCCTGTGGGATATACTATGGCCGGCCTTATCGTATCCGGGGGCCCTAGTGGGCGGGGCCCCCCGGCAGCCTGTCGGCTAAACGTGTCGTGTGGTGAGCCACTCCTATCAGGGGATATGGCTCACGCTAACACTTGGTGCTGAGGCACACTATCGCTAAAGAGCTAAGCCTTTAACGATTTCAGTGCGGCCATCAACTCATCGGCATTGATATGACCCGACTCAACTGCACGCAGCACACTATCAGGTGTGCGAGCGATACGCGGTGAGGAGCCACTTGGACGAGAATCCTGCCGAGCTTTTACCGCTGCGCCGATAACGGTGGTCAATTCCAAATCCGCTTCGAGCGCTGCGACAAGTTCGCGCAGAGTGTCCACTTTCAATCCCGACGGCCAGCGACCGGACTCAGATTTTCCGAAGCCGAGTTGAATCAGCATCTTTGAAACTAAGCCTTCATCGACTGAACAGTTAAGATATTCCATTGTGGTGCTCATGATTTTACCTCCTTTCATTTTTTCTCCCGTTGGGGGAGTAAATAGACAAGGGCAGAGGAGTATTTAAAGGTTTGGTCGGATGGTTCTCGCGTTTCGTTTTCTCACCGTGACCAAATTCTACCAAGCAAGAGCTGGATTTTTAACTGCAGTCAACTCTATCACCTGATGGCGGAGCTGGGGGCCCCGCGCAGCGTCCACCCATACCTTTATATATCGGCTTGCTATTGTTATGCTATGACCTCAAACGACGACCCGTTTACGCCAGCCGTAGAAATGGACATACCGAGCAACCGTGGCTCTTTTGAAGCTATCGTTCCCGGTGGACCATACACTATAACAGTCCGTGACGCACACGGAAATGAGTGGAGTGAAATAACTTCCGAAGGGAGTATGCACATCGCTTTTGAAACCGACGAAGGTAATTCTTTTTGTGTTCGTTCAAAATCGACTCTGCCCTTTCTCATGATGCTTAAGCATGCGCTTAATGATTCTCTTAAAGAAAACTCATTAGACGCTATTGAGCGAATGATGGGTTTTATGGACGAACGCGACGAGTAAGTCGTCTACGGCAGCCGGCCGGAGGGCCCCCGGCTGGGGGTTTATTTGGGCGAATTACCGGGACTTATTTGGTTGCCCGGCGGTTTCTTTTTTGCTCTAGCAGCCGACTACTTCACACCTTTTAAGCGGTTCAACTCCTTAAGGAGTGTTGCCGCGTCAAGGTGACCGTCGGAGACGGCACGAAGCACAGACTCAGGAGTGCGGGCAATGCGTGGGGAAGCACCTTTTGGTCTCGCTGCCTGTCGCGCTTTCACGCTGTCGGCGAACGAGGCGGCAAAAGTGCTGTCCTTCTGCACTAACCCGACAAACTCGCGGAGTATGTCAGCCTTAAGACCTGACGGCAGCCGTCCCTTAATAGGTTTAAAACCTAATTCAGCGACTAGCCGCGTTATAAGTCCTTCAGACTTTGGGCTACTGAGGTATTCCATTGCGGTTGTCTCAGCCATACATAGACAGGGGCAGGGTGATATATAAAGGCTTGCCTACAACCTTATATAGTAGTTCGTGATTTTTAAAAATATATTTGTCGCGTGCTATATCGGGCCGGGGGCCCCGGCTAGCGACGAAGATTTTTACGTATTCTGCCGTAATAAGTGCTTGCACCATGTCGGCCAGGATTGCGTTTTGACTGTGCCGATGCTGTTTGTATCGCTTCCCTGTCGGCGTGTGCCTTTTCCCATGCTGCTGCTTGTTTTCTCCACGACTTAAAAGCCGGGTCGTTTTTTCTCATAGCATACCAATAGCAGGGGGGTATATAAAACTTTCTCAGGTTGGGAGGTGGCCGGTACTAGCGGCCAACCTTCCCGTGGCGTGGTGCTTCGCTTGCAGCGCAGGACAGCCAACCTGTCCACCGCTGCGTTATTGCTGCGCTTACACGCCAACATACCAATAGCACCGTAGTATTTAAAGGTATGGTTCGATGAGCTGGGGGCCCCGCTTAGCGGACTAGCGGAGGGGGTTTATAAATGGGTTCGTCTAATGCAAGTTGCACCGCGACGTTGTCGAGGTGGTCGAGCATTTTACGTGCTTCTTTTGTGGTTATTTTGCGGTGTTCAAGTTGCTCGCGTATGTATGCGGCTTCGGCGTCTATGTCCATAGTAGGGTATAGGTGAGTGGCTATATAAGGCTTTCCCTTAGTCGTGCAACCTGCACTCCCAACTGCATAATTCTGTTTGGTCTAAATGCTGCGCTGCTTCGTGTTGCTCTATTCGAGCGAAGTATTGGTAGCAACCGCGGCAGAGCATACCTTCTCCGTCATAGCGTTTCATTGAGCGGTGTCCTGCGCCGCAATTGGCGCACCATTGTGTGTCGTAGGTCATTGTTTTTCCTCTAGTATAGACATAGCGAGAGAGTATTTAAAGGTATGGGTCGGGGGGCCCCGCGCCGGGAAGTAGTATATAAAGGTTGTTGCCGGGTTTCCACCGGCTGCCGCTCGCTTTGAGCGTCTGCTCCTTCCGTCCAGCTGGGTCGGAAGGTGCGCTTGCCGCAATATACCAATAGCAGGGGAGTATTTAAAACTACCGGTCAACTCCATATTTTTTCATTGTGGCCTTCCATCGCTCGTCGCGCTGTCGCTTATTCTCGGCGTTGGCTTCTTTTATAATTTCAGCAAGGTGGCGGATTTCCTCGTCCATATACCTGCGCTGCGTTGGCGATTTTCCATATTTAAGCATGCTCTCAATTTGAGGCATTAGCCTAAAGGCTACGTTCTCATAATTACCTTCGACAATATTATCGAAAAGTTTTTGGTTGTAGGCATTTAGTTTCACGCGACCACCCCGAAAGTGGTAAAGGCTGCTGCAAAGAAGGTGGCGAAGCGGGCAACCGCTGCGCTGCTGTCTATTAGGCTTGGGTTCATATTTCTCTCCTAATATACACATAGCGAGGGAGTATATAAAGACTCTCCTAAAGGCTTATATAGTAGAAGCACGAATCGGCTGATTGTGCTTCTCGATACCCCTATACGGCAATTGACGAACCGGGGGGCCCCGGCTAGCGGTTGAGGTCAATAAGAATAGTTTGCACTTCGCTTAAAACGTCGTCGTAATATTCTTCGTTTTCCTTTTCCATTTTCCACTGCTGTAAGTCATACTTTAGCGAGTTAATGGCTACTACTAATTCAGACAGGTGCATTTAAATTCCCCCTTTCGGCTCATTTCCGGCAAAAAGGCTTGCTTCGTCAAACTCAAACTTTCTCATTAGGTTTACAATGTAGGCATTTACGCGCGGGTGGCGTTCCATAAATGCGTCGTGGCTCAAGTGGCCGTTTAGGTCTTTATACTCGTGGTATAGGGCTATATTTTTTGCTTCATAAATGTGGTCACTCATGTTTTTCCTCTATTATACACACAGCGAGAGAGCATATAAAGGTATGGGTCATTTTAGCATATAAAGCACGAGGAAGCTTATATACCTGCCTCCATCGCTCGATAGCCTCGCGCAGCGCGGGGCCCTCGGCGCAGCCTTAAGAGTTTATAAAGTAGTCCACGGCGCGAAAGTCCATTAACTCGTCCGGGTCGCTTGGCTCTTCGTCGGTGGTTGCGCTTGCAATAGTTTCTGCGAAGGCTACGGTAAAGTCGCCGTTCATTTAATACTGCTCCAGCAATTTTTCCAGCCGTGTATTTTCAGCCGTCTCTGGGTCAGACTGTCCGCAGGTGCAGTTGTCGTAAATCCAGTCGCAATTTTCAGCGTGTTCATATTCCTCTCCAAATTCCTCATACGACTCGTCAATTCCTGAATAGTCGTAGTTATAGTTTTTGTCGGTTGGCGTGTTTGTTCTCATTGTTCTCTCCTAAATAACACACAGCGAGAGAGTATATAAAGGTATGGGTCGAATATACATATAAAGGTCGAGCGTGCTTTTATACCCCCCTTTAGCTGTCGCGTGCCACCGCCAGCGGCGGGGCCCCCGGCGCAGCCTGACGGCACCCGAGACGGGCAATAACTAAATATTGAATTGCTTAAGCGTGGCGGCTGGTTTTGCAGCCTACGCCATTGCATACGCCGGCAAGGTGCTTGCACGTGGTGCAGTAGCCGAGGCGTGAACCCCAGCCGTCACCATAGCCGCCGCAGTCTGCTTTGCAGACCAAGCGCTCGCGGCCGTAGCCGTCAATTGTTATGGACATTTTACTTTTCCTCCTATTATACACATAGCGAGGGAGTATATAAAGACTGCTGCAAAACCTTATATACTAGAAAGACGCATCACGCGATAATGGCTGCCGCGTGGGGTCGGCGGGCCCCCGGCGCCAAAATAATGGCCGCTCGGAGACCTGCCAGACCAACATTATTACTGGTTTCTGGTGGTGTATTCTGTCACTGCGGTGGTGAGAGTAGTTGCGTCCTTTAACGGGGTTGACGCGTACCGACCCTAATAGTTAATTCGGCTACTCTCTAGTATACCCATAGCGAGAGAGTTAATAAAGGTATGGGTCGGCGGGCCCCCGGCGCTGGCTGGAGCTATTTAATACTGTTCCAACAGTTTTTTAAGCCGTAGGTTTTCGGAACTTTCTGGGTCGGACTGTTCGCAAGTGCAGTTGTCATAAATCCACTCGCAGTTTTCTGCGTGCTCGAATTCTTCGCCATACTGCTCGAATGCTTCGTCGTATTCGCCATATTCGTAGTTGTAGTTGGTCATGTTTTCCTCCTAATTAACCCTTAACGAGAGAGTATATAAAGACTACTGCCAAACCTTATATACTAGTTAGCCTCAATCCGCCGATAGTATTCCCGCGTGGTGTCGGCAGCGGCGCGGGCCCCCGGCGGGGCCTCGAGCCTGACGGCAGGCGAGACGGGTAAAAGACCCAACCCGCGCGAATTTATGGTGTTGGCTAACCGACGCGCGGTAATTTTACAGGTTGCTTAAGCGTGCGCGAAGTGGTCGCTGTAGTCGTCCCAGCCGTCAACACGGCCGGAGTCGAAGCAGTCGTCGCAAACCGGCATAATTTTACCGCTGGTGAGCGGTTCAACGAAGCGGCTGCATACTGCACAGGACGAGTATTTGCGCTCGTAGTGGTGGTCAGACATTTTGTTTTCCTCCTAATATAGACATGGCGAGAGAGTATATAAAGACTATGGCAAAAGCTTATATAGCAGAAAGACACAATCCGCCGATGGCGTCCTCGCGTGGTGTCGGCAGCGGCGCGGGCCCCCGCCAGCCCTGAGAGTTATATAGCCTTACGGCCGGGGTTATAGGCGAATGTTGCTTAAGCGAATTGCTTAAGCGTTCTGTATTAGCCCTTCACATGACATGCATACGTCCGGCACTTCAAGGCCAGCCATATCCATGGCGACGGTTAGGTCGCTCGTTTCCGAGTAGTGAAAGTCTGAGTCGCATACGACGCAGTTTCCGAATTTGGACATAGTTTTAGTTTCCTCCTATTATACACATAGCGAGGGAGTATATAAAGACCATGCTAAAGACTTATATAGTAGAAGCGCTAATCCGCCGATTATGGCTGTCGCGTGGTGTCGGCAGCGGGGCCCCGAGCCTGACGGCAAGCATTAGAGGCATAAGACCTTATTACGGCATGCTTATTTGCGAGGCTTGTTATACATAACAAGTGCGTGGTAGTCGCTCCAGTCGTCCATACATACCCAAGGGCAGGGTGCTATTTAAAGGTTTGTGTGTGGGAGGGGTGAGCCGGGCCCCCTTAGGGGTAGTCTTATATACCCCCTACTTATGGGTATGGGGGTACTTATATATACCCACTATATGTACCTATGGGGGTACCTATATATACATGGGGAGGGT
>Ga0208449_1000977_pt1 | contig 16254 bp, 21 predicted proteins | sample MalvireepMed_s17_FD_184247 | JGI IMG/M metagenome (GOLD analysis project Ga0208449, IMG submission 184247) | Marine viral communities from the Global Malaspina Expedition - Malaspina viral metaG DeepMed_s17 (SPAdes) (version 2) | ecosystem: Environmental > Aquatic > Marine > Oceanic | place...
ATGGTCTGCCCTCGCCGTTGCAGTTACTTATTTAGATGAAATCAGGACTCCTGCGTAATGCGTGCATACACGCGAGGGGATCAACAGGTGAAACAGTAGGAAACAGGAGAAACAAATAACGTGCAAAAACTTATACATAACGGCAATAAGCATCTGATCTATTTGGACAGAATTATGGAAGCCCAAAAGAAAGGTGATTTCATACACACTGGAAACCTAATCAATGAAGCCAGAGAAAACGGCGTGAAGCTGAACCAGTTGGCTGTATCCCTTGACGTATCAGTTCCTGCACTGTCGCACCTGTCAGTGGTGGCAAGCCGATCCACGAAAGAGATGCAACGGTGGGCGAGCCAGAACAAATTAGGACTTAAGGCGTTGCGAGAGATAGTGCGGATGCCAGAGAAGTATCGCAACGAAGTGGCTGAACGCTTTGTCAGGGGCGAGGTTACAACATGGGTTATTGACGATCTGAAGCACATTATAAACAACTCACACAAAGCAGGGGAAGAAATTAACATTCGGGATATTATAAGGGAAATAGTAAGCAAGAGAACTGGGATAGAATCGAAATCAGTGAAGCCAGAAAAAAAAGTTAGGAGGCATTTCAGGGTCGTGGCATCGCCAACATATGAATATAATATATCGGATATAAGGGATGCCATGCAGAGGCTCATGGAGTTACTGGTGGGCGTTCCCCCTGAACTTTCTGAATGGGAAAGAGTTGGGTTAAAAACTAGCACCAGACCATTGAAACGAATGTTAAATGACCTGTCAAATAAAATAGAAAAATAAAATCTATATAATATATATACAAATGGACTGCCCGAAATGTAATAGTAATTCTGTCAGGGTTCTTTATGACGAACCCAACTGCCTGACCTGCGGATGGATAGGTCACAAGGTTATGAACAAGGACAAAGCACGAAAAGAGGTGGAGAGGGATGCAAGGAAAATAAGACAGATGATGGGGAAGAAGCAAAATTATGTGTATTAAAACCCATCCTGTTCAGTACGGACACGAGCAACACAAGGGCGATACAGCCCATTCTAAAGACAAAGTAATACCAAACTACATAAATCTTTCTACTATGCCCTCTATGTCGGTGACGTAAATGCAAAATATGAAGATTATATATAAGAATGTCGATGCTCTTGTTCCTTATGCGAACAATCCCCGAACCCATAGTCCTGCACAGATCGCACAGATTGCATCAAGTATAAAGGAATTTGGATGGACTAATCCTGTTCTATTAGACGGAGACAATGGGGTTATAGCAGGGCATGGCAGACTGGAAGCATCAAGAATATTAGGGATCGAATCAGTACCCACAATAGAACTCAAACATTTAACAGAGGCACAGAAAAAAGCGTATATTATCGCAGACAACCAACTTGCACAGAATGCAGGATGGGATGATGATTTGTTAGGCATTGAAATTGGTGCGTTGCAGGACATAGGTTTCGATATATCCCTGCTAGGTTTTGATGACAAGGATATAGCCCGATTAACTTTTTCTTCTGGTGATGGGTTAACTGATCCAGATGAAGTGCCAGATGTAGAGGAAAGCATATGCAAGACAGGCGATATCTGGCTACTTGGTGAGCATAGGCTTCTATGTGGTGATGCAACAAAGAAAGAAGATGTAGATATGCTTATGGATGGCAATAAGGCAGATATGGTTTTTACTGATCCTCCTTATGGAATAAATCTTAATACTGATTATTCAACGATGGATAATGGTGTTGCAGGAAAAAAGCATAAAAATATCATCGGGGATTCTGATGATTATGACCCGACTTTTATGTTGAGTTTTTTTTCGTATTGCAATGAAATAATACTATTCGGTGCAGATTATTATTCAGAGAAAATTATAAATAAAAACGATGGGTCTTGGCTTGTGTGGGATAAACGCGTAGAAGAAAAATATGATGCTGTGATTGGTTCGGCTTTTGAATTGATGTGGTCTAAAAAGAAAAGAAAGCGTGAAATAATTAGGCACAATTATTCATCTTGGGCAAATCGTATGGAGGGTGCAGTGAACAATCATAAGCCTCATCCGTCTATGAAGCCTATTGCGGTTTTGGTTGCAGTTTTAGAAAAGACCAAATCAAAAAGCATTGTAGATATATATTTGGGTTCTGGCTCAACATTAATAGCTTGTGAAAAGACCAACCGCAAATGTTACGGCATGGAAATCGATCCGCATTATTGTGACGTTATCATAAACAGGTGGCAGAATTTTACTGGAAAAAAAGCGATAAAAGGAGGGGTGATGGTTGGCGTATAGAAGATCAGAACAAGACAAAAAAACAGTTACGGCTATGGTTGCGTATGGTATTCCACTTCGAGAGATTGCCGATGTTATTGGCATAAATAAAGATACAGTACGAAAGTACTATGAAGAAGAAATCAAGACTGCGACGGCAAAGGCAAATGCAAAGGTAGCGGAAACACTTTACGGTAAAGCCACAGGAGGGTCGATCAGGGCTATGACGTTCTGGTTGGAAAAGCGAGGTGGTGAATCATGGAAGCCACGCCAGACAATAGAACACGAACAGGATTTTGGTGGGAAATTTACAATAAAGCTAGGCGGTGAAGAAGAAATGCCAAACTTTATTGAGCAAATGAATGACCACAATAACAACTGACACGATAACACGAACATATAACCGCCCCTTTTTATATAAGCAACAAAAGGAAGCGATCTTTGATCCTGCCCGATATGTAATCATTGAAGCGTCTACGAAGTCTGGTAAGACAGCAGGATGTATGGCTTGGATAATAGAACAGGCACTTATAAACGGCAGGGTAGGTCGGAATTATTGGTGGGTTGCCCCTGTGTTCAGTCAGGCAAAGATGGTTCACCGAAGATTAAAAAGGGCGATACCCAGAGTTATCAATCAATATCCATTATATAAAGCTAACGAAGCAGAGCTGTCGATTACGCTTGACAACGGTGCAGTCATTGTCTGCAAGTCTGGTGATAATCCTGATTCGCTGTATGGTGAAGATGTTTATGGTGCAGTCATAGATGAAGCGACAAGGTGCAGGGAAGAAGCATGGTATGCGTTAAGAACTACGCTTACGAGTACAGGGGGAAGCATAAGGATTATCGGCAACGTTAAAGGTCGCAGGAACTGGGCTTATCAGATGGCACGCAAAGCCGAATCAGGACAACCCGATTGGCATTATGCAAGGATCACAGCATACGACGCAATCAAAGCAGGTCTGATCCCAAATTCAGAGGTGGATGATGCAAGGAAAGCGTTACCTCAAAATATCTTTCAGGAATTATATGAAGCCATACCGTCTGATGATGGTGGGAATCCTTTCGGTCTTGATGCGATAAGGGATTGCATTGGCGGTATATCAAACGAACCACCTACGCACTGGGGTTGGGATTTAGCCAGAAGCGAGGATTATACATGGGGCATTGCTCTCGATTCACAGATGAGGGTTTGCAGGAATGTAAGATTTCAAAAGTCATGGACAGAAACGATTAGGGATATTACCAATCTGGTTGGTGACACCCCTGCTCTGGCAGACGCAACTGGGGTAGGGGATGCCGTTGTAGAGGACTTACAGCGAAACCTCCCACGCATGGAGGGATTTAAATTCACTGCCCAGTCAAAGCAGAACTTAATGGAACGGTTGTCAATTGCGATAGCAGGGAGGGAAATCAGATACCCCGATGGGATGTTGGTTTCAGAACTCGAATCATTTGAATACGAGTATACAAGGACAGGGGTGAAATATTCTGCCCCTACAGGATTACATGATGACGGAGTAATGGCGTTGGCTCTAGCAGTCTATCACGCAACACACGCACCAACGATTGGAGTATGGTAAATGGGCTTATTCGATCTGATTTTTAACAGGAAACAATATGAAGCAAATGAAGCGTCTATCACCCTAACGACACAGGGTACTGGATTCGCTGAATTGCCTGACGTTAATTACAGCAATTATGCGAAGGAGGGCTACGAAAAGAACGAACTCGTCTTTGCTTGTATCAGGGAAATATCAACGTCTGCGTCTGAAGCACCTGCCGTTGCAGTGAAGCAGGACAGCAACCCACCAGAATTTGTGGAAAGCGGTTTGTTATTTGACCTGTTGGAACGACCCAACAATTATCAGACCAGATATGAATTGATTGAATCGATTATTACGTATTTGCAAATCACAGGGAACGCTTATCTTTTCAAGGAACGGTCTGGCAGTGGGCTGAATGGGATATACTGCTTGCGACCTGACAGGATCAAAATAGTGCCGAATAAATATTATGAATATGAGATTGACGGCAAAGTATATAATATACCTTTGGAAGATATAGGGCATATCAAGTTCCCAAATCCAACAGATGACCATTATGGACTTTCACCATTACAGCCACTGGCACGAATTGTCAACCTAGACCTAGACGCTACCGATTTCACAAGGACATTTTACAGGAACGCAGGTGTGCCGTCTGGTCTGTTAAAACTCAAAAGAAAAATTGCAAACAAGGATGAAGCCAACAGGATCAGGACAGCATGGCGATCACAGTTTCAGGGCATAAGGAACTGGCACAGGGTGGCGATACTGGATGATGATGCGAGTTACGAGGCGATGGGGTCGAATATGGCAGACATGGAAATGGACAGCGTCAGGGATTTGGCTGAAAGCAGGATTTGTTCTGCGTTGGGTGTTCCTCCTATACTGGTCGGTGCAAAAGTAGGTTTGAAAACCGCTACATATTCAAATTATGCACAGGCTAAAGAATCATTTTGGGAAGAAACATTATTACCTCTTTACCGCAGGATTGAGGATTCTTTGAACAGGATTATTCTGGAGGAAATGCCAAGCATCCAGAACAGCGAGAGAATCATGTTCGACTTCAGGGATGTCAGGGCTTTGCAGGATGACGAGACTGCTGTCTGGAATCGAAACTTAACAAAGGCGAAAATGGCACAGGTGCTTGTCCTTTCAGGTTACGACCCACAGCAATCGCTTGTTCTTTCAGGGCTTGAAGAAATAGAGCATCTCGGCATTCCACCGACATCATTACAGCAGGAAAGCGGTGGAGGACTGTTAGCGTTGACAGGGGGAAGCGTAAAGGCACTTCCCGAATCGAAGCAGGATGTGCCGTCGCTTGACAAGGTAAGGCTGACCCAACTTGCTCGGCGTATAGCATCAGAGCAAAATAAATTAGGGGAGAAATTCATCAAGGAAATCGAGCCAGATATCAATGCTTATTTTACGAGGTTATTAAATAAAGCTGATTCTGTTATCGGCAGAACTTTGTCGGATGACAATTCGGAAACGAAATCACCGACTCCACCATTCAATGCTGACAACCTTATCCCAATGTCCGCAGACGTAGAAATCCAGACGATGTTCAGACCTTTGCATATGAGGATTATCCAGTCAACTTTCAACGTGGTCAATTCTGAAATGGGTGCGGTAAATGCCCTTGCGTTTGAAGAAACACTGCCGTCTGTACAGCACTTCTTGGTACAGGGGTCAACGAGGGTTACAAAGATAAATGCGACTACCAGAAATAAGATTACAGAAGTAATAACAGAGGGAGTCAACAGGGGGTACGACTATAACCAGATCGCCAGAGGTGTTAAAGGGGAAAATTATAATGGAGTCAGGTCTGTCGTTAAGGAGACTTATAAAAACAGGGCTAGGGCAATTGCTAGGGCTGAAGTTGGATACAGCCAAAACAATGCCTCTTATGTGAGATACCAGAGTGCAGGAATTGAAAAAGTTTATATAACAGATGCAAGGCGAGGAACAGATCACGATGACATATGCTTGGAGGTTGCGGATACAGTTCAGCCATTGAGTTGGTTCTCAACTAATATGCTACAGCATCCTAATTGTTCACGAACCTCTGCACCAGTAGTGGAGACATAACCATGCAAAGAAAAACATATATATCAGAATCAAAGATCATCAATGAAAGCGAGGGGCTTGTAGAAGCGTTTGTCAATTCGATGGGCAAAGTGGACTTGGATGAAGAAGTAATCGACATCAAAGCGTTTGACAAGTCCATTGAAGATGGCAGTGTGTCCGTTGCATGGTTTCACAACCAAGCCGAACCAATAGGGAAAGTCATAAGTGCCAGTTCGGTGTTTGAGGGCAAGGATGAAGATACAGGAATGGATGCAGGAAAACTAAAGGCAGTTATGCAGTTTAATTTAGAAACCCAACGAGGCAGAGAGGCATTTTCGGATGTCAAGTTTGGCTCGGTGAGTGAATGGTCAGTTGGCTTTCGGGCTACAGACCATGATTTGGAGGACTTGGCTGACGGTACGAAAAAGAGGGTCATACGTGATCTTGACTGGGTGGAAGTTTCACCTGTCATGCGTGGTGCATCACCCGAAACAGAAACCGTTGGAGTAAAGGCTGTTCCCGACTCGGAAGAAAAATCTGACTTGGATACGGTAGAAGTTGAACGAATTGAAACAGAAATCGAAATATTAAAACTTCAACAGGAGTTAAATAAAAATGGGTAAAGTAAAAGAACTTCGTGACGAAGTACGCACCCAAATAAACGAAGCCGACAGGTTAGTTAAAGAGGGTGATCTTGAGGGATCAAAGCGTGCTATAGAAGATGCGAAGTTAAAGGCAGTTGAAGCTACCGATTTAGAAAATGCAGAGACTCAAATCAAAGCATTGAAAGGTGAGTTCAACAAGCCAACAAATGCTGTTCCAGTAACAACGGAAGAAGCAAAGACATACAACCCTGAAGATAAAGGTAAGGAATATAAAACTTCTTACCGACCTGCAACTTGGGTAAAAGGAATGCCATCGGCAGTTCAGCCAAAGTGGGTCAGGGATCAGATGGGCGATAACGAAAAGGCAGAAGAACGTCTTTACAAAGAGGCGTTTGTAAAATGGTTGCGTGACCCAAGTCCTAACGCAGGACACTTTTGGACAAAGGCATCTGCTGATGAAATCAAAGCCATGCAAGAGGGTACTGATTCAGAGGGTGGATTCTTCGTTCCAGAAGATTTCAGGGCAACAACCGTTCACGATCCGGGTACTCCGGGCGGTGTTCACCGACCACTGTGTACGCAAATAACGACTACACTCAAAGACGGATATCTTCCGACTATGGGTTCTTCGTCTGTTGCTGTCATTGCGGAAGAAGCGTCTTACGGCGATACAACTCCGACAGTTGGTCAGGTATCTTTCACAATAAGAAAGGTCGGAACATCAACAAAGGTTTCACAGGAACTTCTTGAAGATTCTGCTGTTAACCTACCTGCGTTGCTTTCGCAGATATTCTCTGAAGCATTCGGAAGATATGAAGATGAGCAGATAATCAATGGTGACGGTACATCAGAAATTCAGGGATTGCGTGCAGTTGTAACAGACGGTACGGATTCAGATTCAACGACTGCTGTTTCCATAAGTGATATTCTTACGTGGTACTTTGATGTACCTGCACAATTCAGAGCCAATGCAACATGGTCAACGACCAGTTCATTCCTGAACCAAGCACACGCGTTGGATGTTACTTCTAACAAGGGTGCATTATTCTCGCCACCAGTCGAACAGTTGCTTGGGAAACCTATTGTAACGTTTGATGGAACTGGTTGGGATGATGCAACAGCGATAGCCACTAACGAAGAAATCGGTGCGTTATATGATTTTAGAAACTACTACTTGATTGACAGAATTGGAATGTCCGTTAAACGTGACGACTCAATTTATGTTGCAAATGACCAAGTAGGTTTCTTTGCTCGTAGGCGTGGCGATGGTCGAGTCGGACTTGCTAACGCAGGTCGGATTATGAAAATCCAATAGGAGTTAGTTATGCCGAAATTTAGTGACTTAACCGACAGGATTACTACAGTGGTTGCACTTGCACCGACAAGTACAGGTGCAGGAACTTCAACGACTGACGGTGTTGACCTTAACGGTTTCACCGCTTGTGTATTGGAAGTCCAATTAGGTGCGATGGGCAGTAGCAGTACGGTTGACGTAAAAGCACAATCTTCAGCAACGTCTGGTGGAACTTACGCCGACATTACTGATGGAGCGATTCCACAATTAACACAGGCAGGTGGTTCAGCGGGGGACAATAAGAAAATTAAAGTTACTCCTGTACTAGGTCAGAACTTTGTACGCGCTCACATTACTGTGGGAACTGCGGCTTCGACAATAGGCGTTAACATACTAAAAGACTTGGATGCCAGAACCTAATAAAAGGTTGAATGACGGGCGGGGTTAACTCTTTCTCCCCGCCCAGATTTCAGAAAGGAATAATATATATGGGGAGCGTAAATGTAAAAGTGAAGTGTGTAATATCCAGACGGATTGCGGATACTGATTATCAATTAAATCAAACGTACACGATGACGAAAGAACAGTTTGAAAAATATGCTGACTGCTTTACTGTCATTAAAGAAGTACAGCCGAAACAGTCTGCGAAAAAAACAGAGACAAAGAGAGTGGCAAAAACTGAAGATAAATCAGGATAATAAATGGCAACAATATATCATACTTACGCTGATACGAATTTATTTAGAGAGTACCTTGCAGGATCAGGTCATGTCGCTGACTGGACTGAAGATGCAACGGTTATCAGGATTCTGCTTGAATCCGTATCACAACGTATTAATCAGTTCGTAGGGAATAGAAGTTTTGGGGTATCTACAGCTACTCATTCTTTTGACATCGGAACTGGTGCTTTACGTAATGACTCAATTGAAAGGACTGGCAATGAAGTTGCTCGCCCTGATTACTGGGCAAGCCTTTCATCGGGTGCAGGTCGCATACCGTTGGATGACTGGCTTCTTTCACCGACAACGGTAACAGCATATGATGGGTCAGCAAGGGGTTCTTCTGAAACGCTTACAGAGGGAATATCAAACGATTTTCTGCTAGAGCCATATAACAGAAGCCCAAAGAATTTATTAAAATTAAGCGAAGAAACATCAAAGAGTTTTAGCGGTGGACAGCAGACATTAACCATTCTCGGATCATGGGGTTGGCAGGATGAGAAGTCAACTGCGATAAGTACATTTGATGCTATAGGTAGCACAACAACCACTAGCTTATCTGTTGCTTCTGGTGCATCAACGTATGCAGGATATACAGTGTTGGTCGATACAGAACAGATGTATGTTGAATCAGTATCAAGTAACACATTGACTGTTGTCAGGGGGGTAAACGGCACTACATCAGCCACGCACAGTGGTGGTGCTTCATATTATAGATATTTATATCCATCGGATGTGGTGGACACTTGTTTGGAAATAGCACGTAACAGATGGCGATCAAGGGAAGTGGGAACGACGCAGTTAATCGGGTCGGGAGATAACCAGATGACAAGACCGCAGGAGAGTGAAAGAACCCTGCTCAAACGGTTGAACTACTACGTCGCAGAGATGGATCAGGCAGGGGTGTTTTTCTAATGCCTGTACAGTCACGACATAAGTCAAATGCACAGATCGGCATTGACGTAAAAATGGAGGGGCAATTAATGTTGGGCGTGCCGAAGCAATTAATGCTTAAAACAGCAAACGACATTATAAAGCAAATATCTCTTTTTGGAGAAGCTGATGTTAAGAATCAGTTATATCCGGGTCATGGTTACAGGTATGGAAATTTACAACGTTCCATTCGGGGTCATTTAGTAAAGGACTTGCATGGGCAGATAGACCCCCACAAGGTTCACTATGCCGTATATGTGGAGCATGGCAATGGCAGGGGGTTCAAGGGATATCATATGTTTGCAAATACGCAGAAAAAAATCAACAAGAAGAATTGGCGTAGAGTAGTGGACAAGGCAATCAAGAGGAATTTGGAATGAGTAGGTCTGGTGCTTTGTCTACCATAGAAACAATTTTAAAGGCGAATAGTGATCCTGACTTCGACATCGTTTTGAGACATGAACCTTTGTCGATTGCGTCGGGTGACAGGGTAGCGTGTTTTTTCTTTTCGGGAGAAAGTGAAAAATCAATGACACTGGGCAATGTAATGGTGACGCAGGACTTTATGGTTCGGTGTTACTTCAGGGTTCAAAGTTCGATACAGGGTCGTAATGCAACGGAACTGGAACTGTGGAACGCTTGCAGGAGTGTCCAGACAGGGCTTCGTGCAGACTCGCAATTAAGCGGTAACTGTAGCGACATGACAATAGGCGATGCGGAAATAGGATGGACTGATATCGGGGGGAATACATTTAGAACATTATCACTTCCACTTGGATTGGTAGAATTAGAAGCAGAAGCAATTGCACCATAGGAGAGCAACATCATGGCAAAGAAAACAGGACTAGGACATAATTTCTTTATAAGTGGATATGACCTTTCGGGAGATGTTTCGGCGATAGACAACTGGTCAACACCTGTCGAGTCTGTTGATGTTACAAGCATCAGCAAATCAGGAATTGAACGGTTGCAGGGCAGGGTTGATTTAGATGCCTCGTTCAGTTCGTTTTTCAACGACGCTTCAGGGCAGGAGCATATTGCATTAAGGAATTATCCTGCAACAGATCGAAATGTCTCATGGACTTTCGGAAGTGCAGTTGGCGACGTAGCGGTGGGTGCAGTAGCCAAACAGGTGGATTACCCCATGACAAGGGGAGCAGACGGCTCTCTGACCACCACAGTTCCAATGTCAGGCAATGGTGTAATAGCTGAGTGGGGCAATTTATTATCGGCAGGAAAGATCACCCATTCGTCTGCCACCACCGTAGCGTCAAAAGATGATAGTGCGTCAACATCAGCAGGAGCAAGTGCAATGATTCAATCTATGTCTTTATCATCAGGAACGGCAACCGTGAAAATTCAACATTCTGCTAATGATTCCTCTTGGGCAGATTTAATAACATTTACCAATGTAGCGTCAGCATCTGATAGTGGAAGAACATCGGAACGAAAAACAGTTTCAGGTACGGTAAACAGATATCTTCGGATAATAACATCAGGAACATTTAGTGCTTTGGTTTTTGTAATTCATTACAGGCGAGGAACAGCCCAAGATAGGGTTGCTTATTAACACATGAAAAATATACTTCGTCAGAATATTAGTACGGCAAATAATTTTAGTGCTTCCAGACCTCTTACAACCCATTGGAGAGAAGCGTCGTGTAAAGAGGTGGACTGTCCGCATTATCTTTTAGGTTGGGAAACTAAAGTGGATGTTTCTACACCTTTGGGAAAACAGCAGTATGAGTACATACTTCACATGAGTGGAAGAAAAGGAAACGGAAAGAAAGACGGAGATATTATTACGTTTAAATTTTCACCAGAACAGAAATGCTTCAGGTCGCATAAATTACCCATTGAAAGAGAACCTATATTATCGATTCAGAATGGTTATGACAGACGCATTACAAAAACAGGCGAATGGCATGACGAGATGAATGAAGCCATACACAAGCGTCAACAGGATGTTGGCAGATAAGGAGTATTATATATGGCAAAAGAAACTGGAATTGGATTAGCAGTCGCATTTGACGACAGCGGTGGTTCTGCGAGAACCATATCCAATGATATAACCAACTTGGACTTTAGCATTCCAAGAACCACGCAGGACACGACAGGTCTTGACAAGACAGGGATGGAACGATTGTTATTGTTAGCAGATTTCAGCACCACGATCAATGGTGTTTTTAATGATGCTTCTAATATGTCTCACGACGTATTCAAGACAGTTGCTTCAACATCTGTGGCTAGGACTTTGACGATTACCGTTAGCGGTCAGACATTACCTAATGAGGTATTTGCGACTGATTACGCTTTGACAAGATCAGCAACTGGGGAATTAACTTATTCCGTTCCTGCTGTTCTTCAGAGTGGTACAGTACCGACTTGGGCATAGGCATGAGTTGGAAACCAAAGGACACCAAAGAAACCCTTGAATTTAAAGACGGTTCGGCAGAGGGTCTGACAATTCATTTCACAAAGAAGATGTCTATAAGGGAACTCAATAAAATTCAGAAATTGAATGCCCAAGACAATACTTCCGAAACAATGAAACTGTTGTGCCAGATCATTTCGTCAAAGATTATCGCTTGGAATTATGATGGAGTAAAACCCACCGCTGACAATCTGATGGATATGCCTTACGATGTAGTCTCTGAAATCACTTCACAAATGATGGAAGCAATCGTAGGAAAGACTGACGAAAATTTAGCCGTACCGTCACCGAATGGATTGAATTTAGGGGAAGCGTCAGGAGTGACGGTTCAACCGTAGAATTACCGTCTGATATTGCGACGGACATAACGGTAGACGCTATGGCGAAAAGGTATGGTGTGTTACCTACTACCATCGCAGATAGTGATGTGGAAAATATAAGGGTATTTAATATAGCAACGGAAGTTGAAACGAAAGTAATGGAAAAAGAACGTGGCTAACCAAGTCAACATAGTCATCAATGCACAGGATAAGGCATCCCAAGCATTAGGTCGTGTCAGCGACAAAGCTACGGCAATGCGTGGTACATTTACGAAAATGGCTGTTGCAGGTGGTGCAATTGTTGGTGCGTTGGGCATGGTCACGAAATCAGCGTTGGATCAGGAAATAGGAATCAACAAACTTGATTCGGCATTAAAGAATGTTAATACTTCATACGCTCAACAGGCAGAAGCAATTGAAAAGACCATCAGGGCTTTACAGGATAAAACGAATTTCGGAGATGAACAACAACGAGAAGCACTCACAACTTTAGTTCGACTGACAGGTGATTATGAAACGTCTTTGCAAGCGTTGCCTGTCGTTATGGATTTGGCAGAGGGTGCAAGCATGGACTTTAAAGGTGCGACTGTCCTGATGGGAAAAGCGTTGACAGGTGAAGTTTCTTCCCTTTCACGCTACGGCATAAAACTAGAAAGTACAGCGACAGCCACAGAAGTCCTTACTAAATTAACAGACCAATTTGGTGGATCAGCAGAATCAGCACGCGATCCTCTTGTTGGATTACAGATGGAAATGGGTGACTTGGGGCAGGAAATTGGCGATGTTTTATTGCCAGTGATCAAACAGGTATTGGAAACGCTTATCCCAGTAATAAAGGGAGTCGTTGAATGGTCAGATAGGAATCCCGGATTAATGAAAACGATAGTTCTGGTCACAAGTGCCATTGGTGGCTTGTTGTTAGTGTTTGGGATATTGGGATTGGCTTTGCCACCAATCATTGCAGGGTTCGGTATGTTAACGACAGCGACAGGTGCTTTAACTATCGCTATGTCTTTAAACCCTGTTGGTGCTGTACTTGTAGGATTATCTGCTTTGGCATTATTAATTCCAGTTATCATCAGGCATTGGGATGGGTTCAAGGATTTGATGATAAGCAGTATAAATAAAATCATTGGTGTTTTTGAACTTTGGTTTAAATGGTTTAACCCGATTATTGGTAGTATCAATGCTTTAATCACAGCATGGAATTACTTTAATCCTGACAATAAATTAAAAACTATAGAAGTAAAATTGCCAAGAATAAATACCGAACTCGATTATATGGTTGAAGTAACTGACAAAGTTACAAAATCACAATCCACATTAAATGACACCATGTCAGCAGGATTTGATGATATGGAAGAAAGTGTCGGTGCTGTAACGACAAGCGTTGGAAAATTGAATGACGCAGTTAAAGGAGTCGGGAAAACATCAGAAGAAGTGTTACATGAATCTAATATGGGGTTCGTTAAATGGGGCATCAGCATGGTTGGTACTTATGGCGAAAATATAAATCATTTCTATGATGAATTAATGTCGGCAGATGATCGGCGTATGGAGGGCATAAAAAGACGCAGGGCAAATGACCTTGATGAAGAAGTCGAACTTCTTGATGAAAAACTTGAAGTTAATGAAAAGTATGTGGCTGAATATTTTGATATGTATGAAGAAATGGCAAATAAAGTAGCAGATGTTGTTAATAAAGCACATGAAGAAATGGTGCATGATACAGTCAATCTACACGAACTGATAGGCATGGATGAAAATGTACTTCCGGGTGCAGGTAAAGGATTGCCAACGCTTGGAACAGGTGGCAGGGGATATACGATCCCTGTCGGGGGATTATTTAATAGAGACAGAACCAAACGATTAACACAGGCAGGGCTTCAAATGTGGGAAGCATTGGGAACAAAGGACAAATTTGGAAATCCGTTGGGCATGAATCCAAGTGAAATTTATCAGGACAAGTTTGCAGGAAAGTATTTCCAGAACGTTATAGTTTCACAGGATTTGGCAGGGGTTATAAATGTCCAACAAGTAGGAAAAACAATAGCGGAAAAACGTGGCGACGCAACAACTTTTTCAGGCACAGAGGAATACAACCTTTAAGGAATAAATTATGGCAACAGGAGCATCAGATTATCCAACCAGTTTAGACACTACTTCAAATCAGCCAGTGGCGAGTACGCTTGTATCTATTGAATTAGACGGTGACGGTACAGCCAACAATATTCACTCGAATGTTCATGGGGTTCATTCTACGGCTATTGTACAACTCGAAACGAAGATAGGTACTGGTGCATCTACGGCAACGGCTAATAAGGTGCTTCGTGCTACAGGAACAGGTACTTCCGCATGGGGTCAGGTAGTGTTAACGTCTGATGTATCAGGAACATTGCCGACGGCTAATGGAGGAACAGGAACGACTGGGGCGATTTCGGTAGGTGGAGGGGGAACTGGAGCAACATCGCTGACAGATGGTGGAGTCTTGTTAGGTTCTGGCACAAGTGCAATTACACCAATGGCTGTTCTTTCTGACGGTGAGATGATTGTAGGAAACGGATCGACTGACCCTGTAGCAGAAAGCGGTGCAACATTAAGAACATCTATTGGATTAGGTTCAGTTGCTACAAGAGATACAGGGATCAGTAATAATAATATTCCTATCTATACATCGGGGGTTGCCGATGATGATTTTTTACGAATTGACGGAACAACAGTAGAGGGCAGAAGTGCATCTGAAGTCCTATCTGATATTGGTGCAGGAGCAGTCGCAGGAAGTAGTAGCATTGCGACTGTTGGAACTGTTACTACAGGAACATGGCAAGCAACAGATGTTGGAGTTGCTTATGGGGGAACTGGAGCAAGTACGGCTACGGCAGGATTTGATGCTTTATCCCCAATGACGGCAGAAGGAGATATATTATATGGAGGTACATCTGGGACTGTAACAAAATTAGCCAAGGGTTCTGATGATGAAGTTTTAACTCTTGCGTCAGGAGTGCCAAGTTGGGCGGCGGCAGGTGGTGGTGGAATAACCCATGCGTCAAGATGGTTATATGGAACAGCAACAGCAAATGCGGCAGGTTGGGCGCAATTAACGGGCACATGGACAGAGTGTAATTCATATGCAAGTGGTGGTGGAATAATAGGTGCTTCAATGTCGGTATCTTCAGGAAAATGGACATTCCCTGCTACAGGAATATGGTACGTTGCTCTCACATATGTCGGTTATGGTAATAGCGCAAGTTTTGGGGGAGGTGGTAACGGCATTTATATTTTGGATACCAATGACGATTGGGGTGCAGGTGAAGGAGTTTATCATTCCAAAGGCAAACAGTATTATCCGTCAGGATCTTATCCTACGCAAACGTCTACAATATCCTTGCTTTTTGACGTCACAAATGTTTCGAACAATGAAGTAATGTTTGCGACGTATGCAGGAGGGACAACTACTGTATCAGATGAAAATGGAACAAACGCGGTATTTATAAGATTAGGAGATACATAGAATGACATTCCCAGACCCACCGACTTTCCCCCATGATGTAATGGAGGAATATCAACTTAATCGTCTTAAAGAATATCCGTCAACAGGAGCGCAACTTGATATGATTTTTTGGGATCAGGTTAATGGAACAACTACGTTCAAAGATTTTATACAAGCGATAAAAGACAGACATCCGAAACCATAGGAAAGAGAATATATCATGGAAATTAACAATAATGGAATTATGCCAAATCTGGAAACACAAATTCAGATCACCGAAAACGATGTGCAGGGAGTAATGAATGAGCATCCGTTATTTAAAGTGATGGTTGAAAATAAAGCATTGCGAAGGATCATAGAAAATCAATCTCAACGCCTGAAAGATGTGCAAATCGAATTGGAAAAATTCCAAGACCCAAAAAAACAAATTGTCCCTCCATTCTTGGATGACGTTCCAAAGTCGAAAGTAGAGAAGAATGGCTAGGGGATACGATGCTTCGTTATCATGGGATTACAATATACTCTACGATGGAGTTGGAGCAGGGTTTGCATCTTATGGTGTTTTGGTGGATTGGAAT
>Ga0208449_1000980_pt1 | contig 16230 bp, 16 predicted proteins | sample MalvireepMed_s17_FD_184247 | JGI IMG/M metagenome (GOLD analysis project Ga0208449, IMG submission 184247) | Marine viral communities from the Global Malaspina Expedition - Malaspina viral metaG DeepMed_s17 (SPAdes) (version 2) | ecosystem: Environmental > Aquatic > Marine > Oceanic | place...
GACATTTCAAATTCTTCCTCATAGTGTGAAAGAATTTTATCTAAATCATGCGCATTCCATGCGGACACCCATTCCTGAGCAAATTGCTGAGCCTGATGCTTTTCCATAGTTTTCTCGGACCTCTAACAGTGATTATACGCCCTTCCACATAACACTTTTGAACGCGCCAGCATGATTATTGATGTTATATCGCCACTCAAAAAATCATAAACCACTGTTTCTAATAGACTATGCCTGACCCATGGCAGCATAACCAAAATTCGCGTGACCGCTGCTTTTTGCGATTTCATCATACTCTATTGATAAATTTGGCTTTGGTCACGCAGATTTTCGGAAAAATTGAGTTGGGTCAAGGGATGGAGTAGTTGAGGGAATGTGGCGGGTTCGGGGCGGCTGGGGGCCGCCTTCGCGGGTGCCTTCCTCGCTCGTTGCTCTCGCTCGGGCGTTACGCCGCGCTACGGGGTTGGTGGCGCTTTGGGGGATGTGGCGGGGTCGGGGCGGCTGGCGCCTTCGCGGGTGCCTTCTTCGCTCGTTGCTCTCGCTCAGGCGTTACGCCGCGCTACGGGGCCGAACGTCTAACACTCACGGGTCACCAGCCACTCCTCTCCCCTTCCATTTTTCTCCTCACTTCAAAGCTCGATGCCTTTTTGGGCTTTGATGCCTTGGTCTTTGAAGGCGTGTTTGACGACTTTCATTTCGGTGACGGTGTCGGCGAGGTCGATGAGGGGTTGGGGGGCGTAGCGGCCGGTGACGATGGCGTGTTGCATGTCGGGGCGGGCTTGTAGGTCGTCGAGGACCTGGTCTAGGTCGAGGTACTCGTAGCGTAGGGCGATGTTGAGTTCGTCGAGCAGTACCACGTGGTAGCTGTCGTCTTGCAGCATGCGCTTGGCTTGTGTCCAGGCGGCGTTGGCGGCGGCGACGTCGCGTGCGCGGTCCTGAGTGTCCCAAGTGTAGCCTTCGCCCATCACGTGGTAGTCCACGTTGGGCAGGTTGCGGAAGAAGGCTTCTTCGCCGGTGCCGAACGCGCCCTTAATGAACTGTACCACGCCTACCTTCATGCCGTGGCCCAGGGCGCGGGCGAGCATGCCAAAACCGGAGCTGCTTTTGCCTTTGCCGGGGCCGGTGAGCACCAGCAAGATGCCCTGCTCTTTATCGGCGCGGGCAATGCGCTCGTTCATGATTTTTTGCTTGGCCGCCATGCGCTGGGCATGGCGTTCCGGGGTTTTGGCATTTTCGCGCATGGGGGGCTCCTTGGGGTGTTTTACCTTTTACGCTTTCAGTACGTAGCGCAGGGTTTCCACGACCTGATCGGTGGTGGTGCACCAGGCTTGGGCCTGGGCGTCGACTTCTTTCAGCGGGTGAACGATCTCTTCGTTGTGCAAGGTGATGTAGGGCTTGGCCAGGGCTGCGCAGTAGCCTGCATCGAAGGCGGCGTTCCACTGCTTGTACTTGTCGCCGAAGCGCACCACCACCAGATCGGCTTGATCGATCAGCGTGCGGGTGCGGATGGCGTTCACTTTGGAGGACTGGTGGTCGCGCCAGAAGCCGTTCTCCGGCTTGCCCAGGTGGTCGCCAGCGGCATCGGAGGCGTCGTGGTCGGTCACCGGGGCGGTGAAGACCACGTCCAGGCCTGCGGCTTCTGCGCCGCGCTGGATCTCTTCGCGCCAGTCAGTGTGAATCTCGCCGGAAAGGTAGACGTAAAAGCTCATGGTAGCTCCTTTAGGGTTGGGGAGTGTCTCGCCGCTCTATGATAGCCCACTGCTGCTTTATGGAAAAACCTTCCATATTTTTGGGCTTATAGCTGCGCGCTCCCCTGCCCGTTACTCCGCTAGGTGAATTAGTTGGCCGGTGAAAATATCCGCCACCAATTTAGGCGCGGAGGGAAAGTAGCCGTGGAAATAGCTGGCGATCAGCGCGCCCTCACGGTAGATGGGTTCGGCTTCGCTACCAGCCAATTTGCGGGTGCGGGCCAGCGGTTGCATGGAGGTGTCCAGCAGCGAGTGATGGTAGGTGTGGCCGCGCAGTTCGCCGCTTTGGGTGTGCAGGCTTTGCAGCCCAAGTGCTGTCAGCTTACCGGCCATTTTGGCAGTGCCGGGCAGTAGCCCCATCATCGTGTGGCCTGTGCCTTCACCGTCGACCAGCTGCTCGACGCAGCTCATTAGCCCGCCGCACTCGGCGAGTATCGGTTTGCCTGCGCGGTGGTGGGCGCTGATCGCCTCTCGCATCGGTTGATTAGCAGTAAAGCGGGCGGCGTGAAGTTCCGGGTAGCCACCGGGCAGCCAGAGGGCGTCGCATTCTGGCAGTGTAGAATCGTTGAGCGGTGAGAAGAAGTGCAGCGCCGCGCCCATCTCCTCTAAATACATCGAGATTGGCGCGGTAGATAAATGCGAAGGCGTCGTCTTTGGCGATGGCGATACGCACGCCGCGCAAATAGTCCGGTGCAGGCGTGGGGGCGTCAGCACTTAGCGATACCTCTTTAGGCAGGCGACCTAGCCCAGCTTCTTCTAACACCTTGGCGGCGGCGTCTAGCTGGGCATCCAGGCCGCTGAGCTCACTGGCTTGCACCAGGCCCAGGTGGCGGTCGGGGATTTTCATCGCGTCATGACGGGGAATTGCGCCCAGCAGCGCAATGCCTTCCGGCATGCTCTCATTCAGCAGCTTGCTGTGGCCGGGGCTGCCGATGCGGTTGGCGATCACTTCGTGAATAGTGAGATCCGGGTGGTAGTTGGCCAGGCCTTGTGCCACCGCGCCAAAGGTTTGCGCCATGCCCCAGGCATCAATCACCGGCAGCGCGGGGATGCCCGCCAGGATGGCTAAGTCCGCACTGGAGGGTGAGCCATCGAATAGCCCCATGGAGCCCTCCACCAAAATCACGTCAACTTCTTGGGCGGCTTTGGCTAAGCGCCAGCGGCACTCGTGCTCGCCGGTCATCCAGGGGTGAAGCTGATACACCGGCTGGCCGGAAGCGACTTCTTGCACCATGGGGTCTAGGTAATCGGGGCCGTGTTTGAAGACCCGCACGGTGCGCCCGGCGTTACGGTGCAGCCGTGCCAGCGCCGCCGTGACCATGGATTTTCCCTGACCCGAACCGGGGGCGCTGATGAGCGCTGCGTGTGCTTTACCTTGCAACATGTCTCTTCCTTAAATCACTCATGGTCGGTAAGGGGTGCCTGGATGGGCACAAACACCGGCGCACCATCCACATCTACCGTAGCCAGCCGCTGTTGGTAGAGCCGCTCTAGGGCGCTGGGCACCAGCATGGTGTCTCGTGGGCCCCAGCAGGCTTCGCCGCTGGGGTATAGCAGCAAAATGTGGTCGCACCAGCGGGCGGCCAGGTTGAGGTCGTGCAGGCACATCATCACCGCGCTGCCCTGGGCGGCCTGTTCGGCCATCAGCGCCATCACCGCACTTTGATGGTGCAGATCCAGATGGTTGGTGGGCTCGTCGGCCAGCCAGAGGCTGGGGGCCTGGGTCAGTACCGTGGCCACGGCCACCCGCTGGCGTTCGCCGCCGGAGAGCGTGTTCACCAGGCGGTCGCGCAGGTGGGCCACGTCCAGCGCGGCCAGCGCGGCCTCGGCGCGGGCGTAGTCGTCGGCCCCTTCCATCTGCCACAGGGAAAGGTAGGGGTGGCGGCCTATCAGCGCGGTCTCCAGCACCGTGGCGGGAAAGCCATCTAGCCGCTCTTGAAACACCAGCCCTAGGCGTTGGGCCACTTGCCGCCTGCGCAGCTGGCTTAGCGGCGTGTCGCCTATCAGCACCTGCCCTGAACGGGGGGCGTTCAGCCCCGCCAGCGTATGCAACAGCGTAGTTTTACCCGCGCCATTGGGGCCAAGCACGCCCCACACCTGCCCCGGTTCAATGGTGAGGTTCAGCGCCGTGCCTTCGCTACGCCCTGGCACGTTAATGATCAGGTCTTGAGTCGCCAAGCGGGTCATCAGCGGCTCCGGTAGAGCAAAAAGAGGAAGGTGGGCACACCCAGCAGCGCGGTAATCACGCCTACGGGGAGCTGCTCGGGGGCAATCATGGTGCGCGCTAGGGTATCGGCGAGTACCAGCAGCGTGCCGCCTGCCAGGGCGCAGGCAGGTAAAATCAGCCGCTGGTCGTTGCCGAGCAGCAGGCGCAGCATATGGGGCACTACTAGCCCCACAAACCCAATGCTGCCTGCGGTGGTCACGGCGGTGGCGGTCAAGAGGCTGGCGGCAATGTAAATTCCCCACTCCAATGGGCGAACATCCACGCCCAGGGCGGCGGCCTGCTGGGGGCCACGGGCCAGTACGTTGAGGCTGCGCCCCAGGGGTATCAGCAATACACAGGTGGCGATTAATAGCAGCAGCGGCGGCCACGGCGCGCGAGCGTAGGATAAATCCCCCATCAGCCAGTAGAGCATCCCCGGCAGCCGCTCGGCAGGGCTTAGCGCGAGCATCAGGGTAATCACTGCGCCCCACCCCGCGGCCACGACCACGCCCGTCAGCAACAGCCGGGCAGGCGTCCAGCCGCCGCTGCCGTGGGCTAGGCCAAACACTAAAAACGTAGAGAGCAGCGCGCCTAAAAATGCCGAACCCGAAATAAGCACACCGCCCATCCCGGCCAACATGGCCGCCAATGCCCCCATCGATGCCCCGCCGGAAAGCCCCAGTACGTAGGGGTCTGCCAGCGGGTTACGCAGCAGCACCTGCATCAAGGCACCGGCCACCGCCAGCAGCCCGCCCACCGCAAAGGCAGAAAGCGCCCGTGGCAGGCGAAGCTCGATCACCATGGTACGCGCCAGCGCATCGCCCTGGCCCTGCACCACCGCCCAGAGCTGCGCTGCCGAAAGCTGCGCGCTACCCACCGCCAGAGACAATAGCATGGCGGCCACGGCGATCAACGCCAGCAAGCCAAGGGGTTGCCACAGGCGCGCCACCATCAAGAGGCTCCGCGCTTTTGGCGAGTTTGTTCAAGTTTCTCACACAGAATTTGTGCGCCTTCCAACAGGCGCGGAGTGGGCCGCTGAATTAAGGAAGGTGGCACAAAATAGAGGTTATCGCCCGTTACGGCGGCTAAATTGGGGTACTGCTCCCAGTGGGTCAGCCAGTGGCGGTTCTCCTCCCCCATGCCTCCAGCAATAATGGCCTCGGGGTTGGCGGCCAGCACGGCTTCGTCATCCAGTCTTGGCACCAGCCGTTCCAGCTCGCCAAAGACGTTCTCGCCGCCACAAAGCTCTAATACCTGTCCAATCAGATGTTCGTTATTAACGCTCATCAGCGGCTCGTCCCACACCTGATAAAACGTGGGTACCGGGTCGCGTTCCCTGTAGCGGGCGGTGAGCGCGGCCATGCCGTCTCTAAACTCACTAGCCGCCTGCCGCCCAGTTGGTTCAGTTCCCGCTAAACGGGCCAGTCGCTCAATGGTGTGGGCGACGTCTTCCACGCTACGCGGCTCGATGTAGAACACCGGCATGCCCAGCGCTTCTAGGGTTTCCATCTGCTCGGCGGGGTTACCTGTTACCCAGCCGATGACTAAATCCGGGGCAAGCCCGACCAGGGCCTCTAAATCAATCCGCGTATGGCTGCCCACCGAAGCCACTTCTTGGGCTTGCGGCGGGTAGTCGCTGTAACTCACCACGGCCACGACCTGATCTCCTGCGCCTGCGGCGTAGGTCAGCTCCGTTGCCCCTGGGGAGAGCGTGGCAATACGCCGTGCAGCGTTGTGCAGGCATACTTCGCGGTCACGATCATCCACCACGCAGCGTGAGTGGTCGTGGCCCTGGGCGGGTATGGTTATGAGCAAAAACGCGAGGCCCAAGGCCCCGCGCATTAACCCACGTTGGCTACTGGCCAAAGTGAACACTCAAGAACCCTGCCCGGCCTGCGTTGATGTAGTCACGCGAGGTTTCATACTCTTTATCAAAGGCATTTTCTACCGTAACACGGGCCGTCCAAAGCGGTGCAAACTGCCATCCCGCACGTAGATTAACCAACCCATAGCCACCCAATCGCTGAGTATTAGAGGCATTATCATAGCGGTAACCTTGTGCTACTAACGACCCTCCCAATGACCAATCGCCAAGCTCGCGGTCAGCATCTAGCCGCACACTTTGGCTAGCACGGCGGGCTAGTCGATTGCCTGTTTCCTGATCTTCCGGGTCCAGGTAGGTATAGGCAGCTTGCAGTACCCAGTCGTTGACTTCTACGCCGCTTGAAAGCTCAGCACCGCGAATACGCGCATTATTGACGTTTTGTGGCGCCCACAAACCGCTTGGCGTCGGCGCCCAGGCAATCAGGTCGTCGTAGTCGTTTTGGAAGACGGCCACGTCCCAGAACCACTGGCTGTACTGGCCGCGAACGCCCACTTCAACGGTTTCAGATTTTTCCGGATTGAGATCAGGGTTGCCAGAGTTCGGCCAATAGAGGTCATTAAAACTCGGGGCTTTAAACGCCGTGCCTATACTGGCGCGCAGCGTATGGTAGTTATCCAGTTCGTAGCCCAGCGCCAAGCTGCCGGTCACTTCATCGCCATAGGCCTCGTTGTCGTCGTAACGCAGGCTTGCCTGAATAGCAAACGGCGAAAAGTCGAGCAGCGCTTGCGTAAATACCGCGGTGTTATCGCGACTGGTGACCTCAAACTCATTGGTGCTTGAAACGCGGTCTTCGCTAATTTCAGCGCCCGCGATTACCTCATGGGCGCCGAGCTGGATGTTGTTTTGCCAGCGAGCGGTTTGGGTGCGGGTATCAATCACCGACCCACCGAAGTTATCCATCGTGTCCAGCTCATCGCGGGCTTCGCTTAGCGTTAACCGACTGCGCCAGGTAGTAGTTACCGGTAGCTCACCGTAAATACCCGCCACCTGCTGAACGAAGTCATTCTCACCGCCATCATATTCGTTGTGGCCGCGAGCGCGCAGCGCCAGCACGCCCACTTCAGCGCCACTCTCGAAGGTGTGTGCAACACGGGCCAGCGCCGAGGTGTTGTCGTAGCCTTTGTCTTCGCCACCGCGACGAATGGGCTGGCCGTCGGTATTGAAATGGCTACCGGCAAAACTGTAGCGCGTGCCGCCTTCGCGTCCAGAAATACCGGCACTTACCCGCTGGGTATTGAATGAACCACCGCCGATGGAAATATTGGGTTGCGGGCCTTGTTCGTCACCATCAGGGGTAAAGAGCTGTATCACGCCGCCAACGGCATCCGCGCCGTAAAGACTACCCCGCGGGCCGCGCACGATTTCCGCGCGGTCAAACATACGAGGATCTAAATACTGAAAAGCGGCACTACCCGCTGTGGCTGAACGCAGCCGAATGCCATCTATCATTAGCACGTTTGCATCGCCGGGCGCACCACGCAAAGAAACGCTGCCGCTTTTACCAAAACTGCCGTTGCTGGTGACATCAACGCCCGGCTGGCCGCGTAGAAGATCGGTTAGGCTGGTGGGGTCTTGGCGGCGAAAAGTAGCTTCATCCAGCACGCTAACGGATGAGAGGCTTTCATTGGCGGTGCGGGGCGCTAATGCAGCGGTGACAACGACAGGATCAAGCGCCGCTAATTCCGTGGTCGCTTCGGCGTACTGGGCCTGGGCTGAAAAGGAGATGGCCAGCGGCAGTGCTGCCATCGCAAATGCCGCCCGTGTGGCGGTGGTGTGAAAACGGTGGTTCATGAAAGGTCCCTTGCTCACTGTGCTCACCCGCACAGCGTGTTTTTAGTGACCGGGCAGGGGCACACAAGGGAAAGCATCGGCTGAACGCCTCTGGTATTCGCCCTGCACATGCCCTCCGCATGCCGGTAATCTTTGGCTTTTTTAGTCGTCACTCTTAGGCCGGTCTCCGGGCTGACGAGCGAAAGAAGGGGCGGCTTAACGTAAGCGCCATACCTTTCCGAACGACCACCTTCCCATGCGTAAGCACAGTGGCGTCTCTAGCCGTTCTTATCTCGATCACCGTTGCGGGGGCAGCGTTGGATTCACAAAAATTCACCAACTTCCCGTTTAATTGATGGCGTTAGTGCCACCAGCACCTGAGAGTGCGCGTAAACTAGCAACTTGTTAGAGGTTGGTCAATTTACCGTCTAGCCTTTCAGCGCCTGTAATAGGCCGTGGCGCACGTACCATACCTGCTCAGCGTGGGCGGCGGCATCCTGGGTGAACCAGCCGTTTAAATCGCGCAGGCGGCGCTGGTCTCGGGCGATGGGCACCAGGCCACGACCCAGTTCGTTGGCAATAATCACCAGCGTGACGTTATCCTCTGCGGCGGTTTGGTTTAGGCGCTGTAAATCTTCCCGCCACTGGGCTCGCCACTCGTCGCTGCTGAAGTCAGAATCCTGCGCGGCGGTGAGCCACTCAAACAAGCCGTGGAGCACCAGCGGCGTATTCGGTAGCATGACGTGGGCGACCTCATGAAGGCGCTGGCCAGGGGCTAAGCGCCACCATACCGCACTGGGGAAGCGTTGTTTTACAGCGTCGCGCTTACCTGCACTGGCACCGCCGATGAATAGTTGCATTGCCATTCTCCTTTTCCATCCTCACCTGCCTGATACGCGAGCTGCCAGCGCCGTCCTTGGGCCTGATGCACAATTCCCTCCCAAAAATCGAGGGTTTCAAAACGGCGGCGTAGCTCACGAATCACACCGCCGTGGGTCACCACTAACACTTTTTGATAGCCATACTGCTGAGTGTGTGTCGCGACATCGTCGAGCCAAGCATCTAGACGTTCGCGCAGCTGGCCAGAAGACTCTCCACCGGGAATTTGCAGCTCTCCGGCGCTATCAATCCAGGCGCGATAGTGCGGCAATTCTTTTAATTCATCGTAAACCTTGCCTTCGTACTCGCCAAAATCGAGCTCCCGTAGGCGCGGTTCGGCATAGACGGGTATACCCGGTTTTGCTGCTTGTGACCACGCCAGCGTTTGCTGGCAGCGGCCAAGGTCACTGGCATAAATCGCGTCAAAGCGTTCATCCATCAGGGCTTTCCGAAGCGTTAGCAGCCCTTCCTCCGCATCGGGAAACAGCAGCGGAATATCCCGCTGGCCCTGGTAACGGCGCTCTAAATTCCAGGCGGTGATACCGTGACGAACTGCCACCAACTCCACATTAAGACCAGTAGCCAAAGCTCTCCTCCTTCAATGGTGGCACCGACCATATCGCCGTTAATGCCGTTAAATAGACGCAGCAGCGCCGCACGCGTCAGCGCTAACCAACACGCGACTGCGACCAGCCATAGCGCCATTGCGGGCCATACCAACGCCAGCGGTAGCAACGGCACCAGCGCTAGCCCAACATCGCGGCAGCTGAGCGACTGCTGCCAGCTCCAGGCCAGGCCGCGTGAGTGGGCGCATGGGGTCAGTACAAGTAGCGCGACTCCCGCCCAACGCCCCAACGCGGGCACCACCATCAGCCACCACAGCGGCGCGTGATACTGCAGCAGCGCCCAGAGCAGCACGCCCTTCCAGGCCAGCAAAAACAGCAGCGCTAACATACCGAAGCTGCCGATTTGTGGGTCTTTCATGATCTCCCAGCGCCGTTCCAGCGGCTGGTTGCTACCCAGCGCATCGGCCAGATCCATCACGCCATCCAAGTGCAGGCCACCGGAAATGGCCACCCACAGGCTAAGCAGTACCAGCGCCGCGATGGGCGATGGGGTTTGCCACTGGCCCAACAGCAGGGCGACACAGGCCAGCAGCGCCCCCACCATCAGGCCCACCAGCGGGTAGGCGCGAATGGCCCAGCGCCGGGTGGCCGGTGTCCAGGGGCAGGCAACGGGGAGCGGCAGACGCGTCAGAAACTGCAGCGCCAGCAGCATGCCGTACAGAGCGTGTTTCATGGTGCGCCAGCCGCCTTCCATTCGATGGACTGCCCGGCCACCACCTCCACCACCCGGTCGGCCTGGGCCGCCAGCCAGCGGTGCAACCCTTGCAGGAATTCCACGTAGCGCCACACCTCTGCCGAGGCAGGCAGGAGCGCTTCGTTGAGATCGTTGGAGACCACCACCAGCGTCACCCCCCGGCGGCGGGCATCGTGAAGCGCACGCACCAACAGCGCAAAGGCTTCCGTTTCGCTGACCGGTGCGGCGTCCTCCTGAGTATTGAACATCACCTGGCTGGCCCAGAGGGTCAGGCAGTCCAACAGGGCGGCATGGCCGTTGGGCACCTGGGCCACGGCCTGTTCGATGTTGAGCGGGGCTTCCAGGGTGACCCAGTGGTTGGCGCGGCGGGCCTGATGATGGCCTACCCGTTCGGCCATTTCGCTATCGTAGATGTCGGCGGTGGCCACGTAGTAACACGTCTTGCCGTCGGCGTACTGCTGAACACACTGCTCCGCCACCAGGCTCTTGCCCGACCGAGCCCCTCCACTAACAAAGACAATCATTCAGCACCTTTGACAACCGATCATTGGTCACACCATCACGTAGCGCCAGCCTTAGCCAACCACCCTTCAGGCCAGCAAAACCATGGGTATGTCGCGCCAGCATACCTTGGTGAAGCAGGCGCTCAAGCAGCACGATACTGGAAATGCCCCGCTGCCGCTGGGCGGCCCCAGGCCGCACCAGATGAAAGCAGCTGTGGCTGGGCACCACCTCCAGCCCCAGCGCGGCCAGGGCAGCGCCCATGCGTGGCTGCTCACGGGCCAACCACTGGTGGGTACGCCGGGCAAAGCCCTCATCCGCCAGCAGCGGCGGCACCAGTTCAGCAGCCAGATGATTGACGCTCCAGGGCGGTTGCTGCGCCTGAAGCTGAGCGATACGCCCCTCATCGGCCAGCACGTAGCCCAGCCGCAGGCCCGGCAGGGTAAAGAATTTGGTCATGGAGCGCAGCAGGATCAACGCCGGGTAGCGTTGGAGCAGCGGAGTCAGCGGTGCAGCCTCCAATGCCAGGTCGATGAAGGCTTCATCCACCACCAGCGAGGCCCCCGGTTTCAAGGCGCCCAGCAGCGCCTCGATAAGCGCCACGGGCAGCAGCGTGCCGGTGGGGTTGTTGGGGCGGCAGACGAACACAACATCAGCGCTGGCTGCCGCCTGCAGCAACGCGGCCGCGGGCGGGTCGAAGGTGCCCGGCAACAGGCCAAGCTCGCTGATGCGCACACCGTGGGCGTTGCAGGCCCGGGCATACTCGCCAAAGGTAGGAGTGACGATCAGCGCCTGCTGGCCAGCGTGGTGCGCCGCCGCCAGAAAGATGGCTTCCGCACCGCCGTTGGTGAGCAGTACCTGCCCCGGCTCCACGCCTGCGTGTTCGGCAATCGCCTGCCTGGCGGCGCGGTAGTCCGGTTCGGGGTAGCGGCCCAGCCCAGCCAGGCGCTGGGCCAGGTAGCCGGTTACCCAGCCGGGCGGGCCCAGCGGGTTCAGGTTGGCGCTGATATCTTCCAGCGGGTGGTCGGCAGGCAGGCCAAAGCGCTGCAGCAGCGCGGCGGCCTGGCCACCGTGGCTTGGCCAATGATGGAGAGGCAGGTTGCCGGGCTGGTCGCGCATCACCCGGCCCCCGTAGCCATCACGAGGCACAGCTGCAGGAAGAGCAGCAGCAGGAAGAACAGCAGCCAGGCCCCGTGCATCAGCCAAATCGTGGTAGTGATGTGGCTGGCTTTCAGTAAATCATGGGCGGTGCCCAGCGTGGCCCGGTGTGATACTTGCCCCTGGTAGACGTTGGTGCCGCCCAACTGGACGCCCAGCAAATTCGCCACCATCGCCTCGGGCCAACCCGCGTTGGGGCTTGGATGGCGGGGCGCTTCGCGCCAGGTGGCCGCCAGGGCGCCCCGCCAGCGCAGAGGTGAGCGGTGAAACACCCCATACAGCACGCCCGCCAGCCACAGGCACAGGGCGGTCAGCCGGGCAGGCAGCCAGTTGGCAAGGTCGTCCAGCCTGGCCGAGGCGTAGCCGAAGTCGCCGTAGCGCTCGTTCCGGTAGCCCACCATGGAGTCCAGCGTATTGATGGCCTTGTAGGCCAGCGCCAGCGGCGCGCCCCCCAGCAGCGCAAACAGCAGCGGCGAGGTAATGCCATCGACGGTGTTTTCCGCCACGGTTTCCACCGCGCCCCGGGTAATCTCGGCTTCATCCAGAGCCTGGGTATCACGCCCCACCACTCTGGACAGCGCCTGCCGCGCGCCGGGCAAATCGCCCTGCCGCAACGGGGCGGCAATGGCCCGCCCGGCATCCGCCAGCCCCTTGATGGCCAGCGTGGTGGCCAGCAGCCACAGCTCGGCGGCCAGCCCCAGCCAGGGGTGCACCCACGACAACAGCGCAAGCCCCAGCCAGGCCACCGACAAGGTGCCCAGCACCACCACCAGGGTAAGGCACCCGCCCAACAGGCGCCGCCGCTGGGGGCTGCCTTTGTTCCAGCGGTGCTCCAGGGCGCTAATCGCCTTGCCGATGATCACCACCGGGTGGGGCAGCGCGCGCGGGTCCCCCACGATCAAATCGATGACGATGGCCAGCGCGCCCCATCCGGCCAGAGCGGGCAGGCTCAGCAAGTCGAGGCTCATGGTGCCTTGCCACTCACCCCCGCCTGGGAGAACGTGGCCATGTCACTGAGCATAGCGGCGGCAGCCTGTAGCAGCGGGTAAGCCAGCGCCGCCCCACTGCCCTCGCCCAGGCGCATTTCCAGGGCCAGCAGCGGCTGCGCCGCCAGGGCTTCCAGCGCCAGGACGTGGCCCGGCTCCGCCGAACGGTGGCCAAACACCAGGTAGTCGCACAGTGCCGGGGCCATGCGGCAGGCGGTCAGGGCCGCCACCGTGGCAATGAAGCCATCCACCACCGCAGGCACGCGGTGGGCCGCCGCCGCCAGGTACGCACCCGCCATGGCGGCAATTTCCAGGCCGCCCAGCTTGCACAACACCTCCAGCGGGTCGTCAGGATTCGCCTGGCGATTGGCCAGCGCCCGTTCGATGACCGCCGCCTTGTGGGCCTGCTGGGTGCTGTCGATGCCGGTGCCCGCCCCCACCACCTGGGCGGCGGGCACCCCTAGCAACGCCGCCAGCATGGCGCTGCTGGCGGTGGTGTTGGCGATGCCCATGTCGCCCACGATGAGCCCATTGGCCCCTGCCTGCACGGCCCGCTCGACCGCTGCCATGCCGGCCTGCATGGCCTGGCGCGCGTCGTCCAACGGCATGGCGTCGTGGTGCAGCATGTTGGCCGTGCCCGAACGCACGCGGGCATCGGTGGCTCCCGGCAGCGGTCGCGGCGACGCCACACCGACATCCACCACGTCCACCCGAGCTCCCAGCTGGCGGGCAAACACGTTGATGGCCGCGCCCTGCTGAACGAAGTTGGCGACCATCTGCGCGGTCACCTCCTGTGGAAACGCCGACACGCCTTCAGCGGCCACGCCATGGTCGGCGGCAAACACCACCACGGCAGGGCTATCCACCCGAGGGCGGGCGCTGCCCGTGATGGCGCTGAGCTGAATCGCCAGCGCTTCGAGCCTGCCCAGGCTGCCGGGCGGCTTGGTCAAGGTATCGAGGTAGGCACGAGTGCGCTCAGCGGCGGCGGCATCGACGGGGCCGATATCAGGCAGCCAGGGGTAAGCGGCAAGGGAGTCAGAAGCGGCAGCAGAGGACGCGCTGGGAGGCATGGCAGCTCCAGTGGCAGCAAAACCAGAGATGAAGTGATCGCAAGCGCAGCATGGTAACAGATGCGGGCGGCCAGCGGAGCCGCCCGGGCTGTGGTTACCGTACCGGCAATCAGTAAACGGGGGTTTCCTGCCAGCCACCCCCCAGCGCCTTGAACAGCGTGGCCGTGGCCGCCAGCTGTTCACGGCGCGCACCGGCCTGGGCCAAACGGGCCGAGAGCAGGTTGCGTTCGGCGTCCAGGCGCTCCAGCTGGCTCACCTGCCCCTGGTCGTACATCAGCACGGCCAGCTCCCGGGTACGGGCAACGGCCTCCAGCTGTTCGTCGATGGCGGCCAGCCGTCGCTCGCTGAAGTCGTAGCTGTAGAGTGCATCGCGCACTTCGTTGAAAGCGGTCAGCACGGTCAGGCGATACTGCGCTTCGGCCTGTTCGGCCAGCGCTTCGGCGCTTTCCACCCCGGACTGGCTACGACCGAAGTCGAACAGCGGCCCCATCACCGAGGCCCCGACGCCCCAGGTGCGGGCCACATCGCTGAACAGATCACTGGTGCTGGCGGCCGCAGTGCCCAAAAAGGAGCTGAGATTGAGCGACGGCAGGCGGTTGGCCTCGGCCACGCCGATCTGGGCGGTGGCCGCGATCAGCGCCGCTTCTGCCGAGCGAATGTCGGGCCTGCGCTGGAGCATCGCCGACGGCATCATGGCAGGTATGCCCACCGGCTGGGCCAGGTCGTCCAGCCGCGACGTGCCGGTGTCCAGGGTAGTCAGCAGCTCATCGGGGGACATGCCCACCAGCGTGCCCAGGGCCCCGCGCAGGGTTTCCACCTGCTGCTTGAGCGACGGCAGCTCTGCCTGCAGGTTGCGCCACTCGGCTTCGGCCTGGCGCAGTTCCAGTTCGCTGATGTCGCCATGCTCGAAGCGCAGCGCCTGAAGGCGATAGGTCTCCTGGTACGCGGCCAGGGTCTCCTCCATCAGCGCTTGCTGGGCTTCGGCACTTTTCAGGCTGACGTAGGTGGTGACCACGTCACCGATCACGCCCAGCTCGGCGGCGTCTCTGGCAAACAGGCTCTCCTGCAGGGCGGCCATGGCCGCAGCGCGCTGGTTGGCTAGCCGCCCCCACAGGTCGATTTCATACTCCAGGCTAGCGGCCAGGGAGTACTGGTTGTTGGTGGAGGTCAGCAGCTCCTGCACGTTGTTGGTGGAGGTCAGCAGCTCCTGCACGGGCTGAACATCGATGGGCAGCGCCGCCCCCGGAGTGCGCTCACGGTTGGCTTCGGCCTGATAGCCCACGGTGGGAAAGCGCTCGGCATCGGCAAACCCCAGCTGGGCCCGGGCCTCGCGAATGCGCGCCAACTGAATCGCCAGTTCGAGATTATCTTCGCTGGCGCGCTCGACCAGCCGGTTCAGCGCCGGGTCTTCGAAGCGCTGCCACCAGCGGTGCCAGTCGTCACGGGCCTGCTGCTCCAGAGTGATATGGGCAGGCCAGCTCTCCGGCAGCTCAATGTCGGGCGTTTGATACTCCGGGCCGACCGCACAGCCTGCCAGCAGCAAGGCCAGCGCCGAGGCAGTGGTGAACGGTTTGAGGCGGGGGCCCCACGGGCGATTCCTGTGCACGCTGATCATCCTTGCAGTTCGGGTGAATACCGATTTAGGGCGGCGTTTAACCAAACACCTGTTCGAAGTGGCTAAGAGTACCTATTATAGGGGGCTGACGAAACAGGGGATACATCACACCACCGTGATCCCCATTGACTTGCAGGGAGGCATTGGATGAGGTTCATCCGCAAGGGGAAGTGGCTACCCACTCTGGCCGGGTTGCTGGCATGCGTGACGTTATTGGCAGGTTGCAGAGACGCCGAAGAGCCCCCCGAGCCTCCGGCTCAGGTGGTCAAGCTGTTCGAAACCGGCCAGCAGCAGGCCTTCTCGGGCCGTCGTTTTGTGGGTCGCGTCGATGCCGTGAGCACCGTCAATCTGGCCTTTCAGGTGGGCGGCCGCCTGACCACCTTTCCAGCCGTACAGGGCACCACGCTGGCCAAAGGCGAGCTGATCGCCCAGCTCGATCAAACCGATTACGCCTTGCAGGTGCGCGCCGCGGAAGCGGAATTGTCCCAGGCCCGCCAGCATCTGCAGCGGCAGGAAAATCTGTATCGCCATAACGCCGTCTCCGCCTCGGTGCTGGAAGCGGCCCGCACTGATGCCGAGCTGGCCGCTACCCAGCTGGAGAGCGCCCGCCAGGAGCTGGCCTACACCTCATTGTACGCGCCCTTTGATGCGCTGATTGCCCGCCGCCTGGTGGAAAACCACACCACGCTGCCGCCCAATGCCGAAGTCGTCCGTATTCAGGACATCTCGGAGCTGCGCATTCGCATCAACGTGCCCGAAGCGCTGATGCAGCATCTCGATGGCGAACACGGTTTCAACGCCGAAGCCGAGATCGCCACGCTGCCCGGCGAGCGCATTGCGCTGGAGTACCGCGAACACATCACCGAGCCCGACGAGGTCGCCCAGACCTATCAGGTGGAGTTCGCGCCCGCCCAAGGCGAGCACCTGGTGGCGCTGCCCGGCACCACGGCCAGCGTGTTCATCGAACCCGCCGAGCGGCTGGTGTCCGGGGTGATGATGATTCCAGCCAGCGCCCTGGACACCACCGAGAGCGGTGATTTTCGCGTGTGGGTCTACGACCCCGACGAGGGCACGGTATCGCCCCGGGAGGTC
>Ga0208449_1000981_pt1 | contig 16211 bp, 15 predicted proteins | sample MalvireepMed_s17_FD_184247 | JGI IMG/M metagenome (GOLD analysis project Ga0208449, IMG submission 184247) | Marine viral communities from the Global Malaspina Expedition - Malaspina viral metaG DeepMed_s17 (SPAdes) (version 2) | ecosystem: Environmental > Aquatic > Marine > Oceanic | place...
GAGCTGCGATCCGCCATAACCCAGCCCGTGTTATTGAGCTGATAGAAGCGGCCAAAGAGCTTGAGGATGACGAAAAGAGCTTTGCTGAATTTGATTACCAGTTAAACCATGATTTAGCGATGGCGTCCGGAAATCCTATTTATGTACTCGTCTTAAACGGATTCAAAGGTCTGTATTCTCGTATTGGGCAGTACTACTTCTCCTCACCCGAGGCTCGTCAGCTGGCTCGAGACTATTATGAAAACTTAGTGAACTGCGCCGAAAAAGGCGACTATAACGAGTCGGTAAACCTTGTACGCCGCTATGGTTATGAGTCTGCGGAAATATGGCACAGTCTGCGCGGTGATATGCCCAATAACCTAGTCGAATAAAGCGCCGGAAAGGCGCTTTTTTTATGACTAAAATTTTTGCGTTGCTTAGCTATTTACAATTCTATAACCTAGTAGTTGATACCTACCTAATAGCGAAAAGGAAAATAAAAAAATGAAGGGATCAGTACTAGATTTTGACGAGGGCAACCGTAGCGGCATTATCTCTGGTGAAGACGGTAATCGTTATACTCTCGATATTTCAGAATGGAAAGGAAACCAGTTGCCGAAAGCGGGTGCAAAAGTTGATTTTGCAGTCACTGGTGATAAAGCGGAAGGGGTTTACCCTGACTCTGCGGCTTCAAATACCAGCACATCGTCGAAGAAAATTGCCGCCGCTGTCTTGGCCTTTTTCTTAGGCGCTTTTGGTGCCCATAAATTCTATCTGGGATACACCAAAGAAGGCGTTATTATGCTGTTGGTGTTCTTGTTTGGTTTCATCCTGCTGGGAATTCCATCATTCATTATCGGTATTATCGCGTTTATTGAATTCATTATTTATATCGTTAAGCCTGACGATGAATTCGAGGAAACCTATGTTCAGGGGCATCGTCCCTGGTTCTAAAGGGGCATCGTCCCTGGTTCTAAAGGGGCATCGTCCTTGGTTTTAAGAGCTAGGCAATAAAAAAGGCGCCATTGGTTATATATAGTACCTTGAACTATGTATATTGTGTATTAAGGCAGAGAAATCTGCCTTTTTATTTGACAACAAACACTTTAGCATTATAGTGTATTGTATGTTTAATGTGTATAAAGGAATGAACCTTGTCATCGGTTAAAGTCAAAGCAACTATCGTAGAAGATAATACTGGCATTAAAAGTCAGCTCCCCATCTTGATCACCGAACAAGGTGAAGTTGGTTCAGTTACCGATTACTTGCTAAAGATGGAAGCTGAGGGTGCTAGTAATGCTTTAATGAATGGTTTTATACAAGCCACTTCTTTGCTCTTGGATTACATGGAAGCCAACAAAGGATTATTTGAAGATCCTAAAATGCTATTCCAAACCTTTGCTAAGCGTCTTTACACAGGCACCATCGGTGAAGATGGTTTAGATCCCTCTGGCTTGTACTGGGTGCCAAGCTCAACTGATAACGTCAATAAACATATTCATCGATTAACGGCATTTACTGATTGGCTGGCTAACAAGCTTGGCGAAGAGTCAATGAACCCTTTGCGAGATGCCACACCTCATGAGCAACGCTTGAATTATGCGGCATGGTATCGAAAAAACCAAAATGACTTCCTTGGGCATATTGAAGATAAAACCGTTAATAGAACCATCCGTAAAGCTCGCACAATGAAAGGACGCACTCCATTGACGAAAGCCGAAGACGATGCTTTAGCATTCCCAGATAAGCATTGGGAATCATTCTATAAAGATGGTATTGGCGGAGCAAAAGATCCGCGAGTTGCGTTGAGAGATAAGCTTATGTTGCTCTTAATGCACGGTGGCGGTTTGCGTGAAAGCGAAGCTATTATGCTGTGGGTGACTGATGTACTTGAAGATCCGTATGACCCTGAAAAAGCGATAGTTCGAATTTACAACGAAGTCGATGGTAAAGCACCCGAAGGTTGGCGTAGTCGCTCAGGGACAAAAACCAGAGAAGCCTATTTACAAGAAAAATACGCTCGTATACCACGCAAACGAATGAAAGGCACGGCATACGTTGGCTGGAAAACAAGAGTTGTAGACCATCGAGATAACTACATACAAGTTCAGTGGTTTCCAACGGATTATGGCAAGGTTTTTATGTCACTGTGGAAGAGTTACCAAAAATATCGAGCCAGTATTGACTGCCATCACCCCTATGCGTTCATTTCATTCCATCACAGCGCCCTTGGAAACCCATACACTTTGAATGCGTTTCACCAAAGCTATGCAGCGGGATTAAGGCGCATTGGCTTAGAGCCAAACAAATCGGAAGGGTTCGACCCGCACGGTCATCGTCATAGCTATGGCAGACGCTTAGAGCGTTCAGGACTTAACCCGTTGGTGATACGACGATGTATGCACCATAAATCACTGGAGTCTCAAGTTCCCTACACAGGTAAAGGGCAGCAGGAAATTTCCGATGAACTCAACAAGGCCACGCTACAACTGGCAAATCCTGAGTCCAAAGTAAAATCGCTAGATTGGAAAGAGTTGGTCGAGCACGGTTTTGACGATATTGACCCGCAAGGCTATTTCACAGGCAAGCATCCGAAATTACGAGGTAAATAATGGCAAAAAAAGGTAAAAAATATGACGGACGTACATCGGACTTAACGTTTAAATGGATGCTCACCACCCTTGGCCCTGAGTGGCAGCAATGGCAGGAATTAGCCGCTGAGTGGATGGCGACACAGCATGCGGGAGTTGACCACAAGCTTTCCGCGTTGAGCCGTTTTTTTGAGTCCTACCTGTTGGAGTGCGCTCCCTATGCAACTGATATTGGTCTGTTTTTCAAGGGCTACAATGGCCATATCTGCTCCACTGAAGAGCTAGAAGCTAGATTGAGAAAAACTATTAACTCCCCCTGGCAAGTATCAATGTCTATCAACTACCCCTGTGACTTCATTAATTACGTCATTGAACATCATCTATCTGAAGAAGATGATAGCGGCAACTTAATACCACTGGTTCGCAATCCGCTGAACAAAATTAAGAGGCAAGACTCACACACTGAAACCGTACGTAACCCACTTCCGTATCGTTACATCCAAGACCTGCGCCAAATTCTGTGTCCATTGCCAGACAAAGCGGAACTGACAGTGATTGAGCAAAACCTACCACAAGGCGAGTCGTTACTGCCTAGCTATCACTACCGCCATTTCAAGCATTGGGCATGGGCGCAAGAGCAGACAGGGCAAGGCAAAGCAGGTGGAAGTGGCGATTGGTTTGAAGTTGAGCCTGACTTGATTGATAAAACCGACCCCGATTGCGTGTGGCGTACCAAAGAGGTGACTAGAGATAATAAAAGAATCACCCTCCACCAAATCTGGTCACCTGTCAAAGCGATGGTTATATTTATGAAGCTGCATCTGCCACTGCGCACCTATCAGGTGTCCATGTTAGACAGCGGTGAAGCGGATACGTGGCGCTATGAAAGCGGTCATTGGAAGCTCAATGACAAGCATGACTTTGCGCTCGGTAGCGAAAAGCGTCCTTTTGGTAAAGGCATCTTTCGCCGTATCCATGACACCATGACAGGGCAATATTCCACAGGTTTGTATGTCAACACCAACAAAACCGCCGACCAGAATAAAGATGAACTAGAACGCGGCTACATCATCCCTTGGCAGAATGAGGAAGTATTATATTGGCTGGAAAAACTGCGTAACTGGCAAGAGAAATACAACCCAATAGCTAACCCTACCGACTGTGCTGCATTGCTTCACAAGCACACTGGGGCGAGAAAATCAGACAAGCAGTTAGAGAGCATGGGTGAAATCGCCTTTCTCTTTCGGGATGCGTCAGCGAAAGGAGATGACAAATACAAACCATCTTATGGGGGAGTGGCTCTGGCACCTCTTTGGTATCAACTCTTGCTAACACTGGAAAACCAGCTTGCTGAGCAAGGTAATACGCTTGATAATGGAGAGCGACTTAAACTGGTTGTGGATTACCCAGAAGACACTCCAGAAAATGCTAAGGTTGCCACAAATTTCCCCCTGCACAGTTTGCGAGTCTCACTCATCACGGCATATACGATGGACACGCAATTGCCACTGCCTGTTATATCTAAGCTGCTAGCAGGTCATACACGCCTATTAATGACCATCTATTACAACAAAATCACCCCGTCCGTGATGGCGGAAAAAATGAGTGAAGCCGAATGGGAGCTTGAGGGTAAAGCCAAGCAGTCAGTGCGCAACTTCCTCAAAGATGCCTCACTAGCGCAAATTCAATGCAAAATGGTCTACCACAAAGAAGACAGTATTCAGGCAGCACTGGTTAACCGTAATCCCATCGGCTGGGAGGAGCGTTCAGCTGGCTTATGTTTGGTCGGAGGCAACACCGTAAAATCCGATGAAGTCAGTACGCTGGGCGGGTGCTGGAACGGCGGTGAGTTGATTAGAGATTCAAGTGCTGCCAGTAATCGCATCTATGACAGCGTACCGCATGGCCCTGAAAACTGCATTCGTTGCCGTTGGTTTATTACTGAGGCGCGATACCTGCCAGCGCTTAACGCGCAGTTTAATCAACTCAGTTACAAGGCGCACCAGGCGGCTAACCTATCGGTTGAAATCGAGGGTGAGTTAGAAGCGCTCAAAGACGAGCAGTTCTTCTGTGAAGAGCAAGGTACGCCTTTTACCAAACATAATGACATGCAGGTTCTACAGCGCCGCTATGAAAAGCAACAAGTAGAGGCCGATGAATACACCAAAAACTGGATAGCGTGCTTCGAGCTAATCAGCAAAATCATTCACGTCGAGGAAGCCCGAAACGATGACGACACCAAAGATAAATTGATTGCAGTAGGGAATGAACAAGATATTAGCCATGCCTTGAGGTTTATCGAAACCGACTCAGAGCTCTTACACCTCTCCTTGCTGTGTGACGATGCCGAATTCTTCCCTGACTTGCAGGATGATCTTCGTAAAACGCCCGCCATTCAAAAGCGCTCCATTGAACTCAGTCGCATGCTGATGAAAAAGGGTTTTGAACCTATCTTCTTGGAAATGGATGAAAAGCAGCAACTCATTGCTGCTAATGCCATGTTGCGTCACATGGCAAAAATAGCAGACCCTCATGACAAATTAGAGGGCTACCGCAAAGTAGCCAACTACATTGAGGCAGGTGAGTACCTTGAAGAAAACAAACTATTTAGTGCAGGCATGAGTGCGCTCACTGGTAAAGCATTGCACCTAGAAAATCTCACCCAACCTGCGCTCTTGGAGGGTTAATGGACATTAATATTGATATCATCTTGGCTGACTTAAAAGACGACAAAGTGCCAAGAACCCAAAAAAACCTAGATAAGCTTAACGACATCCTGAAAGCCTATGTAGAATCGGGGCAGCGTGATTTCTCCATTACACAAATGGGGCGAGTATCAGCAGCAGAGGGTGGCCCAGGTTACGAAGCGTTACGAGCAACCAAAAACAAGCACTACCGCACCTTGATTGAAGCATGGGCAGCAAAGTGCAAAACAACCACCAAAAAGCCGTTATCGTCAACCTCACGCTCTAAGTCTGTTCCACAGGATAATAAACTGCTTGAGCGTATTCCAGACACTGCGGTACGGGCTTTGTTTGGTCAGATTATTGCCGAGCGCAACCGTTATCGCAAAGAGGTTAATCTGCTAAAACAGCACGCGAATATTACCATTGATAAGCGTCCTGTACGTCAGTTTGATGCAAGCGCAGAGCCGAGTGTTGAAGTCTTGCCTTCACTATCTGGCATCTTGACCGAATCCGAGAAGAAAGCCTTAGCCTACGCTATCTCTGACGAATGTATGGAAAAACATAACTGGCAAACCACACAAGCTGGCCAAGTAAAAGACATGGAATACAACATAGAAATATTCCCTAGAGGCTTTGCGACAGGTCTACGCAAGTTGTTAGGTGAGGTAGATGATTAATGGCGAACGGTCCGCAAAGAGCGCAGCAGAACCTCGAAGCATTTGAAGTATGGCAAGCCACTCAAACTGATGATGACTTTAAGCAGATCGCCTTTAAAGGCAAGCTCAACCGCATCGAAGTAGCAAAAGGGGTCGGTTGCGGCAAGTCTGCCCTTAACCAAAATCCAGCGCTTAGAAAAGCGCTCAAGGCATTAGAAGACAAACTGCGTGATAAAGGTATACTCCCGCCACTGACCGAATCTGCAAAGAGCAATGCTGACAAACCAAAGCAATACGACAACACGGCTAATCGCAAGCTGCTCGACTCAAAACGAGTATCGACCTTAGAGGCTGAAAACATTGAGCTAAAAGCCAGAGTTAAAGAGCTGGAAGGTAAACTGGAGCGGTTTGGCGAACTGAATGAAACCTTGTCAGAAATGGGGTTCATGCCACGATGAATGTTGCACTCCATCAAGACCAAATGCGTGTCACGAGTATTCCTTACAGCTCTACCAAAATGGTGATATTCAGTGGCGTGCCACTGAAAAAAAACTCATACAAAACTAACAGTGGCAAGTATTACGTCACCATCAAAGCTGATCCAGATGCCATCCCCGTTCAACCAGCCCTCGGCCAACACTGGTCGGTTAAAGGCCATCGTTTAATAGAAGAAATGGAAACGGGTGATTACGTGATGCAGCAGCATACCTATGAATCACCAGAACACATCGAATGCAGCCTGCCAGAAACGGGTGAACAGCTTATTCGCTTTATTGCCAGAGAAAGTGATTTCAAAGGTATCGGTGAAAGTAAAGCTAGAGCACTCTGGGAACTGTTAGGAAAGGATTTTCACCCAACGGTTGGAAAAGACACTCGTGAATCAAGAGAGCGCCTTAGAAGTGCCCTGAGTGAAGATTCTATCAATGCGTTATTTGAAGGTTACGCCAAATATAAAAATCTGGCCTACTGCAACTGGATGACCGAACACAAGATACCAGCAAGTATTCAGCAGCGCTTATTGAAGCATCATGGAGAAGAGTCCATTGAGGCTATTAAACAAAATCCGTATGTCCTTATTGGGTTTGGGATGTCGTTTACGGATGTCGATAAACTGGTTAATTTTGACCAGTTTAAGATCACAGCTTGTGATCACCGCAGACTAAGTGCCGCACTTGAAACCGCGATTCGCAAAGAGATTGAGAAAGGCCACACCTATACAACTCAAGCGTGCTTACGCCCATACCTAACCAAATTGCTCAAAGATAAGGAACTGGTGACGGAAGCGTTTAAAGCAGGTCACAACAAAGCGCAATACATCCTAAACCCCGACACTGGCTCTTATCATCCAACCGCCCAGTTGTTGATGGAAAATGTCGTTGCCAAACGACTTAAAGCACTAGCTAATCAAAACAACCTTTATGACGAAGTTGCAAATTCTACATATTGCTCTTCGGTTGGTGAATTACCATACGAGCTAACCAAGAAGCAGATTGAAGCAGTGACAACGTGTTTGGATAACGCCGTGAGCTGTATTACGGGCGGAGCTGGCACAGGTAAAACAACGGTACTTAGAACCGCACTTCGAGCCTACCATCAAATGGGATTTGAAATACATGCGGTCGCGCTGAGTGGCAGAGCCGCTATGCGCTTGCATGAGTCAATTGGCTTTATCACCTCAACTATCGCTAAGTTATTACGTAGAGAGCCTATTGAGCCAAGTTCAGACCAGCCAAAGCATTTACTGGTAATAGATGAAGCCAGTATGATTGACTTGCCAACCATGTATCGCCTGGTCAACCATATTCACCCATCGGTTCGTATTATCTTTACTGGCGACCCTGACCAGTTACCACCTATAGGTTGCGGCAAGGTTTTGGCTGATATCGTTCTATCTAAAGCCATTGCTAATACTATGCTAGATATCGTTAAGCGTCAGAAAGGCTCAACGGGTATTCCTGAATACTCCAAGCTCATTAATCAAGGTATCGTGCCTGAAAAACTAAGTACGGGGGCTATTCACTTCCACGAAACGGCAAAGAGCGACATTGCTCAAGCCTGTTGTGAGTTGTATCAGCAATCACCTGAAAATAGTCGCGTCATGGCACCGACCAAGGCACTCGTTGCTGAAATTAATAAACTGACCCAAGAGGCTGTTAATCCAAGCGGTAGAAGGCTTGAGTTTGAAATGCACGGTGAGAGATTCTTTCAAAACCTCAGATTGAATGATGCGATTCTATTTACGCAAAACCACTATGATAAAGGCATTCAAAACGGCTCTCTTGGTACGCTTACCAGTATTGACTCATCAGGTGAAAGTTATGGTGAAGTAACGCTGGATACGGGCGATAAAGTTGAGGTCACACAATCCGTGCTCGATTGCATGGAGTTGGGTTATGCAATAACTCTTCACAAAGCCCAAGGTTCTCAATTTCCAAGAGTAATCGTTGCACTTCAAGCGGGACGCATTGTTGACAGGGCTTGGTTATATACAGCAATCACAAGGGCCGAGGCTGAAATTCATCTTGTTGGCACAGAGGATGATTTCAAGAAAATTATAGAGACGATGAGCAACTCGCATAAACGCAATAGCTACTTGAGTGAACTACTACACCAAAATTAGCAAAGCTGCAAAACATCACCCAAATTTATCACCACGAACAATCGCGGCTTACAACCCGTTGCACTTTCATGTAACCACCAGCTTCAGCAGTCATACAATTAATTGATCGTCAGCTATGAGCGAATAGCAGACATTGGCATTCTCTATCCTACAAGGTAATGTAGATTGCAAAGTCGCGGTAATACCCCCTTAGGACTACGGAATGTTAGCATCTCAGATTATTTTAAAAGAAGAACCACCTAATGCATCAGATTTCGCATTAATGAGGAGGTCTATTGGTTGGGAAAATCCAGAATTACCAATTATTCAAAACAGCATAAATTCTTCTTTATTCTGGGTTTCAGCATATCTTGGCAATCGGATGGTTTGGTGTGGCCGCTTAATTGGCGACGGCTCAATGTACTTCTATGTTCAAGATGTCATCGTTCATCCAGAACATCAAAACCTTGGTTTAGGCTCTCAAATCATGCAATCTATAAATCAATACATTGCTGTAAATTGCCCATCTGGTTCAACAGTTGGGCTGCTGGCAGCAAAAGGAAAAGAATCGTTTTATCGAAAATATGGTTTTAAACCACGTAACGGTCAAGAATTAGGCTTGGGCATGTGCCGGTTTATTTAGCTATTCCCCTTAACGGATAATCTCAGTTTTACTACTGGCTCCTAACGGCCTTGAGTCCTACTCGCAGGGCGTCATAGAGCCAGGATCGGACATTAACGTCCAGCTTAATTTGTTATGCGCGTTTCTCAACTTTCCACGGTGGGTTCAAGCGGTTCTCACCAGCCCAATAAAGTTTGATTTTGTTACCAGATGGATCTCTTAATATTGCTTCCTTCCATAGATAGCGTTGCTCGGTAGGTTGCTGTTCAAACTGAATTCCTTTTTGACAAAGACGCTGGTAAAGCTCGTCAAGATTTTCATGTTCGAAGTAAATTATCGAATTATTCTCAAAGTCGCCGCTTTCAAGTGATAATGAAAATGTAGAATTGCCCTCTGGACAAGAAAATCTAGCGTAATGCGGTGTATCGACTATTTGAGTAAAACCGAGAGTAAGATAAAAGCTTACGGCATCATCCATATTTTTTACTGGTAGAGTAACCTGGTTAAGTTCCATTAAACCGCCTAGCGTATAACGACTTATTAGAGTGAATTCTTAGTAAAACACAGAATAAAGGAGATTCAAATTTCCTACACAACCTACACCATTTTTGATAACAAAACTTTACCAAGACGTGTGTCGGTTATGGTCCCTGAACCTATTATAGACAACAATTTAGTGCCGATAGCAATACAGTGTAGCTGACGGTTTTCTAGCAATGGAGTAATGTTAACACCCTTTATTTGCTAATAAGTTTTGATTGGTATTGCTTCAGAGCGGCACTGTGTTTTTTTCTATGCCATGTTAGCTGACTCTCCGAATGCTTTACCGCATCCGTTTGAAATTTAACCGCGCTTTTAAAGTCTCCTAAGCTTGCATAAGCTTCGGCAACGTAATGGTAACTGTAAGAGTCATCTGGGTAGAGTTCTATGAGTTGTTTTAATACAGAAAGACCCTCTTCAGAGTTAGACTCAATGAGGTGATTACCGAGATTCTGAATTGAGCGTTTAGGAGATACCTCAAATCCATATTTCTCATCAGATATAAACTGGTAATGTGCCACTATTGCTTCAACACCTTTTTGAGAAATAGCGGAATCAGGTGCTAAACCATTATGAATATCATCAAACAACGTTTCGATGCCTGTAACCGTCGACAATATAGGTAAAGACATAAAGTAATTATCGGCGAGATGTCTTTCGTGCCAGTCTAAGCTGGAAGGTGCATATTTTCGAAGCTGCTTGCTAAGCCTTGCATAATCAGCCTGTTGATGGTTTTCTTTTACATTGGTGCCATAGCTGAAGAGTAAAAAGCGCGGCTTTTTATCAAGTTTGGAGAACATTTCTTGAGCGTTTGATTGCAAGCCCACAAAGTCATTTTTAAGCTCTGGGCTCACGGCAATATACGCATTCATTAAGTCCGGTTTTCTGAATAATGCTGACAACACAATACTACCGTTATGCCGAAACCCGCTCATGATACGAAATCCGTTAGTGCGGTAGGTATTATCTAGTTCAGTAAACAACTTTTCTTCAAAGAAATCGAGTAGCGGCGTTGTTTCCCCTGAACTGTCAAAGAGCTTTCCCACCGGATTACCCTGCGCCGGTGTAACAATAATCGTCTTGAGCCACGGCCATTCTCCATTATGACTCATCCAGTCATGCATCCCTCTTAGATAGGTAGTTGCATGAGGATGAAAGTCAAAAAGCACTGGATAACTCCTGGAGGTTTCCTGTTGGTAACCTGATGGCAATACGACGTTAAATACCAGAGGAACTTCAAACTCGGAATGTTGAATCTCCAACTGTTTGGTCACTGATGAAGCATGAGTAGTGAAACTGAGGAAAACGACTAATAGGCTTAACAGTATAGCGGAGGCATTCTTCATCGAACTTACACTTTAAATGTTTGTTAACTCAGAGCTAACATTACCATAACGACTTTCGGATGCTAGTGAAAATCGGTCTACAGAAGCAGGTGGCCATCTAATAGCACGAAGTTGAAGATTTGCTATGAGCGGAAGGCTGACACTGATGACTCAGACTCAGTTAGCATTTCCACATACGAACGGTTCTGCTCTTATAAAGTCATGTGCTGGCAAAGACGGGTCTTGTCTGTTATTAATACTAAAATATAAAGGTGTATTACTGGGCATTAGAAAAACACCTCATATTAAATTAATATTCTCTCAAGGAGGAGAAATGAAATATTTTTATGCAATGCTTGCTTCACTTTTACTATCAAACGTAACACTTGCCAGCGAGCTGACCGCCAAGGTTAACGAATATTTTGAAGCCCAAAAAGCTGTAGAACATAAAGACTCAATGGAAAGTGATGTTAATAACTTACTAGCCTTGCTTACTAAAGACGCAACGTTCGAACACCCCAGATTTGATGCCATTCTATCCAGAGACGAATATAAAGAAGGCCTCCTTAACTACTTAGGAAGTTATGGCGAGTGCGATATCCAGATAAAGAATGTTATTGAAGGACTTAATGCGGTCACCGTTGAATATTTGCACCCCTGCACTGATAAAGAGGGTAATTCAGATCCTGAAAAGAACAAAGAGGCATTGGTTACTTTGTTCGAATTTAAAGATAAAAAGATAAACCTAATTAAGCATTATTTCTAATCCGAAAATTAGTAATCTTAAGAAACCTGTAGGGATCTAAAAAGTCACTACAATAATTATTGGGCCGAGACATTTTAATGCGCACAACCTCAACACCAAGAACGCCTTCCAAGATTAGTCCCCAGTTTCAGGATTCAACTTTCTTCTCACGCTTAGCCGTTTTCATTACTGTCTTAGTATTTTCTGGATTTATTCTTAATGGGGTCGTCAACCATGAACAGTTTGGACGATTCACTTTATGGATAGGGTTACATGGAGCATGCAGTGCGGCCTGGTACCTGTTACTTATTAATCAGTTAAGGCTTTCCAGAGTCGGTCGTATGGAAGCACATAGACGTATGGGAAAGCTCAGCGTCGTGCTGGTGATAGCTATCTTGTCAACTGGTGTAATGATGGTGCTGGGACTATACGACTACCTGGTTAATATAGGTGCTTTTGATCCTTCCGATTCAAACGCTCGAACACGAGCAGGAGGCTTGATAGGTGGCACCTTTTTGCAGTGGACCATTTTTGCAATTTTATACATTTTGGGTTTACTTAATGTACGTACTCCGACACACCACAAACGATTTATGTCGGCCTCTGCTATACAAATGATGCCCGAAAGCCTGTCTCGTATTACTCATGTGCTGGGGCTGCCGGGTTACGGGATGCTGATCATTATGTTTTTGGTTTACTTATCGATTCTGGTATATGACTGGAGAACCGACCGCCGCCTTCACTGGAGTACCCTTACTTCTCTTGCACTGTTTATCCTATTGGCGATTTCAATTTACACAGTTTTCCGTTCACAGGTTTGGGGAGACTGGATAGTTGACATATTAAGCTGAACTTGCTTGCTAGGGTAATACTAGAAGGCCAACCATCGTAGTAGCTTAGTGGCAGGAACTAACTCATGCGGTCTCTACATAAAGTCATCAGCTCTGCTTTTGGTAGATGATTCTAAGTCTGCAGTGAGCGAAAAGCGGACCTTCTGACTTTCAGTCAACTCCAACTAGTGACTAGCCGTCCCGTTATTCGAGAGTGTGGGTGTCGCTAGCGGTGCGCGGCACATTCACGTCGGCAATATTGCGCGTTTTGTTGTTGTGTTGTGTTGTGTATTTAAGTCGTTTACTGTCAATGACATAACAAAAAATTAAGGTTGGATATTGTGCGCTCGATAGAGTGTAACTGAGCATGCTCAAATTGCCTTTGCTAACTCGGAACCTTTAAAATCAGGAATACCTGTTTGATCAGTAAGTTAACAACCGAAAACTATCAATTGGACGAGTTTCTAAATGCGCAGGCACAATATACAAATGTTAGGCGAATAAAAAGAGAGTTGCCAATAGATGGAAAAGAGATACCAAGTTTTTGTAAGTTCAACTTATGCTGATCTTAAAGATGAAAGGCAACATGTTCTCCAGGCCCTTATGGAAATGGATTGCATCCCAGCAGGAATGGAGCTTTTTCCGGCTGCGGATGAGGAACAGTGGGAGTTTATAAAGAAAATTATCGACGACTGTGATTACTACTTGCTCATTATAGGCGGGCGTTATGGTTCGGTTGCTGATGAGGGAATCAGTTATACAGAAAAGGAGTTTGATTACGCCGTAGAAAATGGTCTTAAGGTTGTAGCATTAATACATGAGGCACCAGATGAGATCCCTTTCGGAAAATCAGAGCAAAACCCGGAGTTGAGAGAAAAGCTTCTAGGGTTCAAAGATAAAGTTATGGATGGGCGACTTGTAAGGTTTTGGAAAAATGCAGAGGAGTTGCCGGGGCTAGTCGCACTGAGCTTAACTAAAACGATAAAAATGTATCCCGCGATCGGCTGGGTTAGAGCCAACAACATCGCAAGCGAAGATATGCTTGTCGAAATAAATAACCTTAGAAAAGAAAATGCAGATTTAGCATCAGCTGTTACAAAATTAGAGTCTCAGCAAAAACCTACAGTGGACGGTATAGCTGACATAGACTCAAAATTGACTATTCATGGCTCATACAAAACAAAGCAAACCGGATATTCCGAGAGAAAACACGATTTTGAGCACACTCTTTCTTGGCGAGAGTTATTTGCTTTGATATCACCATATTTAGTGGAACATCCGAGTGATTCGGCAGTGAAATTAAAAATTGCAAGCACTCTCAAGCAAATCGTTGTCGGTGGTTCTTCAGGCTATTCAATTACCATTGATGACCAGGAATTCAAGACGATTACTATTCAATTAAAAGCCTACGGGCTAATTAATACTAAGTACACTCAAACTACAAAAGGCGGCATGGCACTTTTCTGGTATTTAACAAAAACCGGTGAGCAGTTAATGATAGAAAGTCGAGTTGTTCGTGACGGCGCCTAACAAGTCAATTAACTTCGCGCCTGCGGCGCCGGACGCAGCAAAGCTGCGCCGGTTATTGAGGCGTTAGGCCCACTGGTAGCACCATAAGGAGATTGGAATGGAGAACGAAGTAAAAAGCCGAAGTATCGATTACGTATGGCATTTTACAAAAATTGAGAATGTGGATTCGATTCTCACTAATGGGCTTGTACCTAGAGCTACACTTGAAGCTCAGGGAGCTGCTGTAGCATACAACGATCAATATCGAATGGATGGGCAAAGAACAGCTAGCTGTCTATCAATAGGTCACCCAAACTATAAGATGTTTTATAGCCTCAGGTGCCAAGACGCTGGTCAAGCTTGGGTTGTTGTGGCTTTTAAGCCTGAAATACTTTGGCTTAAAGATTGTGCGTTTTGCCATGAAAATGCAGCAAGTAATAGTGTTACAGCGATTCCAATACAGAACAGAAAAGGTGTTGCTGCTTTCCGGAGGATGTTTGATCCCGTAGCAGGAAAGCCGGCTAGGGCGACTTTAAAGCTACCAGATGATTGCCCGACTAACCCACAAGCTGAAATCTTGGTCTTCGACACAATTGAGCCTCAGTACATAGAAGGAGTAATTACTCCTGATAAGCAAACAGAGCAGGCTTTAGAAGTAAGACATCCAAACTTTGATTTTCTCTATCACCGAGCGTTCTACTCAGCTCGATTAGATTATGAGCATTGGTAATGGCTACAAGACCCCTATTTATTCCCAAAATGGCAGGAGAGCCAGGTGCTGAAGAAAGGCTTTTAGAGTTCAAGTGGCATCCTGGGATGGCAAAATCTCAAAAACAAAAGTCAATTTCCGAGCTTCACTGCGTTGCACATAGCTTGGGTTTTGAGCGCGTTCTAGAAATTTCTAGTAAATCTGAAAACGATCTTGGAATAAAGCTTTCTGCTTTCAATTTACTAATTGAAACTAAAAAGAACAAAAATATTTTCACTGTTGAGACCGCTTTTCAAGGAAGCAAAGTCTTTTCAAGAGGCGGGCCTTACAAAGATTTGTTTGGTTTAGATTCTTTATCAGCAAAAAGAGACATTAGGCTTAAAGAATCCGGAAAGCTTGTAGGGTTTGAGTTTTTCGGAAAGACGTTTCCACTTGAGCCTAGAACTTATTTCTATGATTGGATATATATTAATGCGCTAGCAAATAATGAAGAGCTGTCTAGAGAGGTGCTTTCGTTCGATGCTTTTACTGATATCGAATTCAACCCTAAAAAGTCAATCAACTGTCAAGCACATTCCGTGGGTGTTTATCTAAGTCTAGTTAAAACTGGAACAATAAGTGAAGCACTTTCATCGCCAGAAGACTTTTTAGAAATACTAAAAGCTCATTACACAAAGCAAAAACGGAACATCGGTGTTCAAGATAGCCTCATATAGGCCTAACAAGGCGCTGCTGTCGGACAAATTTTCCGCTGCGCTCCAAATTTGCCGCAGAGCGCGGCGTTATGTGCATGCCAAGGATTAACGAATGGCGATAAATTTAAGTGAAGTTGACGGCATCCCTATTCAGGCCAAGCACAAAGCTACGTGCCATTGTGGATCAGTTGAGATAGAGCTGGATCTTCCTGAGGGGCTTGTTGACGTCCGTAGATGTGACTGCTCCCTTTGTCGACGCCGGGGAGCAATAGTGGCGTCGGTTCCCCTCGCCGGTATTCGGATAGTAAAGGGGAAAGACGTTCTAAAGCTATACGAGTTCAACACAAAGACAGCGAAACACTACTTCTGTAGCAATTGTGGCGTTTACACCCATCATAAAAGGCGGTCTAATCCTTCGCAGTACGGATTCAACGTCGCTTGTTTAGAGGGTATAAACCCATTGAAGATTGAGGGGGTTCCTACATATGATGGAGTCAATCACCCTGCAGACAGGTAAAGCACATAACCAAGTGCACCAATTCGCTACGGCCTTCGGCCTGCGCCGGACGGCCTCCTGCGTCGGCCGCCGTTGTGCACGGCGTTAGGCTAAAACATGAACATACTTATACTGACCTACGGAACCCGAGGCGATGTGCAGCCATATATCGCATTGGGGCAAGGCTTAAAGCGAGCTGGTCACTGTATCACATTAGCCACGAGCTCA
>Ga0208449_1000983_pt1 | contig 16183 bp, 11 predicted proteins | sample MalvireepMed_s17_FD_184247 | JGI IMG/M metagenome (GOLD analysis project Ga0208449, IMG submission 184247) | Marine viral communities from the Global Malaspina Expedition - Malaspina viral metaG DeepMed_s17 (SPAdes) (version 2) | ecosystem: Environmental > Aquatic > Marine > Oceanic | place...
AGTACCACCAATTGAAAGGTTCGTAGCGTATCGATACATAAGGCTGCGGCTTCAAAGAGTACCCGCAGTACTTCACTCATCCATTCCTTGACCGAATTGCGGAAATTGTAAGAGGCTTTGGACATGGCAAACTTGATGTCGTTGCCAATCCCTTCAAAAAAGCCTTCATCGGAAGGACTGGCATTATCATGGGTGTATTTATACCACCTGTCCCGGTCACCGTCACCGCTTTCACCTACATACATCTGCCATACATCCGTTTTTTTGATAGCTTCTTCCTTCTTTTCCAAAAGCACCGCAATTGCCCTGTCGGAGCCTTCCACCATCGAAGCGGTAGCGGTCACCGTGGGTTTCATGATCCCGTTGATCAATCCCAGAACGGAAGGGAATATCAGCACACAAAACCCGATGACAAATGGGCGAAAAAGAGGGTAAAAGTCGATAGGTTCCGCTCTTGACAAATGTCCCCAGACCCTGGAAGCGATATACCACATGGCGGCAAATCCCGCCAGTGCCTGTCCCACGCCGATAAGCTGACTGCACAGTGGCATCATTTCATCATAAAGTTGTTCCAATACGCTATGCAAGCCGTTCATCTCACCGGCAATTCCCTGTGCACTACCCATAAAAGGCAATAGCAATCCTATAACCGCCAGCCAGGCGGTTTTTCTATATGTTGCCATAATTTTTGATTTTTAGTTGTTTATACCATATATATTGCGAATGGTGCGGGCATCATTTCTTTCTTTTGCCCTTTGCACCGCAAGAATGGTCGTATTATTATTAAAGTGTCTGAGGAACATTAGTTTGTCCTGCATATCGGCATAGATCCGGTCAATGGCCTGTAAACGTTCATCATCACTCATACGGGCTTTACCTGCCGTAATGATGACCAGTAATTCATCGAGATTTCGCAGGCTTTCATCAAAGAGGTTATCATACACCCGTCCGAGATACGCCAGTTCCTGCGGATTGAAATTCCCGTCACTTTGAAATCGGTCATACGCATTCCGGTATTCCCTGACCAGTATTATCTGATAATTCACAATATCGCCCACACGTTTGTAATTGCGAACGGTGGGGCTTACTTCCATCAGCCCGTCCAAAAAAGCTTTGTGCAGGCTAAAGTTCCCTTCCGATATATCCTTGATGGTATTGTAACCCCCTTCCAATATCTGGTAGCCTTTTTTCATATCGCTCAATATCTGTTTGAACTGGGTCAGTTTTTCTACATTGAGCAAGAGCTGTTGTATCTCTGCGGATTGCGCTGATGCCCTGAAAGAGCAGAAGAGCCCGCAGATCACAAGTCCTATAAGTATTTTGGTCTTTTTCATGGGTTTTCGTTTTGAAGGTTCCTGAGTGTTTTGCCGTATTGTACTTCATGGTATTCCCTGATCCGAACGGCTGCCATTACTTTGGCTTCATTGGCGAAACTTTGCGAGAAGGTGTAATTGTCCTGCATCCGCAGGTAAAGCTTATCGATACGCTTCATGCGCTCATTATCTTCCATTTGCAATTCGGCATCCGTGGTTATTGCAATAAGTTCATCCAGTGCCTGTTCACAATCCTCCAAGAGCCGGGTAAAAACCCGCCCGATATAGTTGAGTTCTGCTTCGGTAAAAGCATCGCTATCGTCAAGTTGTCCGTAGGTTTGCCCGTAATCCTGGACAATACGTACTTGAAGGGCAATGATGTCTGCGACCTTTGCATAGTTTCTGATTTCAGGGTTGACTGTACTTAGGGAGTTTATAAAATCACTATGCAGGTCAAATTCCCCTTTGGTAAACCCGCCGATGGTGGTCAAACCTTCTTTGGCAATACGGTAGCCTTTTTGAGCATATCCGATATATACCTGTAAAGCGGCAATCTGCTGAAGCAGGTATTTCTTCTGTGTCTTTTTCTGGCGGAACCACTCTGAAAAGGTCTGTGCATGAATGTTTCCTGCTGACAGAAACAGCATGAGTCCTATAAAAATTATCTTTCTCATAGTTCGTGTTATTAGGGAAGTCCATATAATTTTTTCACGGTTTGCACTTCAATGGAAGTCTTTGCCCGGGAAAGGCTCAGCAATACATTCTGCTGATTAAAACGCATCAAGTCATCATAATTGGCATCGACCTGATCGGCAGCATTGTTGATGATCTCTAAGCGTTTGGCATCACTCATCGTAGTGGTAAAGGATTGAACGATTAGGGTGATCTGGTCGATGTTGTTCAGGCTCTCTTCCAGGATGCCGGAGTACACCTGGGACATATATTCAATTTCATCCGAGGTAAAGTGGTCATCCTGCTGAATGAGCTGCCAGGTATGTTGGTATTCATTGACCAGCCGAACCTGTTTTTGGGTGATATCCCGGATGCGCTGGTAATAGGAAATAATAGCCTTTACCTTAGCCAGCTCTTCATAATATTCCCGGTATTGCTCTTTTTGTTTTTCCGTCCACTCGGAAATCTCATCCAGTTTGAGCTTGGAAAGCGTATTTTCTAATGTCTTCTGGGCGTTCTGTAACCAGATAGTCTTGTTCTGTAAACGCTGGATTTTTAAATCCACGGCTTTGATTACTTTTTTAATGCCTGCCTTGATGATTTCCAGAATGGCTATCGGGGTGGCATTCGCCTGTTGTACCGGTAGTACCGTTAAGGAGATACAAAGGGCAAGCAGTAACATTCTTGCATATTTTTTCATGGTTCATCATTTTTAAGTTTTAGATCTTCCGCCATTGCAGCAATACCCTTGCGGATGTCCCCGCCAAATTTTTCCGCATATTCCATCAGTTTTACCTTTTCGGTCTGTTCGGTGGTGTACGCCAGGTATTCTTCCACGCTCACTTCGGTGCGGTACACCTTGCTGAGCATTCCACCCAGACTGATAAATACCTCTTTGTATTTTCGGGTGGGGTCGTTGGCTTTATTGACCGACAACACGAGGGCTTTTTCTTTTTCCGTTAAGCCTAAGAGTTCCTGTATCTGGTCGAATTTGTTCTGGTACTTACTCTGATCGAGCAGTATTTTACAGTCACTATTATTAATAATCGCCTGCTTGACCACCGGGGAAGAAATAATATCCTCTACTTCCTGGGTCACTACGATAGCCTCCCCAAAGAATTTCCGTACCGTTTTAAAGAGGTATTTAATGTATTCCGCAAAGCCTTCTTTCATCAGGGCTTTCCATGCTTCTTCAATTAAGATCATCTTTCGGATGCCTTTCATTTTGCGCATCTTGTTGATAAAGACTTCCATGATAATGATGGTCACTACCGGAAAGAGGATGGGATGATCTTTGATATTGTCCAGCTCAAAGACGATAAAACGTTCCTGTAAGAGGTTCAGGTTTTCCTTAGCATTGAGCAGGTAATCAAATTCCCCGTCCAGATAATACGGGCGGAGTACATACAGGAAATTATCCATATCAAAATCCCGGTCTTTTACCCGATCCTGTTGAAGTACCGTTACATACTCATCCCGCAGGAATTCAAAAAAGCTATTGAAGCAAGGAAACACCGATGGATTCTTCTCAAGATGCCGGTAATATCCGGTAATGGCATTGGAAAGCGCTACATACTCACTGCGTTTAAAGGCTTCATCATCCTTTTTCCAAAGGGCGAGCAGCAGTGTTTTGATGCTTTCTTTCTTTTCCGTGTCCAGGTGGTCGCCCTCCCCAATAAAGAAGGGGTTGAAACGGATTGGGTTTTCTTCACTGTAGGTGAAATAGTAGCCGTTGACCATATCACACAGGCCTTTATAGCTATGTCCCACATCCACCAGTACGATATGGGTTCCCTGCTCGTAATAGCTGCGTACCATGTGATTGGTAAAAAAGGATTTTCCACTCCCGGAGGGACCCAATATAAACTTGTTACGGTTGGTGCAAATCCCCATGTTCATGGGCTCATCACTAATGTCTACATGCACGGGTTTGCCCGTCATCCGATCTCCCAGACGAATACCTACAGGACTTAAGGAAGTACGGTAACCCGTTTCCAAATTCAGAAAACAAGTTGCCTGCTCGGCAAAGGTGTCGAAGGTATCGTTCATGGGAAAATCAGCGGCATTGCCCGGAATACCTGCCCAGAAAATCTGAGGGGCACCGATGGTTTCCTGTTTGGCTACCGCATCCATTTGTGCCAGTGCGGAGGATACTTTGTTTTTCAGGTCTTTGAGTTCTTCCTTATCTTCCGTCCATACCAGTACATTAAAATGGGCTTTTACCGGAAGGCGTTGCTGACTGATGGCTTCATTTAAAAAATCATTGGTCGCATCACGGGCAATCATATTTTCCCTGCTGTAAGCGGACAGGGATTGCAACCGCAATCTTTTGGATTCCAGTTTAGTGATCGTCTTCTGGGCATCCTCGATAAACAGGTACTGATTGTAAATGTGATTACAGGGCAGTAGTTGCCCCAGCGTAGAGGCAAAGCCGATACTAAATTTGGTTTTGTCCGTACTGTACTTATCGTAATTGATCCGGCTACCGCAAAGTGCCGGAAGGTCGGCAGCATCCCCCAGGGTGTAAAGCTGGCAATGCTTGGAACCTACCTGTAAGCCTTCATGGAAATTGAGGTCTCCCATAAGATAGCTATCAGTACGTTCGGAGAGGTAGCAGTACTTTTCAATGATACCCATTGTGCGTTTGCCGCTCCACAGTTCCTTCTCCCGTAACCGGGTCAGTTTCACAAAACCGCTGTCTTCCATGATCCGCTTAAACTGACCGGCAGCGTCCAGAAAATCCTGTAACAAGGAGGGCTTCAACGTTTCTTCCGGAACGATGCTTCTACGCAGCAGGCTGGAATAGGCCGAAGTTGCCGTTTTGCGGTGAGCCGGTTTTTTGGTCAGCAGGATATAACAGCTATGATCCAGAAAGGGGCGTTCATTAAAAAACCGCTCACTTGCCCGGCTTAAAAAACTGGTATCCGCTTTGGTGAAATCAGGCTGATGCCCGGTTTGCAGAAACCAGTCCTGTTTATGCAGTACACTGAATTTGGGCAATACCTTAATCGCTTTTACCCAGGCCTGGTGAAAAGCTTCGTATTCCTGATCGGAAAGGGTAAATATCTCCGGTAGGTCTGCTTTAAACACGACGGTGACATCGCCTTGTTTGCTCAGGATGCAGTCGTGTTCCACATCCATAATCGGTAAAAGGTCATCCAACATTTTTTCCATTCTTATAGTATTTACCGGGTTATTACTTAATTTTTTTTATCATTTTAAAAAAGCCCTGCGGCTTCTGGAGCGGATGGCTTTGGGAACCTTTTTTCGTGCCAGGGTTTTCATGAGTCCGTGTTCCCCGTATTGATGGCTCATGCGGTAGATCTTCATCACCAGCAAGGTGCCTGAGCCGAGAATAACACCGATACATACCAGTGTGGGCAGGCCGATGATATACATGATGGCAAATACAATGAGCAATCCCACCACACCGCCACCCAAATACCAGATGTATTGGGCTTTTAATCCTTTAAATTCAATACTGCGGTTAATTCCTTTATTGACCTGATATACACTATTTGCCATATGTTTCTTTTTTTAATGTTATAATCGCATCCTGCTACGGGGACGCTCCGATGCCGAAGCAGCTACTACAGATTCTTTGACGGCATGCCCATTGGTTTGATGTTCCCCGGGTTTGATAACCGGGGTTTGTTCTTGATCCGGTTCATTGGGTTGGTGTTGCTTTAACTGGTTTTCCTGAATTTTAATAGCAATCTGTCGCTCCAGGTTAGCAAGTTCCGTTTTCAGCTCCCGCAGTTCATGCTCCTTGGTAAAAGGTTTGGTGGTGAGTTTTTCAATCTTGGGAAGTTCTGTCTTCAGATCGGAAAGGTTCCGTTTATACCGCTCTTTAAGATGCTCCACCCGGTCAATGGCATTTAAAAAATGTCGTGCTGCCAGCTTCGGATTATCCATATTGGGCAACCCGTTATTGTAGGTGTATTTGATTCCCTCACTTTCCCTTTGCGCATAGAAACTATTGGAATACCGGTATTCAAACAATCCGTTTTCTTCATAGGCTTCCTGTTGCCTGCGGATGTATAACTGAAAACCGTACAGGTTGCCAATTTTTTCTTCGTGCTGCCCGGCTTGTGGCTTCCAGTTTTGATACAACTGGATAATGTGTTTGCCTATAGCTTCACTGTCCCGACCAATTATTCCGTCCAATTGAATAGGGTTGGCTTTGGTACCTTCTTTGGTCATCCGGAGACAGTCTTTATACACGGCTGCATCGGCAGAGAGCTTTCCGAGTGTTTTTTCCGTAGAAGCATGGTCGTTTTGCAGTTTTTCCAACTGGTTTTTATGACGGGTGAGTTCCCGGAAATGGGAATGCTTCAGGCTTTCCATCACCGCCACTTTCTTTTCCAGTTTGCTTTTTTCCAAAAGGGAGGTATCCCCGGAAAGGATGGCGATGTATTCCGAGAAGTTCATACCGCTTTTTTCATCTACAGTTCCTTCATCAATGGTACGGACATTGAGTTCACTGTTTTTCATTTGGGAAATAAAGGTCTGTTTGTTTTTAAGCAGGTTGAATTTGTAGTTGTCCAGTGATTGCTCCACGGCATAGACATAATTCTGTACCTGATTGCCGTAATGTTGTTTGGCAATACGGTTACCCTGCCTTGCCCCACGGCCGTTGCGTTGTTCCAGTTCTGAAGGCTTCCAGGGAATATCCAGATGGTGCATGGCCACCACACGCTCCTGTACATTCAAACCGGTTCCCGCTTTTTCCGTACTTCCGAGCAGGATGCGGATTTCACCCCGGTTCATCTTACGAAAAAGTTCCGGTTTCTTGCGATCCGTCCAGTCGTGGATAAAAGTGAGTTCCGTGGCAGGGATATGGAAATCCCTCACCAGTTTTTCCTTCAGGGTATCATAAATATTAAACCGATCCGGTTTTGGGGTTCCGATATCTGAAAAGACAATCTGGGTACCTTTATGGGCTTGGGTATTATTATAAATTTCAGCAATCTTTCTTGCGGCGGTATTCACCTTGTTATCCGGATGGTCTCCGTATTTCCAGTCATCTACCAATCGCATATCTGCTGCCATTTTCTTGGCATAGTTGGTTGCAATGAGCATTCGCCCTTTATCTTCTTCGGGGGTCAGCCTGCCACGCCCGATGAGTTCTCCATTCCCGGTCTTGGCGAATTGCATCAGGTTTTTTATAAAGACCGATTGCTGGGGTGTAGGGGGAATATTGACCAGGGTTTCACTGAGTTCCGGTTTATCCAGGTTGATGTGTTTGGCGGTTTTGTAATCGGTAATCTCGTTATAGAACAAAGCCAGTTCAGGAACTTTGATAAAATGACGAAAGCGTTCTTTGGCAATGATCTCATTGGTGACACTAAACTCAAAGTCGGTGGTTTTACGGGCAAATACCGCTGCCCAGCCGTCAAAATTCTCAATACGCTGGCGTTCCATTTCTTTAGGTCGCAGGTATTTAAAAAGCAGGTACATTTCCGTCAGGCTGTTCGAAATGGGTGTGCCTGATAAGAAGGTCACACAGAGATCGGAATTGAAACGCTCCTGCAAGGTGCGCACGGCAAAAAGCATGTTAAGTGCCTTTTGACTCCCCGCCATATTGCCCAGTCCGGCAACCCTGTTATGGCGGGTAGTAAAGGTCAGGTTTTTGAACTTATGGGATTCGTCTACAAACAAATGGTCAACGCCCATTTCCTTAAAGTTGATGCCAGTGTCTTTCTTTTCTTCAATGTCCTTGAGTACCGTTTTTAATTTTCCTTCCAGGTTGTTTTTGCGGATTTCCAGGCCTTTGAGCATCTTTTTGGAAATCGCCCCGCCCAACTCCCTCACGGTATTCAGGTCACGCTGGATATGATCCAGTTCCGTCTGGAAGATCTGTTGCTGCATTTCCGGGGACTGTGGTATTTTACCGAACTGGTCATGGGTCAGAATGATACAATCCCAGTTGTTGTTTTTGATTTCATGGAATAAGCGCAGCCTTTTAGCCGGGGTAAAATCATTTTGCCCCGGGGACAATATCCGGGCATGGGGATAGGCTTTGCGATAGGTTTCCGCAATTTGGTTAACATTGGCTTTCAGGGCAAGAATCATCGGTTTTTGGACAATACCGAGGCGTTTCATTTCCTGTGCGGAAACAATCATGGTAAGGGTTTTGCCCAATCCCACTTCGTGGTCGATTAGTGCGCCCCTGTTCTGGATGATGCGCCAGGCAGCATTTTTCTGACTGCTGTATAGATCTTCAATGCCCAAAGCCTTTTTGTCCAGTCCGGGAAAGTTCAGGTGACTACCGTCAAATTCCCGTAGTACATAACAATTGAAAGTATCGTTATACAGGTTTTCGATATGCTTTTTATCGGTATCCGGCAGTTCCTTTAACCAGTCTATAAAGCCATTTCGTATCTGGTCGATCTTTTGATGTGCCAGTTGAATAGCTTCATTATCGGGAACCCGTATGCTTTTGCCATCCCCAACGGATACCTCATAGGTGAAAAACGGTGTTGTATTTTCCAAAGCATGTTCCAGCAAGGTATAGCCATAGGTCGTCCGTCCGCTTTTCGGGGTGATGGCAAATTCCCGGGCTACTTTGGTATTCATCCCGGTGGTTACCTTAAAGGCATCCAATGAGGGAAAATAATTGATATCCGCATGTTGCTCGAAGAGTTCCGCAGCAAAACGTTCGTAATAGCTTACGGGAATCCAGCGTTCACCCAGATTAAAATCCAATAGTTCGAAAGGGATACGTTCGGGTTGTACTTTTTCCAAAGCGTTTAGGCTTCGTTGTGCTTGTGGGATATCATTTTCAGCACCTATTTGTTTTTTTGCCTGTCGTAATTTTTCTACTACGTTACCGCTCAAGAACTGATCTGCGGTCTCCCAGTCTTTGCTTACCGGGTTCAGGTAAATATGTTCGCCCAAACGCGCAATGGTTTCCGGTTCTTCCAATCCCATAACCGCGCTAATAAAGCCGACATCCACCTTTCCTGTATCATTCAGGCTATGTGCCAGAGCTTCAATCGGGTCATCAGAGACAAAGCGTTTTGTGGATGCCTGAGCAGTGCCGGTGAACATATCGGACTTGACAAAATGTTCACCTTCCCTGCGTTCCAGGGAGGATAACATGGTCAAACCGAAAGCGGTATCTTCCAATATGCGTCTACGGTTACCTTGGCTGTTTAACTGCCCATATTGGGAAATGAACCGGTCGTAACTTTGGTTCAACTCATCCCGTTCGGTTTGGGGAACCGGAGTTCTTGTAGTTTCTTTTTCGGAGATTTTTAGGTACTCATCCCGAAGGGTTATATAGTGTTCATAGAAACGCTTATCGGTTTGCAGACCTAATGGTTGGAACACCGCATTTTTAAAATCACCATCGATTTCGGAAAGTGTCCCCACTTGTCCCTGATAAACGATCAGCGTACCTTCTTTATGAAAGGGTTGTATATTGGTAAAGGGACGTGCTGCCTGCCCGTTTAATTGAAATATTCCTTCTAAGGTTTGATCACCTTCGTAAGTAAACGCATGGCCAAACCCTTGCAATTCCCCGGACAGGTTTTGCAGTTCATGTCCCAATAAGCGGGCATCCATCCAGTTGGCGGAGAAATAATCAATCTCCTTGACGTTGGAATATAGTTTATATAGGTAGCGATTGGATTTTTGTTGTTTGGCTGCCAAGAGTACAATACTCTCGTGCGTAGGCTTATCAGTAGTGCGAATGGTACTGATAAGCCGTGCACTTTCTTTTCGAACGACGGTTGCATCCAAAGGGTTGATATAGGCTATGGCACGGTTGATCTGTTCTGCCGGTGCCGTATCAAAAAGCCCTAACTGTACTGAAACGGTTTCCGATTTGTTTTCGGGCATCGGAAGATAGGTCAGTTTCCCGCCACCAAATCCCTGTTTTTCTATTGGCAGGGATTGACTTTGGAAATAACGCTCCCGATTTAAACGGGTATTAAAACCTTCGGTAATCGTCTGTCCGAGTTTTTCACGAATGGCATTAAGGTCGCCTTGCTGCCATACGGTTTCGTGTGCCTGTCCGTATTGATTTTTACCCGGTTGGAGGGTATTACCCGTAATAATGTCCCGATGCTGTTGGATATAACTATTGCTATGATAGGTTCCATATTCATTCTCTAATGGTATGGTAGTCATCAGTAAGGCTTCTTCTTCGGATAGGGTCTCTTTTGTTGCATTCTTTTGTACAATCAATAGGTGGTTGGGAGCTTCGGTATTGCCCGTATCCTTCATCAGGTTATCGGGCATAACGGACAGGCTTATAAAATCCGCTTTGCCAAATAAGTATTCCCTTGCTTTTTGATTGGATGGGCTATTTAGGAAAGCATCGGTGGTAATATAAGCCATGAGACCGCCATCAGCCAGTTTGTCAAGTCCTTTGGCAAAAAAGTAATTGTGTATTTTTCCTGAGAGTGCTTTATCGGGATACGCCTCATCATATACCGAAAAATTGCCGAACGGAATATTGCTGACGATAAGATCATAACTGGAATTGTCCGCAACAGGAGCTTCTTCAAAACCGGTGATATGGGTTTCTGCCGGAACAGGCAGTGTACTGTTGATTGCGGAAAGTACCAGTCCGGAAAGGGTATCTTTCTCTACAGCGGTAATCTGTTCTAATTCAGGAAAAGCCCTTACAGCTTCACTAATAAAAATGCCGGAACCTGCTGAAGGTTCGTACAATCGTTTGGGTTGCAGGTTTTGAGTTGCAAGGACAGTATATAAAGTTTCGGGAACTACCTGCGGGGTATAAAAGGCGGTCAGCACACTATTGCGCAAAGAAGAAATGATATTCCTATATTGAGTTTCACTATAATTCTCTTTCAGCAGGTCATGAAGCTCCATAATCCCTGCATGGTGTTTCAGGTCTTCTTTGGTAGCGCCAGTGGTTGACCATTCTTCCTGTGTACCATAAGGATATAGGATAGCCTTGATGCCTCCAAAACCTGAGAATTTTTTCAGGTTCGAGACTTCATCAGAATTTAGTTCCTTTCCGTCTTGATAGCTCAGGGCGATCCGGATCGCCCTGATATTGTCTTGTAGTTTTTCTGAAATATTGTAAGCCATATCCACACATTTTCATTCGCATAATTCCTCTATGGCTGAAAAGCTGTCATCTTTACTTGATGACCGGCTTTTTCCTTCTCAGTAGTTAATTGAGATACTCGTGTATCTGACCAACAGTATATCTCAATTGCCTGTCGTCTTCATTTTCTGTATTAAAGCCGTAACCGTCAAAAATGTCCTTGCAGTAAGCAATCAGGTTGACGACTTCATAGGTGAGCGTTCCGCTTTCCCGTAACCGCTCGTAGTCGGCAGTAAATTCTTCCTCAAGTATGGAAAGGAGGTAGTGGTAACGGGAAGGTTTGAGTTCTTCAGTCATCTGCTCCAGGCATAATTCCTCCACAACATAACCAGGTCGGTTTTCGGAAAGTAATTGTTCCGCCAAAGGCATAATATCCTTTACTTTTGAATCCAGATAAGTGGTCACCGAATAGTCTTCCTGCAAATTGAACATCAATTCAGGATTGTTGTGGACGATAAACGCCCACAACTTTTCTTTTAATAGCGTCTGCATACTTCAGGAATTTTAGATACCGAAGAACGATTGGATCACGGTAGCCACAACCACCAGGAAAATACAACTGCCAAACCAGGCGGCAGCCACTTTGCCGGTGTCTTGATCGCCGTTATTCCATTTTTGATACACCTTGACTGCTCCAATTAAGCCAAGGATAGCTCCCACAGCATACATCAGGTTGGTACCTGCGGCAAAGTAGCTGCGTACTTTGGTGTTGGCCTCGTTGATCCCCTCAATACCATCCTGTGCATAGGCACTGTATTGGATGGCTAATAATGCCATAGCGGCACAAATGGTGATCACCTTTTTTCGGTTCAACTTTGTTGTTTTCTTGCTGCACATTTTCATCATTCATCATATTTAGGTTACACTTAAATTTTTTAAAAAAAGCGGAACGCTTTCGCTGTCACTTACCCATCTTTTTCAATCACTTTTGCCCTTCGGCTCAGGGTTGGGCAGGAAAAGACGTTCCGCCGGGATTATTGCCGTTCTTCACTCCACAATGCATCCACTTCTTCTTCATTGAAGGCCACAATCCCTTGTTTTTCACACTCCGATACAATCAGTTCATTTACTGAAGGGCGAAGCCCCGATGTTTTTATGGAGGGAAATTCTTTGAGGACAAGGCGTAGGTACTGCCTAAATTCTTCCTTGACCAGTTGTTTGCCAAGCGCATCGGTAATGACCGTTTGGATCTTTTCGATCAGGTGTTCTACTTCTGCAAATTCGTCATCGGGATCTTCATCTGTAGTTACCGAAATATCTTCTGAAACTTCGTTTTGCAAGGGTTCATTTTGCGGAAAACCAGATGTCTTTAAGGTAAGTTTTCGTTTTCCTGCCAACAAGGCTTTGAGGTCACCGGAAAAATACCGTACCCCAATAAATAAATAATAAATAGCTAGTAGTATGGAGACCGCCAACAGGTAGTCTGTCCATGAAATCTGGGTAAACATACGCCTCTCATTTTATCGTTCTACAATTCAACTCGGCATTCAATGTCGGGTCGTTTACATTAATCTCGATAGCAAAGAAACGAAGGCAGGTAGGGTGCTACAAGTCCAACTTTTGCTTGGAACCTTTTTGTAACCATTGGAACCTCAGTAAAATAAGCGTGTATCAGGAAGAGATTTTTCAAAAAAAAAGAGAACCTTATAAAAAAGTTCTCTTTTGTGTTTATGATATGGAAAAATGATTTTTAAGGCTTCATCAATTTCCACTTTCTGTCAATGAAAAGTAGTGTAGCGGAGCGGGTTATTGTTTTTGAAAGATCACGTTTCATCAAGGCCGAAAATGGAGTGATATTGGTACAGGTTACGGTATAAGTTACCGGGATAGATGTTTTTCCATTGGATTCAGAACTATTTCCGAGTTTGATATCGCTTATGGTTTCTTCTGCAATCTTTATTTTTTGAATGTCCAGTCTCTTTTCCTTCTCTGTGGGCTTAATCAGATACGGTTGGGCTGCTTCGGTAAAAGAGATCACAGGTGAGCCGATATCTTTTAATTTTTGTGTTTTCTGAATGGTTACCATTCTTTTCTCATCAAGTTTTAAATCCAGCAACTTTTTAGCATGAGCAGGATCACTACAAAAGATTTCATAATCAATAGTACGTGGAAAGTTTAGATCATCATTAATTATTTTTAAGACGGTTTTTTTATCAGGCTTTTGATTGGTTTGGCATCCAATAACAGTGATGATCATGAATATAAGAAATAGCTTTTTCATGGTTTAGTGATTTTAATATTCCTTGATTTTTTTAATAATTCGTTCCAGGGTTTCAATGGCTATTTGTTTGTCTCGTTCTTCTGCTACATACGATTTGCTACGCATGCCATCGTAAGACAGATCTTCTTTATAAGGGGTTGATAAATGAGGAACTATAGTTTTAAATACCTGACTCATGGATTTTGCAACCAATATTCGTAGCTCATCGGAAGCACGAAGGATAAGTCCCATTTGATCGGTGGAAAGCATACAAAGTACTTTTTGTTTTTCCTTTGCAACTGTCTGTTTGTCTACCGGGTTTTTCTTTTTGCTTTGAAGCGGAACAACTGATAGATGTAATTTCTTTTCCAGGTAAAGAATTTCCTGCGTAAACCAATTCCCCAAAACGGTTTCCAGATCATGGAATTTTGGATTAAGGATCATCTCCGGCTTGCGATGTAATTGATTGAAGGCTTTGTAATAATAGAGTAGTGTATCCATCTTTTCAATGGTACTATCATGTCTGTTTATTTGTTTGGCGATATGATCCGTAAACAGGTTCATATAGGCCTTGCTGTTAAAGTTTAAATAGATTAGGAATTCATCCAAAGCGGAGTACGCTTCTACTTCTTCTTTATTATATTCAAGTCCTCCAAGTCCTTGAACAAGTGTTTTTTTATAAAAAATATCACGAAACGTCACTTCATAATGAAGTTGTGTGCTATTTATAAAATGATATAATCTTTTAAGAATGATTTCAAATGCGGGATTTGTTTTAAGCTTCAGACTGGCATTTGATTTAAGCTTATCTAATTTTTTCTTTAGCTCTTTTTTGGTAACGGAGAGATACATCTCTGGAACCCTTTCGTCCAGGATAAGATTAGTAGAAAAGCGGGTTTCAATAAAAGATAGCAACTCATCTATATTGGAGAGCAGCACTTTAAAGACTTTTTTTAAAATAAGCTTTCGAGAGGTGTCTTCTTTTTGATTTTCGAGTGTCTGATCAAGTAGGGCAATAAGCGATGAATGATACTGTTTGATCAGTAAAGCAATTTCTGCCTCTTTCGTAGTGGAAAATACATGGGTTTTAATAAGTTTTTGAAGACGTATGTTTTCTTCAGGAATACGATTAATAATATTATTAAATTGCTCATTAGTTATAGCCCTCACTTTTGTCTTGGTAGGATTGAGTGTGACTGTGATTAATAAATCAAGCCACTCTAGCGGATATGATTGAACTATATTTTTCATCTTTATTTTAGAGTTTTTCAGAGCTGATTGCATAAAAAATTAATCGCTATTGAAAAATTTAGTTTTTACTTATAATGTGCGCTACATGTGAGCATAACTTCGGTATTTTTTGAAAACAAATAATGCCTTTGTTGTGCTATTTTCAATAGGGCTTTTTAACGGGTAAATATTAAAAAATATACTTCAAAGGGGGAGGTCTCAATCTTTTCTAAGCCAGTCCAGGGCTTCAAGACTAAAGTTATCATCTGCCTGAATATAGGCTACTTTTGGGATTAATTTTGCTCCTAATTTTCTTTTTTCGAAACTCGCGCTAAATCCTAAATCTACCTTGGTACAATTAAGCTCATTTGCTCTTTTAATGGTTTGATATAGTAGTTGTCGATAGGTATTAAATTTTTTGTTTTGTTCATAATCCATTCCTACTAAGCTAGGGATATAGGTACCTCCCGAATAGGTGCAAAACATCACACCAATAACGTTTGCCGAGGGCTCAAGGTTTGCATTCAATGTGAGGACTAAAAACTCCCAATTTTGATGTTTCCCCATTTCCACAAACAATTTTTTTGGAAACATAAAGGTGTTAATCCCTAAGTTATGGCGCCACACCTGTTGGAACAATCTATAGAATTGATCAATTTCAGAAGGGGATGGATCTTTTATTATTGATAGGGTAAAATAGTTTTCAAAAACTTTAATCTCTTTTCTAAAATGCTTTCTGGATCGTTTACTAAGTATATTCAAATACTGCTCTTCACTCTTCCAATGGATATTGGTAAGTTCACAAGCATCGGGTAAAGCTATGGCAATAAAACCCTGCTCATGGAGAAAAGTGTTCAGCGTATTGGTTTTTTCAAAATCCCTTAAAATAATAAGTTGAGCACCAACCTTCGTTTTTATCTCCTCAAGTTTCTCGAGAAATAAGCGTGTTGCTCGAAGATGTTTTGGATGAGCATCGTTTAAGAATAAATGAGCTCCCTCTGAAAAAACAGAACCTAGGGATAGCGCCACATCGGTCATATAATAGGGATCTTCTATCCGCAATTCTTCGATGGCTTTTGAGGTATTTACCTCTGAAAGCATGTCATTTTTTATTAGTGCACTGGTAAGAGGGGCTGCCAAAATTATCTTGGCGTCTTGATCCTTTATTGTGATATAGTGAAATCCCCAGTTATGCTCTTGTAATTGATTGTTGGTAAAAACCTTTTCCAAAAATGCAAGTCCTTCCCAGTCAAACGTACCTTTTCCGCGAAAACAGCTATCCCATTCCGTTTTATTTATCTGTTGAATACTTTCGCTATATTCCAGTTGTAATTCTTCAACCGGTGTACCTACAGAATGATGTTCTTCAGGTTGCTGCATTCCAAATGATTTGTGAATCTTGCTTAGGTCAGTATGGGTTTCTGCCATTGCCATGGGAAAATAATGGGTCATCGCATCGACCAATGCCTTGATATCCTTCAATTTGTTATGCCTGGAAATCGTTATCCTAACCCCGGTATTCTTAACGGGAACGGCCGGAAATAATCCAAGGTTTACAAAAAATCCGGCATCGATTATTTTCTTTACAAAATTATATCCGGTGGCAGGTCGTCCGGTGCCAATGTAAAATACCGGGGAGCTATTTTTATGTACCAGAGGCAAATCTGTTAATTCCACTAAATG
>Ga0208449_1000987_pt1 | contig 16159 bp, 14 predicted proteins | sample MalvireepMed_s17_FD_184247 | JGI IMG/M metagenome (GOLD analysis project Ga0208449, IMG submission 184247) | Marine viral communities from the Global Malaspina Expedition - Malaspina viral metaG DeepMed_s17 (SPAdes) (version 2) | ecosystem: Environmental > Aquatic > Marine > Oceanic | place...
AACGACGATAGGCATCAGCAACAGCACGATTTCTTCCTATGCTGTACTGTTGAAAAGTAGCGACATCCCCCGGTTCTTGCCAGCGGTCAGTTACCGCTACAGGCTGGTTGACCATACCTCCCGGTATTCCGGAATAGATCCCTGTGTTGTCTTTAGCCACAAACTGAAAAAAGAAATTTAAATCCCAATTCTTATAGGATAGTTCATTCCCCAAACCACCAAAATACCGGGGATCAACCCGGGCAATGAACTCTTTATCACCGGTAGCCGTGATATTGCCATCCCCATCAAAATCTCGAAATTCATAAATCCCTGTTTCAGGATTTACGCCGGTGACCCGTCCTGAAATAGCTATACAGATTAATAATTACCTACCTTACACAAAGGGCTTGTAGTTTTCTGTGTACTGATATAAATTGAAAAGAATAACTTGATTCCATCTATTGATAAACCAGAACAAAAGTTCCTGTTACCCCGATACTTATAAAGGGATAATAGGTATATTTATCCTGATAGGAGTTAGGTGTCAGACAAGGAAAACTCAGAACAACATGAAACATATTCCAATGACAGAAGAAACAAAGTCGAAGCTTATAGAAAGTACTGAATTGGGGATTGAGCATGTGTCAAAGTCAGTTGATGAAGTGAGAAGTTTTATAAAAAAGGTCAAACTTATGACTGATTTTATAGCAGAGTCTGAATTTAATATTGAAGACAAGATTTTCGATAATATTGAAAAGCTATTAGAATACAGATTATTAATTGGTTTAATATATCTTGATTTAGCTTCCGCAATGAGAGCCCATTTAAATTCAAAATACAATTATGAGAAACTTCTCTCAATAAGACAGATTATAGTAACAATAAATGAAGGATATAAACAGATTTACAACTTTACAAAAATTAACGAAAGAGGAGATACTGTTACTAAGTATAGGAAGAAATCATATTGGTACGAGGATATACGAGTTATCATTAATGAATCAATCATTGAATTAAAACCTGAATACGATTCTCTCACCAAGAAACTTGATGATTATTTTGATGAGAATTTTGAGGCAATAAAAGAACAGCGTGATTTATCTGTTCATTATGACAGAAAAGCAAGTAAAGTGTACGACATGATAGTTAGCCTTGATGTTGAAAATACTTTTAAAAAGCTATCTCCCTTCTTAGCGATTACTACTGAAATGTTTCGTTTTACCGAAAAAATGGCTTCTATTTCAAAAGTAAAAGAAAAACAAAAAAATATTGAGATGCATAATAAATTTGAATCCATCTTTTTTGATATTGAAAACAAAATAAAAAAAGCAAATCCTAATGTTAGTCCTGAAGTTATGAGCAAATTAGAAGAGTTGACAAGTAAAATTAAAACTGATTTTTTAGATAAAATAAAAAGCCCGAACACCTAACAATGTATATACAAAATAGGCGAGATAGTATTAAATTCAACGGCTGTAGCCCGCTTCAACATCGCAACGGTTTGATAGTTTTATAGCCCGAAATCATCTACTTTGCATATACTTACCGTTACCACCAAGCTGAAAAAAAACGTGGATTTAACCATTAAAGACATATTAAACCTTGAAGATTTAAATGAGTTCAGTTCGAAAGAAGTGACTAATTTCCTCGCAATAATATTTGAGACAGGTAGAGAATCTCGGGATATAGAGCAAATTAGGATTGGACTGAATTTTTCAGAGCGTCAAAAGTTAAAAAAGTTTTCCAATTACGACAAAATGACGTTTCATTACAATATAGCCAACGGGTGGTCCTATTTACAACAATTAACGCAACAGTTAAATTCACCCGAATTTTGGAGCTTTAATTCTATTGAATTGGAGCAGCAAATAATTAATTTAAGGCTTGCATATTCATTCGCCCAAAACAGTAAAGACAACTTTAAAAAGTGTCAAATTTTAACCAATTTAGGTAATCTTTTTAGTTATTTAGGGAGATTCTCAGAAGCTCAAATATATTGGCAAAAAGTATTGAAAATTGATTCTTCTTTTCCAATGGCTCACGGAAATATTGGATTTGGACTTTTTCATTATGCTAAAGTGCTTTATGACAATGGACACCAATTTCTATTTTTTCAATTTGCCCATAAACATTTAAAGAAATCAATCAACTCTGAAATTTATGAAGATGCCAAATTAGCCTTTAAAGAAATCCTCAGTCAATTGGAGACAATTATTAAAAAGGAAGAATTAGAAAACATTCAAGATTTAAAATCCTTTTCAATTGGAACAACTGAACAAGAGCGAGAATACAGAAAATGGTGTTTAAAAAATCAACTTTTTATAAATCCGCTCAATGATATTACAAATGAAAACATTGCTGGTCACGATTGTCTCCACTTACCTACAATGACTTTAAAATGTGACCAACCTCCTATTTATCAAACAATATTCAACCAAATAAAACAAGAATTTGTTTCTGCAAGGCATTTGCTATATAGTGGAATAAACGAAAGAGAATTGCACTATTCAGATAAAGAAAATCTTCAACTTGACACTTTAGATTATGCAGTGTATTCATACAGCAGCGAGAAAGTAAAAATTGCTTTCAGAATATGCTATTCTATCTTTGATAAAATTGGATATTTATTAAACGATTATCTTAATTTAGGTTTTAAACCAGAAAAGGTTACGTTTAGAAACATTTGGAGTCTTTACGATAAACAAACGAAATCTCATAAATTAAACCCAAAAGTAATTCAAACTCAAAATTGGGCTTTAAGAGGTCTGTATTGGTTAAGCAGAGATTTATTCGAAAAAAACGAGGAGTTCTCTTCAAACATAGAACCTGAAGCACGAGAATTAGCTCAAATAAGAAATTTTATAGAACACAAATCATTTAAGATAATAGACATCGGACAAAGTGCTATTCAAGATAATCGATTAACATATTCTATTGCCAGAGCTGAATTTGAAACAAAGACAATTAATTTAATGAAACTAATAAGAGCAGCTATGATTTACCTAACACTTGGTCTTAACTTGGAAGAGAAAAAAAAGAAAATCATTAACCCCGTTTTACCTATTTATTTCGTTGAATTAAAAGATGACTGTAAAAGATAAAGCCAGGTGGTAACATTGGTAACCGTTGCACAAGACTGTAAAAGGTAACATTACGAACATAAATAAGCCGCTTTAAGCGGTTTTTCTTTTTTGGATCATCTGGATTTAGACGAAATACAGAACTCTTAAAACCGATGTATCGATGTTTGTTAGTCTGTTTTTCAGCAAAAAAAAGGAAGCGAGCATCCCGCTCCGCTTTTCGCTCGTTTTTGGGTGGACTTGAGGTATTCTTGAGGTTGTAGGCAATGGCGGAGAGCTGCATATGTAAGCTTCCCTTTTTTGTAGGCTTTCCAAAAAACAGGACAGTTATAAAAAATACCATCAAAATATCGAACGTACCAATTCAGGTTCGTCCACAGCGTATTTTTTCATATAGTGATGAAGGATCAAACCAAGTAGGAGGAGTATGGTTTGTAGCTAAAAAAGAGGGTTACTCAGATGGTGAATTGGGAATGTTTTGTACTGCAATTTATCAATATCTTACAGTTAGATACGCAGACGAATATGCTGTTGATCCAAACTATTGTATTGCAGTTGATATTTCAAGGGCAAAAGACCTTAGCTATACCGAGATTCTAAAAAATGGAACTTCAGAGATTTTACTCAACACGATAACTGATCTCAATAAACTAATTTAAATTAATAAAATGCTTTAACCATGGGAATTAAACCAGGACCTAAACGTATTGCTAAATCGACAGGGAAGCCAGACCGTAGACAGCGCGACAATAAAAAAACACCGGGAAATACGCCTTCTTAAAACCGCATAAGCATAAGAAGGGAGATTAGATAGGCAATTAGTTCTGTTACTTTGTGCTTTCTTTAATATAGGAGTATGGATTAAAACCTTATTTTCAGATTATTTCAAATAACCTGTATATGCTACTCAACCAATTACCACCGGGAACTCAAAATCCAGATGATAACTTTCCTGTAGATTTCACGGATCCTTTTGAAGCCATCGTTTTTGTAATACTTCCCATGCTGATTATCATTGGGTATATCCTCTGGAAAAAAAAGCGAAAAAAACCTAATGATTAAGAAGCTTATGTTATGGATTTATTTAAGCCCGAGAAGGCAGTAGACTTTTGCTTACACGCGTGCTGTATAATAAAGAACAAGTGTAACTGTTAATAATAGGGCAGAGTTTAGAAATGATCTTATCCAAATACTGCAGCGCATATTACGCGCTTATTATATTTTAATAATAGGCATACTGCTATTTTTCACTCGATCGTCACCCATAGTTTATCTGAGGTTGAGTTAATTTTAGACGTGAGCACAGCAGTATAACATAAAACTAAGGATAAAAACAAGCTATATTTTGCATTAATAACGCTAGAAGGTACAGAATCTTAAAGTCTTTACTCTATAGGATACTACGTTCATTTCAGGTATTTTTATAGCGCAAATTACTGGTTCTAATTCCAACTGCCCATATGGGGATTAACATACGAGATGAAAAAGAGCAACTTAATTCCAAAAATTACTATTATTTCATTTCTCACTATGTTGTTCTCTTGCCATGATATTTCTAATGAAAAAGAAAAATCAATCACAGAGAAGCAAGACTTGCCTAAAGTAGCAATATTGGGAATGTTACACTTCACTTCAAAAAATAATACAGTAAGTCAAAAATTTACAGAAGTAAAAACTAAGAAGAGGCAGGCCGAAATTAAAAATTTAATTGAATCACTTAAAGTATTTAATCCCAATAAAATAGCCGTAGAACGACCTTATCGATCGGAAGAAGAACTCAACACTAAATATAGAAGTTATTTAGACGGCACATATGAACTGAGCGAGGAAGAGACCGATCAAATTGCCTTTCGTTTAGCACGAGAGTTAAATCATCAACGGTTATATTTAGCATATTCCCCCGTCCAATATGCTTTTGATTCAACTGTTGCCTTTGCTAAACGGAATGGACAATCTAAGCTAATAGATTCAATTATTGAAAATGCTGCGGAGTTAGCAGAAGAATATGATAAAATTGCTCTAAATGGTACGATTCAAGATGCAGTCTACTACCTTAATACTGAAGGTGCAATTGCTAAGAATCATTTAGGCTATATTCTTTTAAGTCAAATAGGAGATAAGCAAAATAAAATTGGAGCAGAAACTGTAGGAGACTGGTATAAGTCAAACATTAAAATTTTTGAAAACATAAGACAGCTTGCTGATTCGAATACAGAAAGAGTCTTGGTGCTTTACGGCCAAGGGCACCTAAAAATATTGAATCAACTCATAGAAGATAGTCCAGAATTAGAACTTGTAGATATAAATGAATATTTGAAATGAAAACCGCGACATAAGTCATTCGTTTCATGTAAAACTTGATAAAAATATTTTAGATCAGCTTTTTAGGTTTGAAGCGTTGCTAATTAATAAAATGCAGGGTTATCATAAAAAACGACGCTACATAATTGACAGTTATTTTATAGATTTTAGATAATCAAACCTTAATCTCGATCAATTCGCTCAGCCGTGTAGTATAGCGTTTGGACAAATGATTTTGTTGCATTTTCCAGACTTTGGATAAATCTTGAGCACCAAATTTTACTTGATCAAAGCAGTTCTTGTTAAGTCGGTCTATGGTTTGCATTAATACCTTATGCCTTGGATCTTCGTTGTAAAACAAACCGAGTTGCTTTTGCGTATCCGGGGTTAATCCCATAACAATGATACCCGCCTTCTTATACTGAAAGCCTTCGCGATAAATTCGTTTTAAACCGGTTATTGCTGCTTTGGTGATCACCATTGTGGAGTTGGTTTCAAAGGGCATCCTTATAGAAATACCATTTGCATACTGTGGAAGGTCTTCACGATGTCTATTAGTATGCAAAAAGAGATAGGCGATCTGGCAACAACTGTTTTGCTTGCGAAGCTTTAAACTTACTTTACTGGCATAAGTTGCCACGCGTTCACGAATATCTTCCAAGTCGGTATACATTTTTTCAAAAGAGCGGGTAACCGCAATATTTTTCTTGACAGCTACCTCTTCTAAATCTAAAGTAGGTATTCCGGATAGATCCCGTTGTAAACGTAAGCCTACAATACTCATCTCTTTGCGCACATATTCATTTGGCAATTGTGTAAACTGCCAGGCATTAGTTACCTGAATGCCTAGTAGTTTTCTTAGATATTGACGACCAATACCCCAAACGTCTCCAATTTCTGTCCATTTTAAGCCCTTTTCAACCTTAAGTGGCGTATCAATCACATAGGTTCCTTTAGTGCGCTCAGGGAACTTCTTAGCAATCTTATTGGCCACTTTAGCTAGAGATTTGGTAGGAGCAATGCCTATACTGATTGGAATACCTGTTGAGCGCTTAACCAGATCAATCATGTTCCAACCGTATTGCGTCAAATCGTACAGATTAAAACCTTCTAATTTTAAAAAGATCTCATCAATAGAATAGACTTCAAGTTCCGGTGAGAAATTAGATAGAATATTCATTACTCGAGCGCTCATATCTCCGTACAAGGCGTAGTTCGAAGAGAACACGTGAATGTTATGTTTATTTAGAAGCTGCTTGATCTGAAATGCAGGTGCTCCCATTGGGATTCCTAAAGCCTTGGCCTCATTAGATCTTGCAATTACACAGCCATCATTATTAGAAAGAACAACCACCGGCTGGTTATTCAAACTAGGGTTAAAAACACGCTCACAAGATGCATAGAAATTATTGCAGTCAATTAAAGCAAACATATTACACTTCTTTAATGACATTGGTAACCACCCCCCAAATAAGAAACTCGTTATCTTTCGTAACCTTTATAGGCTGGTATTTTCGGTTTTCCGCAACCAGCCAAATTATATCCTTTTCAATTCGAATTCGTTTAACAGTAAATTCTCCGTCAATAAAGCATACTGCTATTTTACCATTACGCGGTTCTAGGCTTTTATCAATGATCAACAAATCACCATCTGATAGCCCTGCACCTTCCATCGAATCCCCTTTGACCCGTCCAAAAAATGTAGCGTCCTTATTTCGAATATAAGCTGAATTTAAGTCAATCCCTTCATCTAAATGATCATCGGCAGGTGAAGGAAAGCCACATGACAACCCAGAAATGAACGGAATCTTTATACGCAGACCAACAATAGAGTTTAAAATAGCAATAGTCATAAATTGGATTAACTCCTTTAATTAGGATAAAATCCAAAATTAGAGAATTATTCCGTTTGCTTCAAAGAAGGTTCAATCATTTTTTTCCAACATAAGTTACGAGCGAATTTCTCAGATTGATTCCTAAAGTAGAAAACCTGATCATTGCCCGTGTAGTCGTAGCCCGGCTTGGCAATACAAAAGTGATACGTTTGGTTTCTGTAGGTTACCTGATAAATTGAGAAGGAAGGATCACGCTGAAGAAGCTCAACAATTGCATTCACATAGTAATTGTTAGCCAAATCATAAAGTTCTTTAGGTGTACGACTCATAGTACTTAAAATTAATAAATTAGTCTTTAAATCAGAATTCTATGTGCAACGCGACCAGTTTGACCAAGTTAAAAGAAGAAATTGTAAAGGCTTCTAAACGAAAGTTTGTTTACCCAGAAGTATATGAGCCTTACTACCACATCAATGGGTTTGGAGATAAGTTTTTGCATATTATACCTCAAGATGATGCAAAACGCATATGGCCGGCCGACTGGAAACTAATTCCTGATTTTCATAAGGGAGCACCTACAGATTTTAAATACAATACACTCAATGCGCGAAGCGAAGATATTTTTACTAGCAACACTTACAAGAATAGTGCTGTTTCCGGGAGATGCTTAATCTTGGCTGATGGCTTCTTTGAGCCGCATACCTACGTCAAACCCGGTACGAAAACTGAAAAGAAGCAGCCCTATTATATCACGCTGCCGGAGCAAAAGTTATTCTACTTTGCCGGTCTTTTTAATAAGCTTGATGAAGAGTTGTACACGGTTACGATATTGACGTTGGATGCGAATGATACAATGGCCAAAATTCATAATGCTAAAAAGCGTATGCCGTTGATCTTGGACGAACAGTTCCAAGAGAATTGGATAGATCCTGACTTGAACGAAAATCAAATCAAGGAGTTAATCACTGTGAGTTTCACTAATGAGGCATTGAAATATCATCCGGTAAGCAATGCTATTTACAAACGTGGTGTAGATACCAATACCCCGGATATTCTTAAAGCAGTACCCGCCATTGATCCAGAAATGGATGAATCGCGCCCTACCTTATTTTAAGTAGTAGTTAGAATATCAACTGACTGGTCCATACTTTTTAGACCTTTCAACTGAGTATTTTGATGCATTGAAATACTAGAGGCCTATATTAGGCTCAATGATTTTTTTCCAACACAAATTACGGGCAAAAGTTTCTGAATAAATTTAATTGTTTGAAACATTCTTAATTTTGATTATACAATCTATAATTATCTAGAAAATAACAGAATTCTAACATATAAGGAGTATTCCTATTTCTTTAAAAATGTTTAATTTTGTCATAATGAAAAAAAAATCACATAAAGTGTTTTCGGTATTGATGGCCTTGGTAGTATTAATAACTACGATGTCATTTACTGTTGATGCTCATTTTTGTGGAGAATCTCTAATAGATTTTAATTTTTTTTCGAGCGCACAAAAATGTGAAAAGGAATTAAATCCTGAATTTTCTACTTGTGAAAATTCTTTAATTTCGGAAAATTCATGTTGTACGAATCAAAAAATTATAAAAGAGGCTAGTGATGAGTTAAAAATCTCTTTATATAACTTCACACTTGAGCAGCAATTTTTTGTTGCAGTACTCTTTTCAACCTATTTTAATTTTTTTGATAATTCAAAAGATCCATCGAAGTCTTTTGATGACTACGCTCCGCCTTTTATTGAACGGGACGTTCAATTACTTTACGAAACTTATTTAATTTGATTTTTAGACAGTAACGCCGATTCATACCTCCATCGAATCGGAACTAAGCCCTACATCAATTATGATAGGGGTAAATCTTGTTGTATTCTCTTATTGAGGAATACACCAAAATTATTGTTGTATAACTGTCTAAAAATCATTTTATATGCTTAACAAAGGCATTAAATTTCTTATAGAAAACAAGCTCGTTGCCGTACTTATGCTTGCTCTTTTCGTGGGATGGGGTGTGGTGAATGCACCCTTCAATTGGGAAACAGGGATAGTACCAAATGACCCTGTGGCCGTGGATGCAATACCAGATATAGGTGAAAATCAACAAATTGTTTTTACCAAATGGCAAGGGCGTTCACCTCAAGATATCGAGGACCAGATTACCTACCCACTTACTACATCCCTTCTCGGAATACCTGGTGTTAAAACCATTCGTAGTTCCTCGATGTTCGGATTTTCGAGCATCTACATTATATTTGAAGAAGATATCGAATTCTACTGGTCACGAAGCCGTGTCCTTGAAAAGCTCAACTCACTTCCCAGTGGTCTCTTACCCGATGGTGTTAATCCCGCTTTGGGTCCGGATGCCACCGGACTAGGTCAAATCTTTTGGTACACTTTGGAAGGTCGCGACAAAGATGGGAACGTCACGGGCGGTTGGGATTTACAGGAACTGCGCAGCATTCAGGATTACTACGTAAAATATGGGCTTTCTTCTGCAAGCGGTGTTTCAGAAGTGGCGTCCATTGGTGGCTATGTTCAGGAATACCAAGTGGATGTTGACCCTGAAAAGATGCGACAGTATAACATCGGTCTGGCAGATATCGTAATGGCAGTCAAGGAAAGCAATCAGGATATCGGTGCGCAGACCTTGGAAATGAACAAGGCCGAATACCTTGTACGCGGTCTTGGTTACGTAAAATCCATTGCCGACATAGAAAATGCCGTCGTCGATTCCGAGAATTTCACGTCTATCAGAATTAAGGATGTAGGCAAGGTACACTTGGGACCAGCTACCAGAAGAGGCATTTTGGATAAAGAAGGTGCCGAAGTCGTGGGCGGTGTTGTAGTTGCCCGCTATGGAGCCAATCCGCTGGAAGTCATCAACAACGTCAAAGACCAAATCTACGAGTTAAGCTCAGGTCTTCCTACTAAGGAATTGGCCGATGGTCGAACCTCACAAGTAACTATCGTTCCCTTTTATGACCGTACCGAACTCATTCAGGAAACATTAGGTACGTTAAATGAAGCCCTGACTTTGGAAATCCTGATTACCATTTTAGTTATCATTATAATGGTATACAATCTTAGGGCGTCCATATTGATTTCAGGATTATTGCCCGTGGCTGTGTTGATGGTATTTATCGCGATGAAGTTCTTTAATGTGGATGCGAACATCGTAGCACTATCGGGTATTGCTATTGCCATTGGTACAATGGTAGATGTCGGGGTTATCCTTGCCGAAAATATGATTCGACATTTGGAAGATGATGACCTACGGGTAAACGAAATTGGTCAATCTTATACGACGAATGAAATCGTGTACAATGCTACTGCCGAAGTTTCGGGTGCTATCGTTACTGCAGTAATGACTACAATAATAAGTTTCCTTCCAGTGTTTACGATGATAGGTGCCGAAGGGAAACTCTTCCGGCCATTGGCCTTTACCAAAACTATGGCACTGGCTGCCGCACTGGTCATTGCGCTATTTCTAATTCCGCCGTTCGCGGCCACTTTCTTTAGAAAGACCGAAATGCGAGAGAGGCTCAAATATGCCATCAATGGGCTTTTAATCCTATTTGGGATTACCGCCGTGGTCTTCGGGTATTGGATAGGTTTGGTCCTTGTCGCCTTTGGATCGGTGGCCATTCTATCCATGCGAGTTTCGTTTTCGCAGAAGCAAAAAAATCTCCTTAATACGGCTATCGCCACTATCACAGTTGTGTTGCTATTAGCCGAGTACTGGCGACCACTTGGCTTCGACCGCAGTCTAATTATGAACCTGATTTTTGTAGCGGTAAGTTGTTTTGGAGTATTGGGTATCTTTTCGTTATTACGAAAATATTACCACGGCATCTTAAAATGGGCATTGCAGAACAGATTACTGTTCTTGATAATCCCCACAACATTGCTCATACTTGGTTTTTTCATTATGCGCGATACGGGCAAAGAATTTATGCCCGCGCTCAACGAGGGTTCGTTCCTTTTAATGCCCACATCCCTTCCGCACTCAGGTGTAGAGGAAAATAAACGTGTCTTGCAACAATTGGATATGGCGGTTGCCACCATTCCTGAAATCGAAACCGTGGTTGGAAAGGCAGGCCGCACCGAATCCGCCCTCGACCCCGCACCATTGTCGATGTATGAAAACGTAATTCAGTACAAATCTGAATATATGCGCAATGATTCAGGGAAACGTCAACGCTATCGGGTAAACGATGACGGACTTTTTGCATTGAAAAACGAAAGGTTTCATATAAATCCGAACAATGAAGTTGAAAACTATATCAATTATAACGCATCCCAATTACAAACAACCATTACAAAAAACGAATTGATTCCTGATGATGATGGTGAATACTACCGCAACTGGCGACCTGAAATTCAAAGTCCCGATGATATATGGAACGAAATCGTTCGGGCTACCAAATTGCCAGGTATCACATCCGCCCCTAAGTTGCAACCTATCGAAACCCGCTTGGTTATGCTACAGACGGGAATGCGTGCCCCAATGGGTATTAAGGTTAAGGGTCAGGACTTACGGGAAATCGAAGCGTTTGGATTGGAACTAGAAGACATCCTAAAGCAAGCTGAAGGGGTTAAGGAACAAGCCGTATTTGCAGACCGTATTGTGGGTAAACCCTATTTGCTAATCGATATAAAACGGGAACAGTTGGCTCGTTACGGTGTTTCGATTATGGACGTACAGGAAATTTTACAAGTAGCCGTAGGCGGAATGCCAATAACCCAAACCATTGAGGGACGCGAACGCTATGTCGTTCGGGTGCGCTACCCGCGGGAATTACGTGATAATCCGACCGATTTGCAGAACATATACGTTCCTGTAGAAGGGGGAAGCCCCGTTCCGCTTGGGGAGTTTGTAAATATCCGTTATGAACAGGGGCCACAGGTCATTAAAAGTGAGGATACCTTCTTGGTAGGCTATGTTCTTTTTGACAAGTTGGATGGTTTTGCTGAAGTGGATGTGGTGAATAATAGCCAAGCATTGATTCAAGACAAGATAGACAATGGTGAATTGATCGTTCCCAAAGGTGTTAGCTATAAGTTTACCGGAACCTATGAAAACCAGTTACGCGCCGAAAAAACGCTGTCTATTGTGGTTCCCCTCTGTCTGATTATCATATTTCTTATTTTATACTTTCAGTTCAAATCAGTCACCACTTCGTTGATGGTGTTTACAGGTATAGCTATAGCTTTTGCCGGTGGTTTTGTGATGATTTGGCTGTATGGGCAAGACTGGTTTCTCAATTTTAGTTTGTTTGGTGAAAACCTACGAGAACTATTTAACATCAGGACCGTCAACCTGAGCGTTGCGGTCTGGGTTGGTTTTATCGCGCTCTTTGGTATTGCTACCGATGACGGTGTGGTAATGGCCACTTATCTCGACCAGTCTTTTGACAAAGAGAAGCCCAACAAAATACTAGATATTCGTCAAGCCACTTGTGACGCGGCCGGTAAGCGCATTCGCCCATGTTTGATGACCACGGTAACTACGGTTCTGGCCTTGTTTCCCGTACTAACATCCACCGGAAAGGGAAGCGATATTATGATTCCAATGGCCATTCCCATTGTAGGGGGGATGCTTATTGATATCACATCATACTTTCTATTACCCGTTTTATATAGCTGGCGAAAAGAATATCAACTTAAACGAGCGAGCAAATGAAAAATGTAAAAATCATAATCGGTGTAATGCTTGTTTCTACTGAAGTATATATTGAGTGCCCGCCTGCCGTATGGGCAGGGAGACGAAGTGCGAAAGCCTGTCTGAGCGCCTACTTGGCCCTGCTAATTGGAATATTTTGTATCGGCGGGCAAGCACAGGAATTACAATATTACATTCAGGAAGCGGAATCGAACAGTCCAGATATTCAGGCTTACGAGCTGCGGTACAATATCGCCGTGGAAAAAGTGAACGAGGTCAATACGCTACCTAATACTGTGGTAAGCGCAGGATACTTTGTAAGCGAACCCGAAACCCGAACGGGTGCGCAAAAGGCACGATTCTCTATTTCGCAGATGTTGCCGTGGTTCGGCACAATAACGGCAAGGGAAAACTATGCCAGTTCAATGGCCGAAACCGAGTTTGTGGAAATTGCCATTGCCAAACGAAAACTGGCACTCTCGGTCGCCCAATCCTATTATCAACTGTATTCCATCAAGGCGAAACAGAATGTATTGCACGATAACATCCAACTGCTACAAACTTACGAACGTTTGGCATTGACCTCAGTGGAAGTTGGGAAGGCCTCTGCGGTCGATGTTCTACGATTGCGAATTCGTCAGAACGAACTGCAACAACAAAAAGAAGTCTTGCAGGAGGAATATTTGGCAGAACAAACCAATTTCAACAACCTCTTAAATCGAAAGGAAAGCGTTGCAATTGAAGTCGTCCCGGAAATGACCATCCCAACCGAAGACCCGATATATAGCAAAGAAGACCTAGCGCTCAATCCTGAGTTGCTCAAATACGACAGGCTCTACGAGTCCGTCAAGCAATCCGAATTACTGAATCAAAAGGAAAGTGCCCCTAATATTGGTTTTGGGTTGGACTATGTGCCGGTTTCTGAACGGCTCGATATGAACCTAGATGACAACGGAAAGGATATCGTGATGCCAATGGTGTCATTGTCCATCCCCATATTCAAAAACCGCTATTCTTCGGTTACCAAACAGAACGAATTGAAGCAAATGGAAATCGAATTTCAAAAATCAGATCGATTGAATGTACTTGAGACCGCTTACGCGAAAGCAACATCACAACGTAGTCAAGCCCGTATTCAATTCAATACCCTAGAAAAGAATCTCAGACAGGCGAACGATGCCGAGGAAATACTAATAAAGAGTTATGAGACCGGAACCATCGATTTTAACGATGTGTTGGACATACAGGAATTGCAACTGAAATTTCAGATGAACCAAATCGAATCGGTGCGGATGTACTATGCACAGTCTGCGATTATCAACTATCTAATCAACTAACTATGGTAAAGGACTTATACATAAAAAATATGGTATGCGACCGATGCATCAAGGTGTTGAAGGATGAACTGAAAGCAAATAGCATCGAGTTGCATCAGATTGAATTGGGTCGATTGCGTTTGGACATTGATGACCTTGATTTGGATAAACTCGAAGTGGTATTGAAAGAAAACGGTTTTTCGCTCATTGATAGTACGGAAGAAAAGCTGACAGAAAAGGTCAAGGTGGAACTCATAAAAACGATGCAGGAATTACCGATTCAAATGGATAAAAAACTATCGGAACATTTGGCAGATGTCCTAGGATATGAATATTCAAAAATCAGTAAAATTTTCTCCTTCACGCAAGGGGTTACCATCGAAAAATATTTCATCAAACTAAAAATTGAAAAGGTAAAAGAACTCATTCAGGCAAACGAACATAATTTTACTGAAATGGCGCAATTGCTCGGTTATAGCCATATCAACCATTTAAGTAGACAGTTTAAAAGCGAGACGGGAATGAGCCTTTCTACCTGTAAAGCCCAGCAGACGAATTTTAGGAATTCCTTAGACAAAATTATGTAGATAAGAACCATAATTATGACACAACCTGCTGAATATCAGTAATATTTTTATTTAACAAAAAATAACTAAAAAATGAAAATGCTAAAGATTATTACCCTTTTACTATTTTCCTCCACCATATTCGCACAAGTGGGAACTAATGGGCAGGATAGGAATGAAGAAGGGCGACCTGTCAAGGAGTATAACCTAACTATTGAGGAGAATGAAATAACACTTGCAGGTGTAACCGCTAAGGGAATGACCATTAACGGAGGTATTCCAGGACCGGTCTTGGAATTTACGGAGGGGGACTTAGCCCTTATTAACGTCACTAATAAAATGGATGTAGAAACCTCTGTACATTGGCACGGATTGATACTTCCCAATTTTTATGACGGCGTACCTTATTTAACCACACCACCTATTGAGCCAGGTGAGACATTCCAATATAGAATACCTATCAACCAATCAGGCACCTACTGGTATCATTCGCACACTATGCTACAGGAACAAAAGGGTGTGTATGGCTCAATAATGATTCAGCCTAAGGAAAAAACCTTGGAATATGATAAAGACTTAGTCGTCGTCCTTTCTGATTGGACGAATGAAAAACCGTTGAACGTACTGCGAAATCTTAAACGTGGTAATGAGTGGTATCAAGTAAAAAAAGGAACTGCAGTGCCATTGAGCAGAGTTATAAAAGAAGGTGCATTTGGCGCTCAGCTCAAGTTTTGGCGCGACCGTATGGAGGGTGCTGATATAGCCGATGTCTATTACCCTACATTTTTAACAAATGGAAAGTCGTTAGCGGAATATTCTGAATTTAGACCAGGAGAAAAGGTACGGCTACGCTTTATCAATGCTTCTGCCTCTACCTATTATTGGATGGATTTTGGCGGTGGCAACCCCACAGTTGTTTCAGGTGACGGTATTGATGTAGAACCTGTATCTAAAAGTCGATTCCTTTTTGGTATTGCCGAAACCTATGATGTTATTGTAACCATTCCCGAAGGTACGTTAGAAGTTACCGCCACCGCTCAAGATGGTTCTGGTAGCACCTCGTTGCGCTTAGGGCAGGGAACGCTATATCCAGCAAAAAGAATTGAGAGACCGGACAAAGTTGCAATGATGAAACAAATGGCCAAAATGGATATGAAGATGGGCGCACCGGCAATGGTGGGTAACAAAAAGAAAAAAACACCCGAATATTTGAAGGAGAATTACGGGATGAAAATGGATATGAAAGATGGGCGAATGAATATGGGAATGCAAGATAAAATGTCAATGAATAAAGGCGAAATGGGCGATAATATGAAGATGGATGACCATAAGCAAATGAAGATGGATAAAAAGATGGACGGTATGGCAGGAATGAAAAAAGATTCAATGCCAATGAAATCTACCGA
>Ga0208449_1000991_pt1 | contig 16092 bp, 19 predicted proteins | sample MalvireepMed_s17_FD_184247 | JGI IMG/M metagenome (GOLD analysis project Ga0208449, IMG submission 184247) | Marine viral communities from the Global Malaspina Expedition - Malaspina viral metaG DeepMed_s17 (SPAdes) (version 2) | ecosystem: Environmental > Aquatic > Marine > Oceanic | place...
GCGTCATTTTTTACTGTTATATCCGAAGTGCTTCCTTGACCCGTTAGAATAAGTCCTTCAGCAGCCGTATATCCCATTGCCGCGTCATCACCAGCAGCAGTATCGCTAGTCGCATTGACAGTGCCACCGCTAATATCGCTGGTCGTCGTGATCGCAACTGGAACGCCGTCGAAAAAATTAGTGAGTGTGATTTTCTTTGTCGCTGACGCGCTGTCATCGACAATAGCCAGCAGATCTGCCGCCGCCTGGGTTGAGAGAGCGGAGAGGTCTGAAATTTTTACATTAGCCATTTTTATTCCTGGATAAGAACGCTGTCGCCGTCCTCTGCTGCGAGGATGTCAACAGCATTTTCTAATAAAATTCCCATATACGGCATCGAGGGTCGAGTTGTGTTGCTCAACCACCCAATACCCATACGCCCAACGCCCTCGCCTTGAGGCATTCCGGTTGATCCTACGCTCATAGCCCACTCTGCAAGAGGCGAAATGTTGCGTGAGACGAGCCCGAAGCGGCAGTTATGTTTAGCCTGACTCCACGAATTGGAACGGTGATATTCCCAACGTTGGATGCCGTCTGGCCAGACACAGAATCCAGCCAAAGTGCCGAAACGTCTGCATCCTGTAAATCGTCCAACGTAAACTCAATGTCGTACGTCGAAGTGCCGTTTCCGCCCCTTTCTAGGGACCACGTAATTTGTGACGTGCCGTCGTGTACATTTAGGGGAACAGGCGTAAAGGCGGTAACCGCTGAGATAACGTGCCGTGATTGGTGAAATACCGGCATGGGTTACTCCTATTGCACGTAGACGATTGAGAGCTTCCCTGAAGCGGCAGAAGCTACGGCACCCGAAACTGCGGTGACTTGCGCCATAATTTTTGCGCCTGCGCCGGAAAGGTTATTCCAAGACGAGCCGGCTGACGTAAACGCGCCGTTTGCCAGGTGGTGCATACCGCCGGCAATATTCGTGTCGAGATTAAACTCTCCGAATAGCGTTTCGTTAGCTGATGTGCCAACACGCACCTTAACGTCTGCTGCCGCCGTTGCAAAAGCGGTATCGACAAAAAAGTAAATGTCCAATATGTCGCTACCGTCTGGAACAACAGCTACAGTCGCGTTGGCGGTACTCGTCTTGCCAAGATCGGCTTGCTGCACGAGTTGCACCTTACCTTGCGTGCCGGAATCACTTCCTGCGGTAAGTGCGCCATTAAAAATGGAGCCGCCGTTAAAGTCAGCGCCTTGTGCGAAGTGGGCAGAGCCAGAAGCGTCGATACGTGCTACCGTCGTTTCTGAAAAAGCCTTTTTAACTTTGACAGGGCCAGTAAATCTAGTCATTTTGTCTCCTTAGCCTAGCTCTGGTTTTTTGTCCTTCTTCGGGACGGGGGCACAAGGCCCCCTATCCCTCCGTCTAGGTCATTTAGTGAAATTACGCGCCGGGGGTGCCAAAAACACCGCGCGGATCAGACCATCCGCTTGAAAAGCGTTCAGTCGTCGCAAATTTCAGGTTTTGAGTATCGAACTCATTATCACGAACAAGTTCAGCGGCCCTGCGGGTAAACCACATAAGGCCATGGGGAACGTCCGTAATGATGAACCACGCATCCGTGTCAGTGAGATACGGGCTAACGATAAGATCCTGAAACAGACCCTTGGTCGTATTGGGATCATTATCAGCCGAACCCACAACGAGATCGGATTCGATAAGCTTCAGTGCCGTATGGTTCATGGCGGTTGGCACCACCAAACATTTAGGCATGACGCGAATCTTCAGGCTTTGCTCATCGACAAAATCCATGAGATCCTGAGTTCCGGTCTCAAGGCTGGTTTGGGACAAATCGGCAGCAGTATTAAGCTGATTTCGATAAGTCCCTCCTCCAACCAGAGAGTGAGATGCGTTACAGAGAGAAACGCCGTCAGCGCCCGTGTAAGAGGCGTTGAACGCGCGGTTCAAGTGGTTAAACGCGATTGTCTCCTTGGTCTGCCACAGGGAGCGCGACAGCATGGTGGGGATGTCGTTGATGAACGAATACATGTCATCTTCGTACATCTCCCTCGTTACTATCGAACCTAAAGCATACGTCGAATTGACGAATTCTTCCTGTGGGCCTTCGAAGGGGTCTTCGTAAGGAATCGAAGAACCTTCGTCTTTAACGGCGGCCAGACCCAGGCCGGTAACATTCTGCATCTTTTCAAAACGCTTATCGGAATCACGCATTTCGAAAATCTTGGCGTACAGAGCTTCGTAGTCGTTGTAGCTCTCTCCAAAAATGTCAGCGATACCAGGCCAGAGGAGCTCAGGAAAGGCACCTGTGCCTGTAGTCATATCCTATCTCCTTTAGTTGGTTACGCCAACACGAACATTGGCGCGCTTCCAGTCATGGTCCGAAATCAGAACTTCTATATCCTGATTCAAGGCGAACTCAGAACCGGCAACCCTATCGTTGCCAATAGCGCGTTCGTTTGGACCAATCGCAATAATACGGAAGCGGTGCCCCACCGAAGAAGCGGTGGCGTCCGCAAGACGCAGATGAAAGCCGGAAATACCGGCGGCTGAATTTGCCGAACCAGCCGTTGCGCGGCAGAACTGACCAATCATGGTCTGGGCTGCGGTAGCGTCGGAACTGATAAGGAAGGTGGTGTACGGGTCGTCCGCGACCTCAACAAAACCTGCCGTAGAAGCATCCAAAAACCCACCGCCCGAAGGCTTATCGTGAGTTAGGGGGCGGCCGTTAGAGTCCATAATTCCAACAACGACCCCTAGAATGCCCCGCTCAAGAGCGGAAACACCAGATGTGTCGATTACGCGAACATAGCCGTCATCACCCAATTCCACGGGATCGCCGCGAAAAATCGCTTTCGGGTTGTCCGATTTAACACTATAGCGGCGCGTGCCAATAACGGCGTGGCCGGTCATGTGTCTATACGGAACCAGTCCGCGAGGGTTATTACGTGCCATCTATTACTCCTATTCGATGACAAATTTATCTGTATCGTCAGTTCTGCGGGCAGGCCCAAGATCCTTCTTGGTCTGTTCATAAATCCCGCGTTCTTGACGATGGCTAATGCCTTCGAAATATTTGTCCCTTTCCTTGCCGACGTCTTCTGGCAAGGCCATCAGGACAAGCTCTCGGTGTCGCTTTGCTCCGTCAGACTTATGTTCATCGTCCACAAGCTCACCAGGCAGTCCCGTGACCCTATTCACGAACTGCCAACCTTCCGCCTCTTTCCGCTCGACATTTTCGGGCTCTTCGTTGCAGAAACGATAGCGGTAGCCGGTTTTTTTGTTTCGTACGTCTAGGGTTGACGCGGGACGCCAAGAGTCCCTTTTGTGGGGTTTGCTCATTAGGCCATTCCTAACTTCGTTTTCGATTGAAGGTATCGCTCTTCCGCCTCTTTGGCTGCAAGATGACTATATTGCCTACGCGCGACGTACTTTTCATCGTCGCTAAGTTTTGGCGATGATCCCCTCCTTGCAGGAACATTTGCATCCGGTGCTAAATTAGATGGAACACCGCGAGATGCTTGGTTTTGCTCAACCCCCATAAGGCGGTCAATTTCCTTCATTACCGCGCTTACGCCATAAATATTGGGGTCGTCTAAAACCCCAGCGCCAATGTTGGCCGCTTTAGAATGAAGTGGGTGGCTGGATTGCGTCCAAGGACGTTTTAAGCTCCCGTCTTCGTTAGCCTCGTTTGACCACTGCTGCATTGCGGCAGCGTCCTCTGGCGTAAATGCACTCTGCTGCTCAATTGGTTGCGCCCGCTGTCTACGCGGCTGCTCAGAAGGCTGCGTTTTCAGATCAAGTAGTGTATTATCGATTTCCGCCACCTTGGCGTAATCACCCTCCTCAAAAGCCTCAGCTTTCTGCTGGGTGAGGGAAGCGACTGCGTTGTCGGTCGAACGCTGTACGTCAGATGTCTCTAATTTTTCAAGACGATTCCGTAAATCGCGGTTCTCACTGATTAAAGGCTCGACCAAGCGTTCGTTCTGCTTCATGTTAGAATAAATGCGGTCAAATCTAGCCTTAACTTCAGGTGCCAGTGAATCAAAATCAATAAATTCGGTGCCTTTGGATTCTCCGTTGGATTCCGCCTGCGGGGATTCTTCGGCTGGGGCGTCTTCTGTCTGCTCTTCGCTCATCTTTGCTCCAAAAATAAAAAAACGCCGTAACCCAGTAGGGCACGGCGCTTAAATTGTTATTAATTACAGGTCTAGTCTACGACACAAAGAATGTCGTCTTGGTGTAACGGGTAAAAGTCGTTCCCATCCGGGTCTTTCATCCAATTCCCGGCGTGTGATTTAAACACGACTTGTTTCCCCACCAAATCCTTAACACAATCGTCACATTGAGGGCCAACGGACCTCACAACCCCATATGGCTGTGCATGTGCCTTGGCTGCGTCCTCTGGAATAATGATCGATTTGCTCTCTAGTTTTTGCCTCTCTAGAATGAGGTAGTCCCAAAAAGGTGTCACGCAAATGTCCTAATTAGTTGATCTATCGTTTCTGGCCGAGGTTTTCCCAAAACATCCTGCACATACTGTCTAACGACAGGCGTTAGCGGCACACCCGGCAATGCCTCCCCACTTTGGGGATCTCTGTAAACCTTGTCAACCAGTGATCTAAATATTTCAGTCCCCGGCTCTGTCCTATAGCGGGGATCTCCATAAAGAGCCTCTGTCGCCACCTTGCTAAGTTGTTGAAAATCTGTTCCAGGCAGGTTCATCCAAGAAGGCATATCTGCGGTAAACGGGGAGTATGGCGAAATGGCGGCGGGTTGCATTTGGGGTGCGAAAGCGCCCTCGTCATCGCCGGCCCATCCCATGGGGTCGTCATATGTGTACCCCCCCGCTGGCGTGAGGCCGCCAGGAATTGTGTCCATCAGAGCCATAAGCGCGCCACCGGGGAGAGCGGCATACATCGCCGCCGCAGCCGGGGTTAGGCCCTGTCCAGATTCATAATAAAGCCCCGGACGGCCCATGGCGTCCGTTGTAGTCACTGGACCCGTGTAGGTATAGGCACCTGGGTCGAACTCATCAGGCGAATAGGCCGGCTCATCCACCTCAACATTAGCGCCAGGCTCACTGACGTCAAATTCCTCGCCAGCCTGAACACCGCCGTCGTTCGAATCGTCGAAGCCTGGGTCATCAGAAAAGCCGCCCCACCAGTAGGAGTCAATGCCCGTCATGGGGTTTCTTGACCTCCCATTGCGGACCATCTGACGGATGAAGTCATCCCTCATCTTCGGCCCATCGTCGCCTGCGCCGTGGCCGGTCCAATCTGCTTGAGGCAACGTAGTTGACGGGTTGCTCTGCGCCCCGCTATTGAACAATTGAACAAACATTTGCTCTCTAGGATTGAGGGGTTGAGGCCTCGCGCCAGACCCGCTCAAACTTTCCTTCCGCTCCTGAAGAAGGGCCTTCTCCCTTTCGGTAATATGCGCTAGACCACCTCCCTGGCTTGGGTGATCTGGACCCACCCCCTGGTTTTCAAGCATTTTCGCAGCGCCCATGTTTCGAGCCACCTTGGCAGGAACGGAGGGGTTGATGTGCTGGTTCACCATAGACGTAATAAACGCATCAGCCTCGTCCTGTCCGGGGTTATTTTCGTCGAGTTTCTTTGCCGACTGATAGATCTTGCCTATCAAAGAGGGGTCGCCTTTGAGAATATCGCCAAATTGTGCCATTAGAATGTATACTCAAATTGGTCTATAAGTTTTTCGTTTAGTTGCTCTACACGTCTTTTGGTCTGCTCTGTGTAGTAATCTCTGTAATGTACGTGAGGAGAAGAATTCATGTGCGGGATATATAATCTCTTACCCGTCAATTTCAAAATATCACTAGACAATTCCCCCAACTCGTCAATCTTGTAAATTCTGTTAATCGGGTAATTTAACCAGTCCAATTGCCCTACTTTTCCTATGGGCATTCCCGTCTGAGGCGTGTAGTGAGACCAGTCAAATTCGTCCAGGAAATAAGCCAGCCCTCCATTAGCAAGTCGCTCAAATCTGTAGGCCCAATCATCGCCCGTCAAATCCTTCCATCGCTTGTCAAGGACAAGCCACTCAGGGGAATCTTTTAAAAACGAATAAAAGGAAACGGTCCATTCCCAAGGGTTCCTAACAATGGAGAATGAGTAGAACTTATCCCACCTGTTATGGCCGACAATTTCCCTGAATTCCCTTGCCGGAATGTGCATTCTTGGAAAATCAAAGTGATTGTCCCTGGAAATGCTTTTTAAACCCGCCCTTAGAGACATTCCCGCAGTTTTAGGTATGTGTAAAAACAGAAGCCCTAAATCGTGTGCGACAAACATACCGTCTCCATTTGATCCCCCACCACTCAAATAGAGTGAGATCTGGTATCCTTACCCAGTCTATCGTCCGTTCTCCACGGTCATTCACTGAATAAATCCGTCCTGTCTGGCAAGGTCAGGAGGAATTCCTGGATCGTTTTGCGTTCCCACAACCTGGCCACTTCCTCCATCGAGCGCTTGTCCCCCCAATCCCGCCATGGGAACTTCGTCTGTAAGACCTGGAGAACCCATTTGGTTTCCTCCTGGCGAAGCCAGTCCCTGATTATTCCCCGCTGCATTAAATCTCCTATGTGCTTCTATATGAGACTGCAAAAGCATTCGCCCCAAACCAGTCAATCGTCCTTCGTCCATTTGTTGAATGTGGACCTGTAAATGCAAATTGTGGTCTTGATCCTGATGCGCCATTGGAACCATAGGGGCGTCCTGAAGTGCCATCTGGTTTTCCACATTTGGATCGTCCACGCGCCCGATTTGAGAGGCAGGATTCGGCAGACGTGCATCTATATCATCAGCCTCTATCGCCTCTAGGTAGGTTCTGGTTGTGTTATAAATGTGCATGGGCGAGTTCATCACCAACGGGTTTTGCATCAAAAGCCCGTACTCCATTTGGGCTCTTTGAAGCTTTTGTTGCTGGGTCGCCTGCTTGGGGTCTGCAATGGGACGAACTTGAAAGTCGGGCGCGTAGTCCTCACGGGACGCCTGCATCCCCTGCTCGCCCTCTGGAACGTCAAGGGCCGTAAAATATTCCTGCGGGTCCATGTGCTTAAAGTTTAGGCGGTAGATAATTCCCAGTTCGTGAGACCAAGCCTCAAGCAGACCGTCGTAGATATCTGAAAAAACCTCCAACCCTTGTTCGATAAGCGCCATGACGGTAGTCGGCTGCATCACCTTTTCCGTTTGGCCCGTAATGGCTTCCGTGGAAGACCCCAACCTGTCTCCTCGCGCAAGGAGAAGCTGAAGCATCGAAATCAAGGCTTGGCCGGGGCCGGGGAACCTAAACTGAAAAATCCCCTTGGACATTTCGTCCGCCGTTGCCGATATCTTTTTAAATTTACCCAATACCATTTCGACAACGCCGCCTTCAGGGCCGCCGCCGACTTGTTCTGATATAAAGCCAGAATGGTTACCCGCATTAGCAAGCGTTCCCGCATCGGTAATTTGGCGCGTAAGCTTGTTAACGGAAGCATTGATCTGAGCCAATAGGTGGCCCTGCCCCAGACCGTAAAAGCCGTCTGGGTTCTCCATGAAGCAGTAATGAGTGAGGCAGTTCACGGGTGCCAGGTAATCTGGGTCTTCGTCAGTAACAACGTTGCCGAAATTATCGACAGGGTTACCCGCCTCATCCGTCGCCCACCCTATCTGCACTCTAAGGACGTTACCCGATCCTGCATCGACGGTAACCGTGTACGGTTCCGGGTAGCCATCGTCGTCAAGATCGAAATACATGAATTGCTCAAGAACCAAGCCCATGCCGGATTCGGTAACCGCCGGCTGAAACCCCGTAGATTCATCGTGGGCCTCATCTTGGGGCTTTCTGTCGTCGCCCTTTTCGTATGGCTCTATCTGGTCTACAAAATAACCCATGCGCTCAAGTAACTGGGAGCGCTCAATCGTCATGGGTATTCTATGGGTCCACCGGGAAAGCTCCTCGACTTCCCTTGGCCCACTTCCGTACGGAACCACGATATCAAGGGCACGCACGTTATCGACGCGGTTGTTTTTCCTAATCGGGTCGTAGTACGTTTTTGTAAAAAAAGACCCGTGCAATGCGAGCGACCGCAATAAACGCTTTTTGTTGCGCTTATAATTGGGCATCTTGTAGAGAATCTGCCAGCGCATATGCGTGGCTACCCTATTCCCGCGCTGCCTCGAATGGGGGTCAGGCGCACCAATCGGGACTGCGGACAGGAGCTTTCCAGTCGGAAAGATAGCCTTGTAGGAGCGTGCGGAAAATTGGGTGACGGCCTCAGCCAAAACAGGTATCGATTCATTCGATGAGCCGGTCCACGGTGGGTTGACGGGCTTGTCGGTCTGGAAATACATACGCAGCCACTCTGCGTGCATAATCTCCCATTGTTGCCGTGAATCTAAATCGGTTTTATAATTCTCAATAACAAGATCGCCGATTTTTGAGAGTTCATCCGCGCCGTCCTTTCTTTTAAGAAGGTCCGGTACGAGGTTACGAACTTCCGGGTGCTGGTATGTTTCCGGCACTTAACGCATCCTTGTAGCTTGGTAGAATTTCTCTAGTCGCGTTCCAATAGTGGGGTACGATCCCCGGCCCGTATGCCTCAATATGAACGTCCTCCATGTGGTTCATCAGATTTTTAAAATCCTGAACCTGGGCAACTTTTTCAGCATCAGTATGAAATTCGCGGCCCTCCACATTAACCGTCATGTATTGGGTGTTTTTGAATGCGTTTTCCGCGCCCTCTTCGACGGTGTCATAGCAAAGGTCATAGGCAAAAAGTTTGAAACGTCTAAATCCCAAGACCCTAAGAACTGAGATTCCCCGAAGTGCAGTCGAGCATCCCCCCGAAACCATGAATGTGCCCTGGTTGCCCCCGAAATGGTTTCTGAGGGTTTCGTCTTCTCCCGCCCCGACGTGCGCGTGGTAGATCCAGTAGTTGAGGCCATTATTTTTCAGCAACTCCATTGTAGAAGGGTGAGACATGGAAGATACGAAATAAAGAAGCTCCGTGTCTTCCGTATCTACAAAATCAGCGACATGACTTCTCGGGTCTAAAAGGATACAGGCCCAAGGCTTAATCCCGTAAGCCCTCAACGTCCCAACCGCGTGCTTCACCGCGACTACTTTATGATTGGGCTTTTCGGCTAATTCCGCAATTTGCGGAAGGTATTCATGTAGCGACGGGCCTGCCGACACCATGATTATAACCTCATCCATCGACGGGGCACATTTAAGCAAGTACCTGTCGGGATCGGCTAATTCTGCGGTGTATGCTACATGCGCCCGGATGCTATTGTCAGGGACGCAATTTTTTGTCTTAACAAGAAGCTGTTGTCCCTCCAACGTCGCTACCGACTTGTTCCCAGCAAGTTCCCTGTCGGACGCATACCCCGGAGGTAGGTTGTCCAGAGCCTTCCCCTGTTTTCTCAACTCCCCCTTGGCGTGTCTAAGCTTTGTGCCAAGATAGGAATCATCGAAAACGTGCATCCCGGCAATCCCAGAGGAAATATTAAACCACCACCCCCTCCTGAGAGTGTCGAACACAAATGAATCGTGCCACTCCTTTAACCTAAAAAGCTCTCCAGAACTATAGACTTCCCGCATTCCCTGTAGTAATCCGCTCGCTCCCTCGTCCATATTGAAGGACACAAAGCCGCATTCTGAGTGATGCCAGTCCGTTCGTCCAAGGTACGATCCGATAAAGCCTGCGGGGCAGACCTCGTCAAGCCATTCTTCGCTGACGGTAGAAAAGGTTTCAATATCGGCGTCGAGCCAGATCCATACATCTGACTGGTCAAGTCGTTTGGGGTCCGTGAGGGCGAAGACCTTGTGGCAAAATTTCGTGGCGTTGTATCGGTAATCCTTGTCAACCTTGTCTCCATATTCTTTGAGAAAAATAGCGCGGTCACGATCTTGATTTAAATCGTGCCAAACTATCAAGTCGCTATCCTTAGAGGGGAAATCCGTCCCCTCCCAGTAGACGTGGATGGGTATATCCCAGAACTCAATGTACGTGTCAAGGAACTTCTCTCCGTACTGCTCGTAATTGGCCTGGGACATTGTTGTTACAGCGGCGTAGCTCATACCTCAAACCCCACAGCGGGGATCTCGCCTATAATGTTTATATATCGTCTCAAATTCTTAGTCGGGGAACGCGGTGATACACCATGGACAGCGTTTAACCCGTTCCAAAAGAATATAGCTTCGCCGGCCTCATATGGAACTTCCCCCACTTTTTCCACAGCCGTAAGCGGGATTTCCAATTTCTTTTCCATGGAAGCGCGGCCACGAAATTTATGGTCGCCCTTCCACTTGAAGAGTTCCAAAGAACCGCCCGCATCATCCCCTTCGACCGGAAAGTAGACTAACCCCGCGTAGATCTCTCGCGGGTCATCGATATGAGGCCCCCGGACGCGGGATTTTTTGGTGACGGGCGTATTGATAGCGGCCTGAACGTCAAGTTGGAACGGGCCTCTAGAGTAGCCGCGTATCCCGGCTTCCGCATCAAAACGCTTGGCCGGGTGATCTTTTGGAATGTGCGGAGCAAACGCCTGAAGAATTCTTTGCAAAAACGTCGAAGACGTGAAGTAACCGGCAAAGTCTTCCCACACTTGGGACACTCTGCGTTCAGCGAGTAGCTGGCCTGCGGAGTACTGGTGCAACAGGTTTTGCCCTTTTTGCCCGGTATACTTGACATCTACAGGCCAATCCTTTTCAAGTGCCGTATATAATTCTGGCTGCATTTTCGTTCGGAAGTGAAGAAACGGCTCGGTCTGCACATCCGCGCCCTCAAACGCGGCGTCCATTGGAAAATAAAAGTCATATTTGCTTTGAGTCGGGTACTTAAATGGCTCGTCTTCCGTTTTTTTGAGTACCGCAACAAAAAGTACGTTGAAATTGCATTCAGAGCCTTCAGGGAGAAACCCGTCTGGGCCACTCTTCGTTTCCTGGATACCAACCTTTGACCGCTCCGTGTCATTCCTATCGGTGGCGTAGGCAGCGACAATTTCATATCCGTTGGCTCTTGCGAGATCGTGAAACAGTACCGGGTGGAAATTGTATAACCCGTGGTTTCTCCAATTGATCCAAGGGACAAGATGGAGAATATGCCCACCCTTTTTTGTAGAATCATGTATGGTTTTAAATACCGCAGCGGGATTGAAAATATGTTCGAGTGTTCCATTATTAACAACAAGGTCGTATGGCCCCAAGGCCATTGCCGTATTAAGGTCCGCCCTAATCGTACTTTCATCGTTAAAATCCACGGCGTCGTATTTTGAGGCCCCCATGAACTTATACAGTCCAGGAACGGTTGTAAAATTTTCCCGTTCCTCAGAGGCCTTGAGATTAGCCGTCAAGGTCTGAGATCCAATATCCAAGACCGTAAAATTATCAGGCATCAGCTTGCCTACAGTCAAGGCCGCTTTTACACATGCCGGATTATACGTCATTCGTTTCCCCCAAACATTAGTTTAATTTAATAAACAATCCCACTTTTTCTTTCTGCCCACCGTATTTCCTCTTGCGAGGCGTATGCCCACCACTCATCCCCAAACTCCGTCATGTTGACCATGTCTGGAGTCCCCAACGTGTAGTGAACCAATTTAGGCTCCACAGAATCAGGATCACTATACCCGACAAGATAATTCCACTCTGAGGGGAGAGGCCCAATATCCTCGTCGTCAAGCCACGCCAAAGAATGGAGATAAGAACCAGTTTGTGAATTAACCAAATACCTAGTAATCCCACCGCGCTTATCCTTTTCACTTACCCGACGTGGCATGGGCGTACACATTCTTGGGTCCATCAACATTACCGAAGACCAATTTTTTCGGCCGTGCGTGTTCGGGGTTTGAATCACCCCGTCCATTTTTGTAGTTTCTGAAACTGTTTGGTTGTGCTGCACACACATCAAATCGTATTTAGAATCCCATAATTTGAATAACTCTCCAACGTCCGCACGAAACATAACGTCAGGGTCGCAAAACAAGACCGTATCGTATATTCCCTCTAGGTCACAAACTAAAGGAACGCAGAAACGTGTAAAACTGAATTGGGTTGAAAATGGCTTACCGTCCCTGTCGTCAAACATCTGCCCCGTTTTATCCACTCGGTAAGAGCGGTAGTAATGGCCGCTCTGGCGCAGTTGGGTATCGATCAGAGGGTGTATCTCAACGTCTATTTCACAGTGCTTTAATAAGCTACGCTCTGCAATTTTATAGGCTAAGTCGTCTCTAGGGTCATACCCTATAAACACATGTTTCGTAGTCAATTTCCCCCCTTCGCAGTTCCTTCAACGTAAACTGCCTGTAGCAAAGTTCAAATAGCCACGGTTCGCGGTCAGGCCAGGACGGAGATTCAATATTCTCAAATGTCCATGAAACAGAATTTGCTACAGATTCCCCCAAGGTAATACACGGTACACCCATAAGAAGAGCGTCTACGGCGACATTAGAAGAATGCGTAACAATACAATGGGCGTTTTTTAGATCTTCCTGGATAGGTGTTTTGTTTTGCTTAGGGCGAACAAACACATTGCGGTCAGTGTGTTTTTGAAGACGAGATATAACGTTTTCCAGCCAAATATCGGCATCAAATCCATAAAAGTCAGCGGTCGCCCCCGTAAGTGGGATAACAAGTATATCTTTCCCAGTTCTTCGCCAAGGCCGGCATTCACGATGTAGGTTTTCCCATCGATCTGATGGATATTGCCTAGTTGTTCGAAAGGATGCTTGCCGCCCATTGCATGTCGCCCTGTAATACCCGTCGTAATGCGAGTGGTTTATATAACCGTGATCAAGAGCTATGTAAGGGTTCCCAATCTGCTCGCATTGTTTAATAATCTCCTTACATCCCCGGAGAACCCCGTATAAGGCAGCGGTGCCCTCGTAAAGCCTCAAAGGAGGTAAGACCTGGCCTTTACACCCCTCCGCAAATGCAGCCATTATGGTGCGAGATATAGGGTGTTCCGTCGCGTAACAAACTATATTCAATGTTTCCCCCACTTCTGGATTATTTCATCCAGTTCTTTATGTTCTTTATCTCGTCGCGTACGGGTCTTCGGTTGTTCCACGCGCTTGTTGGATTTCGGCGTAATTTTCTGTCCAATAACGGTCTTCCTCCGTCACTACATAGGGCCGAGAGGCGCAAGCATAAGCGACCTCATCGTAAACGTGGTCCTCAAGTCCCGAATCTGGCCCCTTTTCGGGGTCTAAGTGATCCAGAGTAAGTTGCGGAACCGTTCTCCAAAAGTGGGTGCAATCTTCTGTAAAAAAGAGCATTGGGTATTCGTACTCATCACCCTCATCTAAAAAATCAGGGTTTCCGGCCAGCCTTGATATGATCTCGTTGTAATTACCCTTACGGTTTTTACGGCTTTGCCGCATTATCATGCGAGGGTCTGTACGCCGCATATTCTCTTGAACTGAGACACCGTCCCTCTGAGCCCACATCTCCGTATCACCCACACGGTAATCCATCCGGTCGCCGGCCTTCTGTTCCTGGTCAATTATTCCACGGGCAACTTTTTGAGAGGGAAAACGGCAACCCTTGTTTGGTCTTCCTCGTCCAGTAGCATTAGGCGGGCCATCCCACCCGTACCATTCTCTGTAACGGATAACCGCACCTTTCGGTAGCCAGGTACTTTTATATCCACGTCCTGGGGAGAGTTCCGCGCCTTCAGAAACACAGTACCATCCAACAGAAAAAGGGCTCGCGGTCCCCCAATCGATGACTTGGAATCTTGTCCAATGGGCTGGGGGCTTGAAGCTTCTAAGCTTGTGTCTAGCGGCGTCGAGATTGTGAATCGCTTTTCCGACAACGGCATCCCAGTCCCCCTTCATCAAGGCATCACGAAGCTCTGGCGCGAGGTGTGTAAATTGTCCCTCGTACTCTTCTTCTAAATATTTGTTATCAGCCATCCCCGCTGGAATATAGATTGTCGGGTGCCCAGCGTATCCCTTCCGCTCTATGGATGTCGTAGCGTCTGCAAAAATGGTTTCCGCCGGAGCCGGATCGATAAAGTTAAACCGAAGAAAATCATGCCCTGGACCGCCAGGGTTGGATGTAAATACAATGCGCGGGAAGGTTTTTTTATAATACTCTTCAGGGGTCCAGTCCCCCAAGCGACACCGGGTCCGCAAGTAAGCTAACTGGCTTTCAGTTAAGTGGGCGGCCTCGTCAACGCCTAGATAGTGTATTTCCGCCCCCTGATATCTAAGGACATCATCTTCTTTCTCGCAGTAACAACAGTTTATTGCAGATCCGTTAGGAAACTCAAACCGCTTTTGGTCTGCGTTGTATTTATAAAATTCGGAAGGCACCTCTATCTTAAACTTATTTATGTGGTTCTTCTGTAGTTCAGGATAGGTACGGCGGAAAAGATAACATTCGAGTCCAGGGTTGTTAAGGCACAGGATGACCATATCCATTCGTAGGAAACGGGATTTCCCGCCACCCGCCGATCCTCCGTATAGCATCTGTCGAACGGTAGCGCCATGTGCCTTAGCTTGTCGAGGTTGTGGTTCATAGTTTAATTTGGCCAATACTCGTCGTCGTCACGTTTGATCAGATGATCCATAGTCATCATTAGGGCATTCTGCTGCTCCATCAACCCCTGAAGGAGTACGCGGGTTTGGCTCAGAGACACTTCCAGACATGAAACCCTGAAGCTCAAATGTGTAAGAGGCCCATCCTTCTCCGCAGTCGGCGCAGATGATGACGGGTTCGTTTTCGGCAACGAAGAAACATCCGCAGCCACAGGAACATTGAAAAAATTCGAGTGGTTCATCCTCTTCCTCCTTGTCCTCCCTTTTTCCATGAAACGGTATTATATCCGCCATACGGCCCCCCGTAGATACAGCCCCCCCTTTGGGGGTCAAACCAGCATTTATTACACGCTGGACAAATTATTGGGATTACTTTCATGCCCTGGTGCGGCGTCAACTTGGTCCCCCTCGCAACAGTGGATGATCCCCTCCACACAGCCAGGATAATCACATCTTAAAGCATTGTGTGCGATAGACCCATATAGTGGAGCCGTGGAACACTGTAGGATGAACTCATGGGTAGCCCTATCAACTACAAAGCCCTTGCCGTGGCATTTCGGACAGGTCATTTTTCTTGCCAACCGTAAAGACCCCACTTATTTAGGATCAATTCCCTTCATGTAGGCTCTAATGGCGTTCAGGATTGATCGTTGTTTTGGTGTGTACGGGTGCCTGTTAAGCCACTCCGCTTCGGCGTCGGGGGCGAGAAATCCACGCATTATCGCGTCTAGGCCGGAATATTCGACAAACTTGTCATAAGTACGCTCCGGGAGCCCCTTTTCCTGCGAGTAAATTTTATCCCTCTCGTGCATTAATCTAAGAATGCGGAAGTCGGCTGGGCCAAGAGATTGCCGGTATAGGTTCCTAAGATCGCGGAAGTTCTCATCAACCGTTGGCATATAATGCAGGGCTTCCCCAAAAAGTAAATTTTTCAGAGACTCTCCTTTGTAAGACTTGTCCCTGATCTGAATTAACGGAGTTCCCGGACGCGGGTGACCTATGGATTCACTGGGGTGATAAAACTCAGCATATCCCGCATCACCATTGCCTTCCCCACGCTCAACTTTAATGCCGTGCTGCGTTAAACGCGGATAATTCTTTAGGACGTTTTGCCAAGATTCTTGTAATTCGTCGGCCACTATTTTCCGGGGGCTCTACGTTTGGGTTTCTTCTTTTTGTACCCCTTTATTTCTATCCCAGGAACAACAGCCCCAGAAAGTCTGCGGATGTTGGGCTTCATTTCTATCCCAGGAACAACAGCCCCAGAAAGTCTGCGGATGTTGGGCTTCTTAGTCTTCTTATATTTTTTTACCATTTTACAACCTTGAGTTTAAAAAAAATTTTGTATTGCTCTGAATCCCCGGGGATTTACCTACCTGGGGTTGTACAACTATGATTTTTTAAAAAAATTTCACAAAAAATTTGGTGCTGACGCTTGCGTGAGATTATGCACAAACGCCACGCTTGCGGCGGGGGCCATCACCAAAGGGCCTAACCCATTGAAATCATTACATATTTTATTAACTTACTTCAGTGTAACAT
>Ga0208449_1001013_pt1 | contig 15892 bp, 23 predicted proteins | sample MalvireepMed_s17_FD_184247 | JGI IMG/M metagenome (GOLD analysis project Ga0208449, IMG submission 184247) | Marine viral communities from the Global Malaspina Expedition - Malaspina viral metaG DeepMed_s17 (SPAdes) (version 2) | ecosystem: Environmental > Aquatic > Marine > Oceanic | place...
GTATTTTATTTAACCGCCTTTTTTAGTTTGATACGCCCGGCCCGGCTCCGCTAGAAATTCTCTGATCGCCGCCGTGACAACGTCCGACCGCGGCACACCAGCGGCGGCGGCTTTCTCGTCAATCTCCGCGACCAATACCGCCGGAACCGTTACGCCTAAGAAACGCGTGTTCCCTTCCGCGTGTTTCGTCGGCCGCCCGACCCGGCCCCGCCTGGCGACGTCCGCCCCGCTATTGTTTTTCACCATGATAACACCCTCTGAAAAGTTTAAGAAAATCGCCCGATTCCATAAAATGCAATTGACGAGCGTTACAGTGTAGTATAAAATAGAACCATCGGCAAAGCAATAACGAAACCTTGAAAACGGAGCGAAGAAAACCCAAAAAAACCCGCCTAATTGTATTAAAGACTATTGACACAGACAGCCGATAGTATAAAATAGAAACATCGGCAACACGATAACAAAACCACTAAAACGGAGCGAAAAAAAAGATTCGTGACCTTATGCAACAGGCGAAAGACATTCGGGAAAAGTTTAATCTCTAAACGAAAGGAACGACACGATGAAAAGCGAATACGCGCCAACGAGTTTTGATAGATTGCGATGGCGAGACGGCGACAAGATACGAAGATGCTTCGTGAAGAAAGACTGCAAGACAAGGGAGATGGCTGGGGTTGAGGTGCTTGTGTTTGAGAAGTACGGGCGAGATGCAGCGCGGACGTATCACTGGTTTGTGTTGGCCGTTGAACTGATCGTCGACCGTTTGCCTATCGTTCAGGATGTGAAATACGGAACGTTCCACGTGGACGGTCCGCCTAGAGTACGGTGACAACAACGAAAGGAACGACACGATGAAAAGCGAAAGCGATGTCTCCGGTTATACTTTCGGAGGCAATACAAGCGACACTGGCGAACTTCGACCTTTTGAGACATGGACCATGGGGTACGTGCGAAAGATGATCAAGCACGGACGCATTACCCGCGATGAGGTGAGCGACTTCGTTAGCGTTTGGAATGGTGGCAACTTTTGCGACCGGCTGACTGTCGACGAGTTGTACAAAGGGAAGTAGAAACCTACTTGGAACCAGTTGGTTCCCCTGAGTGGCGACGTTCGCCACGACGGGAAACTAATTTACTAAAACGAAAGGAACGACACGATGGATAGTGACCTTGATATCTTGAAGATTTCCGCCGATGGCGTCGGAACCCGTGAAGCCGATATTTACGGCGAGTGCAGTACCCAGGAAATCGCCGAACGACTGGCCGTAATCATCGCAACCGCCGGAAAATAACCCAAAAAAACCCGCCTAATTGTATTAAAGACTATTGACACAGACAGCCGATAGTATAAAATAGAAACATCGGCAACACGATAACAAAACCACTAAAACGGAGCGAAAAAAAAGTGAGACGATACTGGCCAAACAACCAACACGACGCCGCCGGCCTGACCTACGCCCATTGCACCAAGGCCACACCCGGCAAGCCAGACACCGCGCCGAACACCGCCTACGTTCTCTGTTCGGTTCCGTTCACCATGTACCGCGTCGGCACAAATCCCCTAATCGCCGGCGATGCCGACACCTTCGACGTTGAAGTAAACGGCGCCGTTATTGGCTCCGGTGACACTAAAGACGACGCACTGGCCGACGCCCGCTATAGACTAATGGACACCAGCCGCACCGCGGCAGGCTTCACGTATGAGCCGCCCCTAAACGGAACGAAAAAATGACCCGCCCCCAACCCGCCGCCGCGCAGACCCGGCCGAAACCATTTAGCAAATACAGCGCGAAACATACGACGACGCCGCTATGTGTCACGACACCGACCGCCGAACATTTTTTTATGAGCGTTAATAACGCAGAACGATATAAAAACAAAAACGGCGGCCGGTTATTCACGGTAGACCGGGAAACCGGCCAATGGAAAGAAGTTTAACCCCTATTTCACCCCTCAAGAAAGGCAAAAAATGACTAGCAAAGCAGTCCGAACGAAAACACACAGCTTCGCCAGACTGGAGGACAGCGAGCGAGCAGCCCGCCGCCGCCGCCTGGCGTTTGAAGCCGTCGCAAATCCGACCGACTGGCGGGCTCCGATCGATGCCGTGATAGATATCGATGACCTCGATCTAACCACCGATGCCATTCACTACTACACCGGCTGCGAAGTTATTACGACCCCCGTTGAATACAACGATTCTGGCACAGTTTCTAAAGTTCAAATCGACGCCGCCGGCTACCGCTTCGGCCCGGCCGGCCCGTAGGAAGGAAGAAAAATATGCTATCGGTTATCGATTATTGTCTCAACATCCAAGTTAAACTACGGCGGCTTATGCCGGAAAACCACGACGGCCGCCGCGAATGGTTCGGCGACACCGGCAGCGCATCCCGCGCCGTTTCGTTCGCCCTCGATGGGAAAAACAGCAAAGCGCTGCACTTGGCCGAAAAACTCGCCGAAAAATACCACATTATCTAGTTTTAAAACCTTAAGGAGCGAAAAGTGATCGTAACGCTAAAAGCAATTAAAATTGCCAGACACTTATCAGAAGAAACCACAGCTTTCACCGCCAACGTCTATATCGACGGCAAGAAAGCCGGGCAAGTCCGGAACGGCGGAACGGGTGGCCCGAATGAATACTACTGGGAAGACCGACCGGCCGGCCTAAAATTCGAGGCGCACGCTAAAACGCAATTCCCCGACGCCTACGAACCTGACGATTCCTTAATCGGGCGATTACTAGATAAGCACGACGAGGAACAATGGTTCAAACGCCAACGAAAGCGGGCGGTATTATGGCGAATCGAAGGCGACGCCCCCGACGACTTTCGAACGATATCGCTAGCGGCGACAAAAAAACGCCCCTCGCCGCCGGCCCGCGATGAAGTCGTAAAATACATTAACGAAAAGTATGGCGAAAAAATCATTGAAATCCACTAGACATCAAAACAAACAAGAACGCCCGACGGGATTAAGCAGCATGACGCGCCTAGCGCACGACGCCACGCGATCCCCGACGGCGTTCGTTTTACTTAAGCGAAGCCAATAAAATGGAAGCAAAACAACCCCCGAAAATGACGGCCCGCCCTAACCCGCTATTTGAAAAAGAAACAGACCCGACCGCCGACCTAACCGAACTCAACGCCCCCAATATCCACCGCCGGAAACGCAACACCCACAAACGCGAACTACGCGACGCGAGGCGGATAACGTCGGCAGCCGAGGCAATCGCCGGCTTCGGTAAAGACTTGGAAATTTACGGTTTCACAAAGGGCCAATTCTCCATTATCGACCTTTTGCGGGCCGTGTTAGAATACACCGGCCCGGCCGAAGTCGTAATTAGTACATGGACGGCGGCAAACACCGATATTTCCACGGTATTGGATTTCTGCGAAACAGAAAAAATAACCCGTTGCCGTTGGTTAGTCGACGACTCACTACAACGGCGATACCCGGAACTAGCACACCGTATCCGCGAAACATTCGGCGCCGACTCGATCCGCGTGGCAAAAACTCATGCCAAATTCTACCTTGTGAGCAATGCTGACTGGAAAATCGTAATTCACACCTCGATGAATATAAATTTCAACGCAAGGTTTGAAAATTTTTCTCTAGCTAACGACCCCGACTTGTATGACTTCCACGCCGACATTATCGCCGAAATCTGGGACCGTCAGCCGCGCAACCTCGCAGCGGAAACAAACTGCTACGAAGTCCACCGATTCTGGCACGCGAACCACTGAGGAAGCAATCGGCGCCGTTCGTGGTTGGATGTTAGACGGCCACGGCATAACCGACATCCGTGAGGCGCTCGCCGCCAAACATCCCGAGGCCGACCCGCCGGCTACTCTAGCCGCGGCCCTTCAGACATTCGACGACGCCGGCCGCTCTGACCCGGTAGTTATCCGCGGTTGGACGCTCGAAGCCTATAGGACCATTTACCAGAAGATGTTATCAATTGGCGATTATGCGAACGCGCTAAAGGCCGTTAAACTTATCTACGACATAGCCGGCAAGACCTGACCCCACCGCGTGGCCTAGTTGTTTCGACCAATCGCCCCCACCGCCGACCCGCCCGCCGCCGCTCCGCCTGGCGACTATTACCGAGCGAACGTCGACCGCGCCCATAAGTGGATAAAAAAACGCACCCTTGCCGCGCAGGACATCGGCCCGCCACCGAAGCCGGCCAACATGCGCAACCGCCGCCGAGGTGATAAAGATTTCCGGTATTTCTGCAGGCACTATTTCCCGGCCAGCTTCCCGCTGGCGTGGTCCGCGGACCATCTTGACGCCCTGGCGACGATCCACCGAGCCACGACGGACGGCGGCCTATACGCTTTTGCCATGCCGCGCGGCTCTGGAAAGACTACCCTCTGCGAACGCGCCGCCATTTGGGCTATCCTGTCCGGACGCCATCAGTTTGTTACACTTATAGCCGCCGATCTAGGGAAAGCCCAAAAACTACTGGCCGCCATTAAAAGCGAAATCACACAAAATGAGCTATTGCTAGCCGACTACCCGGCCGAGGTGTGGAGCTTTCACGGACTCGACAACGAAGCCCGCCGCGCCTCCGGCCAGAGATGCGAAGGCCGAAAAACCTTTGTCGGTTGGAAGGCCGAAGAAATAGTCTTCGGACAAGTGGCCGGCTCCGCCGCCGCCGGCTCTATTATCCGCGTGGCCGGACTAACCGCCGCCCTCCGCGGGATGAAACACACACTACCCGGCGGCCGTAGCGTCCGCCCTAGCCTGGCTATCATCGACGACCCGCAAACACGCGAAAGCGCGGCCAGCCCGTCGCAATGCAACACGCGGGAGGCGACAATCAGCGGCGATATCCTGGGAATGGCCGGCCCCGGCGCTAAAATTGCCGCCTTGCTACCTTGCACCGTCATTTACCAGCACGACATGGCTGACCGGCTACTCGACCAGCAACTCCACCCCGACTGGCAGGGGAAACGATCTAAACTTATCTACGCCTGGCCGACCGATACGGCCCTCTGGGATGAATACGAACAAATACGGGCCGACAGCCTACGCGCTGGGTTAGGCATATCGCAGGCCACCGCGTTCTATAAGAAGAACCGGAAGAAAATGGACGCCGGCGGGAAGGCCGCCTGGCCAGCCCGCAAAAACCCCGACGAATTGAGCGCCATACAGCATGGAATGAATTTAAAAATCCGCGACCCGGCGACCTTCGCGGCCGAATACCAAAACGAGCCGCTTGACGACGCGAAGCCGGACGTTGTGATACCGACGGCGGCCGACCTCGAGACACGCCAACGACCGCACCCCCGCGGAGCCCTGCCGCCAGACGCTACCTACCGAACCGCTTTTATTGACACTCAAAAAACGCTGTTATTCTTCCTAGAAATGACCTGGCAGCAAAATTTTACGGGCCATATCCACAATTACGGAACCTACCCCGACCAAAAAAAAACCTATTACACCTTGGCCGCGGCCCGGCATACGATATTTACAGCGAAGGACGGCGCCGGATTCGAGGGCGCCATGTATGCCGCCTTACATGCGCTGTGCGAGCAAATAGAAACCGGCCACGCTATGCCGCTGGATCGTGGTTTTATTGATGGCCAATACGCCGACGCGGCTGACATTGTCTACCGTGTTTGTGCTGAGCGGCCCGGCCGTGTATGGATGCCGAGCCACGGCCGCGGACAAGGAGCTAAAAGCCGGCCGTTTGACATGTACAAGCGGAAACCCGGCGACGCGATCGGCCCCAACTGGCGTATACCGCGACCCGCCGGGACCGCCCGCCGCCAATCATACGTAACCTATGAAACCAACCATTACAAAACACTGGCCGCGGAGCGATTAAGAACCGCCGTAGGCGACCCCGGCGCCGTGACGTTTTTCAAGAGCCGCGGCCACCGCGTCCTATTCGATAACCTGGCCGCCGAGTACGCCGTACAAGTGACCGCCAACGGCCGCACCGTTTTAGAATGGCAACCGCGGCCCGGTAGCCCTGATAATCACCTATTTGATTGCTACGTTGGCAACTGCCTTGCCGCGTCGGTTCTGGGATGCGCGCCGGCCGGCATAGAAACCGGCCCAGAGGACCGGAAGCGAAAACGCGTTAAACTTTCCGCACTCGCCGCCAAGAAACAATGAAGAACGAAAAAACCGGCCTAGCTTGCCCGCGATGCGGAAGCACCGTTAGCCGTGTATATTGGACGGAGCCGCGGCCCGGCTTCCGTAGCCGCGGCCGAGAATGCGCGGACTGTGCGCACCGCTTCGCGACGCGGGAAACCCTGGCGGGAACGCGTCGGCCACCACCCGCCTCCAAAAGTGACGAAATCTGAAAGCGCCTCCAAAAGTGACGGAATCTGAAAGCGCCTCCAAAAGTGACGAAATCTGGAACCGTCCTCAAAAGTGACGGAATCTGAAAGCGCCTCCAAAAGTGACGGAATCTGAAAGCGCCTCCAAAAGTGACGAAATCTGAAAGCGCCTCCAAAAGTGACGAAATCTGAAACTGGCCCGTTTTCCGGCCCTCTATAAGCCATATTTCCCCGCGTTTGGCTCGTTTACCCCCCCCCTGAGCCCTGAATTCTACGCGGCCGGCGGCCCGGCTCACATTGACGGCATATATACCACCGCCTGGCCGCCGCTTTCTATTTCCCCGGCCGCCCGCCTCTCCCGCGGCGGTATTCTTAGGAATCCACCCCCCAAAAACCCATAAAACACCGAAAACCCCAGGAAAACCCCACGAAAACCCCAGGAAAACCCCAGGAAAACCCCAGGAATACCCCAAATGGCCGACATTACCCGCACTGAAGTTGAAACGGTGACGCGTGAACCAGAAGCAGCGAGCGCCGGCGGCCGATCGGCCACCAACCGCGACCCTGAGCAAATGTTAACCGTTAAGCGGAAGTTAGACGCGGATACCGCCGTTGGGGCCGATACTATGGGCCTGGTTTTTAACCGTTTCAAACCGGGGGACGCCGTCAATTGATCTGGCCTTTCTCAAAAACCCGCCAGCCGGCCCGCCCCGCGCCCGTCCGCGCCTCATTCGATGCGGCACAAACGACGGACGAGAATAGCAACCACTGGAAGTGGACCGACGAACTCAGCGCAAATCAAGCGCATTCTTCGACCGTCCGAAAAACGGTACGCGAGCGCGCCCGCTATGAAGTCGCCAACAATACCTACGCCCGCGGAATTGTTCTAACACTCACTAACGACACGATCGGAACCGGGCCGCGGCTCCAATGTCTAACGCCTGACCGCGACGTTAACGCCCAGATTGAGCTACGCTGGCAAGAATGGGCCGATGAAGTCCGCCTGGCGGATAAATTATGGACCGCTAAACAGTCAAAAACCGTCGACGGCGAAGCGTTCGCGCACTTTGTCACCGCCGAACATGCCAGCCCGATAACGCTTGATTTAGTCCTAAGCGAAGCCGAACAATTCGGCAGGCCGTACACCTCCGCCAGCCTGGCAGGAAATGAAGCCGACGGCGTAACGCTCGACGACTACGGCCGGCCGGTTAGTTACCACCGCCTGAGAACGCACCCCGGCGACCTGACCGTAAACTTTTCCGCCGACGTTATCCCGGCGGCCGACGTCGTCCACTTGTACCGACCCGACCGGCCCGGCCAGACTCGCGGCGTTTCTGAAATCGTCGCGGCCCTACCGTTATTCGCCATGCTCCGCCGCTTCACCCTGGCGACAATCGCCGCCGCGGAAACGGCCGCCGACATGGCCGCCATTCTTCACACACAATCCGGCGTAGTCGCCGCGCCCGAAGCTATCGACAAACTCGACCGCGTACCGATCGCCCGGCGGGCCATCCTGACCATGCCCGAGGGCTGGGATCTCACGCAACTGAAAGCCGAACACCCCTCCACGACCTACGCAAACTTTAAGGCGGAAATTGTTAACGAAATTTCACGATGCCTTAATATGCCGTTTAACGTCGCGGCTTGTAACTCAGCGGGCTATAACTTCGCCAGCGGGAAACTAGACCACCAAATCTACTTTAAGTCCATCAGAGTTGAGCGGGCCTACTTTGAACGCGTCGCCCTTGACAAAATTCTAGCGGCCTGGACGCAAGAGGCCGCGTTAATTCCCGGCTTCTTTCCGCCCGAACTGGCCGCCCTACCGCACCAATGGAACTGGCCCGGTATGGAGCCGATCGACCCAGTTAAGGAGGCGAGCGCACAAAAGACGCGACTCGAGGCCGGGCTCACAAGTTACCCGGCCGAATATGCAAAGGACGGTAAAGACTGGGAAACGGAGCAGCTACGACAATCCGAATCACTGGGCATCGACGTTGATACTTTCCGCGAGTTGCTAGCGCTCAAACTGTACGGCCAACCGGCCGACTTGTCACCAGAAGGAGCCGCCGAAAATGCGCAAGAAGAAGAATAGAAACGACGCGCGCCGCCGTCGCCGCCACTCGGCCCGCGTGAACGCTGCCGCCCTGGCTGACGTCCTAACGTTCGGCGCCGCTCTCGAAATCACCGCTACCGACGCCGACACCGCCACGCCCGCGACGATTCAAATCAACGCCTATAACGGCGGCGTTATGGCCGTTCCGACGTTCGGCGCCGTCGTCGTCGACCTAGCCGGACTTACCGCGGCCGACTCGATTCCGATCCTAGCCGACCACGACAACCGCCTAGCGTCCGTTATCGGCGCCGGCCGGCCTGAAGTCCGCGACGGCGCCCTATTCATGGCCGGAACCATCAGCCGCACCAACGATATCGGCCGCCGCGTTATCGACCTGGCCGCGGACGGCGTGCAATTACAGGCTTCCATTGGCGCAACCCCTGAAAACTCCCGCCGAGTCAAGGCGAACACCCCGACCACTGTTAACGGGCGAACGATTGTTTCCGCTACCCCGTTTATTCTCATTCAAAAGAGCAAACTTCGAGAAATTTCAATAGTCCCCGCCGGAGCCGACGAAACCACCGCCGTTGACATCGCCGCGGCACAACCACAGGAACTGATAACTATGAATTTTGATACCTGGCTTTCTGACCTTGGATTGGACGCTGACGCACTGGACGCGGACCAACTTGACACCCTGAAAAAAGCATACGAGGCCACCCAATCGGCCGAGCCGGCAGAAGAAGCACCCGCCGAAGCCGCCAGCGAAGAAACCGCGACGCCCGAAACGGTTAAAGCTTCCATCCGCGCAGCAGCAGCCGGCGAAGCGGCCCGTATTGCCGACATCCGCCGCGTTATCAGTACCGACGCAACCTATCAGAACGAAACCCGCGACGGCCAGCCGATCGAGGCACACGCAATCGCTAACGACTGGACCGCGGACAAAACAGAACTCGAGCTGATCCGTTCCACACGCAGCAAAGCGCCCGCCGCACATATTAAGCAAAACGACCCCGCCGCCGTGGTGCAAAACATCGAAGCCGCGCTGTTAATTCGCGCGGGCGTCGATTTCAGCTCCGCCGTATTCTCCAGCCCACAGGCCTACGCCGCAAAAATCCCAACTTGGCTTCGTGGTGGTGTTAACGCCGAGCAGGCGCAACAAGCACTCGAGGCCGGCTACAAGTATTCGACACAATCGGCCGTCGACCATTGCCGGCACATCGTAACCGCCAGCGGCCGAACCGTTCCACTGGACCGCGCCGAAATGATCCAAGCCGCGTTTTCTACGCAGACGCTTAGCGACATTTTCACCAATAGCGTGGGAGCTGTTTTGCTCCAGACCTACGCCGAAGCGCCGGACACCACCGCGGAATGGGCTAGCACCGCGGACGTTCCTAATTTCCTGACCAATGAGCGCCCAAGAATGGCAGTTGGCCCCGGCCTGTCGAAACTGGCTGCCGGTAGCGAAGCGGCGCACATCGTCCGCAGCGACGCCAAAGAAAGCTACGCTATCGCCCGCTACGCGTCGCAGTTCGTAGTCGATGAAATCGACATCACGAACGACAATCTAAACGCGATGGCGTCCCTGCCTAAAGAAATGGGCGCAGCAGCGGCCCGCCTACGGCCTGACCTCGTGTATTCTATCCTCCTGGCTAATGGCAATTTAGACGCGACGTCGGCCGCATTATTCAGCGCCGGAAATAACAACCTAAATACCTCGTCGGCACTTGCTCAGGCGACGGTATCCGCCATGCAGACGGACATGGCCACCCAGCAGGAGAATTCAGCCAATCTCAATATTGCGGCTACCCACTTAATCGTGCCGCAGGCGCTCCGACACACGGCCGCGCAGATCGTCAATTCCTCTGAAATCCAATCCGGCGGCTCTGCATTGGGGAACTTGAACCCGATCCAATCCGACGGCCTGAAAATCGCCAGTGATTCCCGCTTGGATAACGGCGTAACCGACCCCGCCAGCGGGACGGCGCACGCCGGCAGCGCTACAACGTGGTTCGCTGCTTCGGCCACTTCGCCAACCGTCGAAGTTGGCTACCTGGCAGGAACCGGCCGGGCGCCCGTCGTTCGCTCCTCCGCCCTGACCCAAGGGAAATGGGGAATTGCCTTTGATGTCAAGATGGACGTCGGCGCCAAAGCGTTAGACTTCCGCGCCTTGCACAAATCCACCGCATAGGACCGCCCGCCGTGACCTTTAAAGTTTTAACCAATATCGTTGTCGACGGTACGCCGTACCGCGCCGGCGAAATTGTAGATGAGGATAGAATCCCCGCCGGTTCGCGCCGTTCATTGTTGCGTCTCAAGCACTTTGAAACAGTCGACGAATCCCCGCGCGCGCCGGCGGGAAAAACAACCACAAAAGCCGAAACTAAACGCGGCCGCAGCCGGCCGAAGAAAACCCCGAAGGAGTAAAAAAACATGGCACAAGCCGAACTCATCCGAGGAAACACCGCCACCGTAGACTACACCGCAGGCGGAGCCGTCGCAGCCGGCGAAGTGATCGTACAAGGCGACCTACTGGGCGTCGCACATTCAGCCGGCGTCAGTGGTGACGTTCTCTCGCTGCTTGTCGATGGCGTTTTTAAAGTCGCGAAAATCACCAGCGGCGGCGCAGACTCCGGCGCCTTTATTGCCGGTGAGGCCGTATGGTGGGACGACAGCGCCAACAACGTGACCGACGCCGCGGCCGGCTTAAAGTTATTCGGAATCACCGCCGAGGCGGCTGTAGCTGGAGACACTACCGTTACCGTTGTGATGCAGCAGTTCAGCAGCGCGGCGAGTAGCTCACAGTCGTAACATGGCCGACCTACTGAAAACCGGTAGCGACTGGCTAGCGGCCGAGTTGCTGACCAGCGCGGCCCAGTCCGTTACCTACCGCCGCGGCACTGGCGGCGGCGCGTCGACCGTGACAATCGCCGCCACAATTACGGAACAGGAATATACGCAGAACGACGAAACCGGCGCCGTTTTACTATTCACCTCCATTGATTTTATGGTAGAGCGCGCCGCGCTCGACTTTGGAAGTGGAGCCATAACCCCCGCGATCGGTGATTTTATTTTATGGACCGACGACCGGGCCGACGTCCTGACGTTTGAATTAAATTTTCCCGGCGATAACGACATTTTTACACCCGTCGACGTCTCCGAAAATTACTACATATTGCACACCCGAAAAATTTAAAACGTGGCGGCCAAACTTTTAGAAATTGCCGACGCCGTACTTGCCAGCATTAACGCGGCCAGTCTCTCACTAGCTTTTACCGCTACTCGAGTCGACCGGCCGCCGGTGAAGCTGACGGAATTGGCCGCCGACTCCGGCCCACGTGTTTACGTACTGCCTGGCCCGGTGAATGAAATCAACGCCCCTAATTCGAGAAGCGGAACCCGCAAAAGAGACTATCAAACGGACGTAGTCGTTTTGAGAAAAGACGCCACCGCGGACTATGACCAATATCACGCATTGATTGAAGAAATCGAAACGCACCTAAGCACAGCGGGACAAATGGCCGGCGGTAGCTGGATGGGCGCAACGATCGACCCACGCTACGCCGCCGAACTATACGACCAGCACCAAATTTTCGCGGCCGCCAGCCGACAGACCTACAGACTCATTAAATAAGGACTTTTAAAATGGCCAACCTTTCCCGCGTCGGCTCTGATTGCAAAATTTACTACGATAAGACATCGACCGACCCGTCTGGCCGGCTTTACGTGCTAATTCCTCGAGCTATCGACGTCGAGTTATCAATGGGGAGTAACACCGCAACATTCGCCAGCCGTTCGAGTTCCTGGGAGACGTCCAGCCCGACGCTTCGAACCGCTGAAATTTCGTTTGGGTATGAATACCAGATTTTCGACGATTCCGCGCCATCCGGAGCCGACGCGGTATTCGATGACATCATGACGAGTTTTACGGCCGGCACTACTTACCGCTGGATTGTTGCGGATAACGTGATCGATAACACCGGCGTTACCTGGCAGGGACTCGAAATGTACGGCCACGTTACCGAGTTTTCTGAGAGCCAACCGCTTCAGGATGGCGTGACGTTTTCCTGCACAATCACCCCCGCCCGCTTCATTTACAGCGGGACGCTTTATGAGCCAACCTGGTTACAAGAAGCCGGCCAGGCAGCCAATACCACGTAACGATAGGTTAGACAATGTCAAACGCCGCCGAAATCGCCCGCCGCGTCGCGGAACAATGGAAGAGCGCCCGCGGCCGGACGGCCCAAATATCTACAGATGACCTGCTAACGCTTGCCGCGGCGGTCCTGAAGGACTCCCCGGCGCCAGTAAACAACAAAAAACCGAAGCCGAAAGCCGATACCAGATGAAACAATTTCAAGACAACCGCGGCCGGGCGTGGTCCGTGGAATTCACCGCGGCCGCCGTTAAGCGAATACGCGGGCTAGTTGATTTTGACCCATTGGACGGCGAAGCACTCCAAAGCCTGGCAGTTAATCCGGTTTTGCTGGTTGACGTATTATTCGCGACGATCCAACCACAGGCCGCCGCCCAAAACGTGACAGATGAAGACTTCGGCGGCGCCATGGGCGGCGAAGCCATCCAGCACGCTACGGAGGCGCTAATCGATGAAGTTGTAAATTTTATCCTTGCGACGGACGAGCCCAAAGGACGCTACCTGATGGCGTCGATGAAGAAGTACAAGGAAGTGAACGAACGGGTAGCGGCTCGAGCGATGAATATATTGGAAACGGACGCAATAGACGACGTAATCGACGAACAGATGAAGAAGGCGGAAGACGAACTAACGAAAGTTTTGGCGCCTACGTCTGGCGACTAGTCTTGGAGAGCGCGGCAATTGTCGGCGTTAATCCTGACCCGTTCACGCTCCGCGAGTTGCTAATCATGGCCGAGGCCAAGCAGCGCGCCGCGTGGAATCATACCGCACAACTGGCCGCCATCTGGGCGAACATCCACCGCGGGCCGAAAACGCCGGCTTTCGACCTTTACGACTTCCACCCGTACATGGAAAAACCTAACCGCCACGGCCGCGGCGGAATACCAATTGACGCCGCTAATATCAACCTGCTAAAGGCCGCGTTTTCTAGCAAAAACTAGCTATGGTCATAACCGTCGACGTTAAAAACATGTTCTTCGATGCGCCAAAAATCATGGCGGCCGTTGACGCAGCGAAACGCCGCAATCTATCGCGTCAGCTTTCCTATATACGCCGTACGGCCCGCCAGACGCTACGAAAACGCGCCAAGCCGTCGAGATCCGGCCAAGCGCCTAGCGTTCACACGGCCGACAAATTCGCCACGTTAAAAAATATCCCGTTTTTCTACGATACGTCGACCGACTCCGGCGTAGTTGGCCCGCTCAAAATTGGCCATCGAAAATCAGTACCCAATATTCTTGAGTTCGGCGGAACCGCTAACCGCCGAAAAAAACGGTATATCGACCTAACGAAGCAGGAGGCAAAACGCGGCCAGACGAAACACGGCCGGCCGGTACGCCTGGCGACGGCCTACCATAAAGACCTCGACTATCACCGGGCCGTTATCCGCGGCCGCGTTAACTACGCACCGCGGCCATTCATGGAACCGACGTTCGTTAAGGAACTAAAAGGCGGCCGCGTTGAAGATACCTGGCGGGATTCTATCGTGGAAGGTGTTAAGTAATGGGCGTCGGCGGTGCAATTCGAGCGGGAGCCGCGTTTATTGAACTAGGCGTTAAAGACCTAACCGCCAAAGCGCTAAAACGCACCCAGAAGAAGCTACAAGCGCTCGGCGCGTCGATGGTCAACATCGGTAAAAAAATGGCCGCCGTCGGCCCGCTACTCGCCGCCCCGTTCGGCATCGGTATAAAAGCCGCGTCGGATATGCAAGAGACAATGAGTAAATTTGACACCGTGTTCGGCGCCGCCGCCGGTAGTATGAAGGTGTTTTCTGACGATCTGGCCGACCGACTGGGCAGAAGTAAAATACAGATGGCTGGCTTTCTGTCGTCAATGCAGGATCTATTAGTACCGATGGGCATGAGCGCGGCCGCGGCGATGGATATGTCAAAAGGTGTTAGCCAGTTGGCCGTTGACCTGGCCAGTTTCAACAACCTATCCGACGCTGACGTCTTCCGCGACTTGCAAGCGGCGTTAACGGGCAGCGGCGAAGTATTGAAGAAGTATGGCGTGGTCATGAATCAGGCGGCCGTGAACCAGGCGCTATGGAACGCCGGGCTTGATCCAAAATTCGCCACCGAAGCGCAGAAAGCGCAGGCCAGATACAATATCATTCTTGCCGGTACGACGGCCGCACAAGGCGACGCGGAACGCACCGGCGCCAGTTTTGCCAATCAGGTTAAACGGCTTAAGGCACGAGTCGCCGACACCTTCGCCGCAATCGGCGCCGCTATCCTGCCGGTAGCCACAAAAGTTATCTCCGTAGTGAATAAGGTGATGACGTTTTTCAAGCTGTTTGTTGAGGCGTCGCCGGGTGTTGTTGCGGCCGTTGCGGCTATCGCGGCCGGGCTTATCGGCGTCGGTTCGGCTCTAGCCGTCGCCGGCGTTGGTGTTACCGCACTGGCTGCCGCTATTTCGGGCCTGACGGCCCTGGCAACGACACTATCAGCCGTCCTTGGGGCTATCCTCGCACCAGTTGGCGCCGTCGTTGCGATTATAGCCGCCCTGGGCGTCGCCCTCGTCGCCGGCGGCGGCTACTGGCTCGCTTTCACTGAATCCGGAAACGCCGTAATCGACTGGTTTAAAACGCAATTCGGAGCTATCGCGGAAATAGCAAAAACCACGATCGGCGGAGTCTCCGCGGCCATAGCAACCGGAGATTTCGCGACCGCCTCGAAAATCCTCTGGAAGTCGGCTGAAGTCGTATGGAAAACGGCAATGGTGGAGCTGCAAAAACTATATAACGCCATGATGGAGAACATATTTGGCCGCGGCCTCTTGGCGTACTTTGAGACCGGTATTTCTATGTGGAAAATGATATTTTCCACCATCAAAACCGTTGTCATGGGCGCCGTTGATGCTGTCGTTGGCCTCGTTAAAGGCATAGCCAATCTGATAAGCAAAATTCCCGGCATGAAAACTCTTATGGGATTCTTCGGCGGCGGCGTCGACGATGACACCCGCGACGCCCTGGCAACACGGCTTGACGAGCGCACCGCGGCAGCCAAGAAAGCCAAAGACGAGCTAAACGCGTTAAAAAATCAAGCGGAAGAAAACCGCGAAGAAAGCAAACGCGCGGCCGCCGCCAGTAAAGAGGCGGAGCAAGCCGAAGTTGAACGCCGGGCCGCCGAACAAGAAGAAATTGACAAGGCCGACAATGCCCGCCGCCGGGCCGAAGCCGACAAAAAAAAGGCCGAAGCCGACGCCGCAAAGGCAGCCGAACAAGCCCGCACGCGAGCGATAAAAAAAGCCATCGCCGACCAGAAGAAAAAAGAAGCCGACGAAAAAAAGAGACGCGAGAAAGTCAGTAAAGACCTCGAGACGGAGCAAAAACGTCGGGCGGAACTAATAAAAGAACAGCAGGAGAAGCACGCGGAACACGTGGCCAAAGAG
>Ga0208449_1001015_pt1 | contig 15879 bp, 16 predicted proteins | sample MalvireepMed_s17_FD_184247 | JGI IMG/M metagenome (GOLD analysis project Ga0208449, IMG submission 184247) | Marine viral communities from the Global Malaspina Expedition - Malaspina viral metaG DeepMed_s17 (SPAdes) (version 2) | ecosystem: Environmental > Aquatic > Marine > Oceanic | place...
GGATAAAAAAGCCTGACGCAAATAGTTGGAACGCTTCTTGCTTTATTTTGAGCAAGTCAGTTATTCAGGACATGAAACTATGCAACAGCTGCTGAATTTAACAGAATCAACGGAAAACTTTGTCCGCACCGGCGGCAAGGCGGGTGGCAAAGCTTTGGGTAAAGAGCTTTCGCTTGGCGCAGGTGATAGCGCTGAAGGCGAGTTTTCTCGTTTGATGATGCAACAAACCGAGAAAGGCAAAGAGTTCCAGCAAGTAAAGCTGACACCGGAGCAAACCAGTATCAAGAAAATGATTGGTGATGAAGGGCGTCGGAATGTTGGCGGACCGGTGGAAAGTAATCTGTTTGAGTTACTGCAGGAAATGCAGCAGCAGATGGCGGAAGTGTCTAGCGAAGAGGGAGAGGCAGAGTTATCGGCCGATGAGGTTGCTGCGGTGGTCAATATTGATGAAACGCAGCTGGAGAAAACCGGTGATATCGAGCTAAGCGACGCTGACCTTGAAGAATTACTGGCTGTGTTTGTGGATAAACTCAGTCATCAACAAGGTGACCAAAAAGAGCTTTCGGCTGAACAGCGGCAAAGTCTTGCCGAAAGTATGCTGGCAAAAATGACTGACGAGCAGAAACAGCAGCTGATGGAGCAATTAAATGCGATTGCCAAGGGCGGTGCTGATGCAGCTGATCAAAAGTTCATTGTGCAATTGCTTGAACCCGTGATGCCTAAGTCCGATGCGGATAAATTGTTGGTTGGTAAAGATAAAGCATTGTCAGAGAATATTGCTGCAGGGAAAGACGCCAATAAACAGTCGGATGCCAGGCAGGTATCACATGCATTGCTGGCTGCGCTACGAGACGTTGTAACTGAATCTAAGCAGGAGTCACAAAAAAGTTCTGATCCTGCACAGTTAATGAAACAACTGGAATCCCAGTTAGCGGCGCTGAAAGAGAGTGACAATACAGATGCTAAGGCGCTTACGGGCAAAGAACGTGGCAAATTGGAACAGTTAATGGCAGAGCTTCGTCAGTTAATGGCGGGCGCGTCCGACAATAAAGAGTCACTGACGAAAGAACAGGCGACTAAAGCAGAACAACTGATTGCCGATTTAAGGCAAACACTGAAACAAAGTAGTGATAAGGCATCGGCGGTAGGAGCTTCGACTGATGCGAAGTCTGGTAAAGCGGAATTTGCAATAAGCGCGACAGACTCAAACAAAGGTCCAAGTGAGTCCAGGGCCGAGCAGTTAGCGAAAGCGGAGAAGAATACTAAGGCTGAGTTTGCCGTTGACGGTCAGCTAAAAGGCGACAAAGCGGCGAAACCAGAAGGTGAGTTAGCAACGAAAACGGCTGAAAATGCCCAGGTGAATCAAGCGTTCAGAAATACAGTCGATGCATTGTCTGATGCTGGAGCCGCCAAAGCAATACAAGGCCAAATGGTGTCGACGGCTCAAGGCACTGTAGCAGCATCAGAAAGCAGTTCGGCGAATACTTTGCAGGCACTGCAAAGACCGTTAGATTTGCAGCAGACTGAAGCGTCACAAAAACTGCAAGAGCGCATCAATATTATGATGAGCAAAAATATTCAGCGGGCTGATATACGGCTTGACCCGCCTGAGCTTGGCAACGTGCAAATACGAGTCAATGTAAGCGGTGAGCAGACAACGGTTCAGTTCCAGGTGCAAAATGCTCAAGCCCGAGAGGCGATAGAATCGGCTATGCCTCGTCTACGGGAAATGATGGAGCAGCAAGGGCTGAACTTAGCGGATACTCAGGTAGGTGAGCAGGCAGGAGACGGCCGTGGTACAGGCGACGGTGAAAATACCTCTGGTTCGGAAGGAGAACACTGGACGCAGGAGTCTGAAATTGCCTTGCAGGATGGTCAGGTTGTGACCGATGGTCGCGTGGATTTTTACGTATAACGGTGACGTTGGAGGCCTATTCAGGCTATAGTAACAACATAAAGACCGATATAGCGTTGACCCAAGGAAAGCAAGATGGCTGAAGACAATAATACAGAGCAAAACGAAGAGCAGGAAGGCAAAGGCGGTAAGAAGAAAAAGCTGATACTGTTCGGCGTTATAGGCTTGGTACTGATTTCTACAGTTGTATTGGTCCTGTGGCTCTTTGGCGGAACTTCGTCGAATGAACAGACGCCAGAGCGCGCGCCGGAGCAGACAAGTAATGATTTTGAGAATGCGTCAGCTCCTGAAATTGGCAATGCGCTGTATGTTGGTATGCCGCGTCCATTTGTGTTTATCGTGCCGGGAGACTCAAGAGAGCGGACGGTGCAGATAAAAGCGCAATTAATGGTACGCGGTGAGGAAAACGAAGAGCTGGCGAAAAAACATATCCCGTTGATTGAAGGCACGTTACATGAAGTGTTCTCATCATCGACGGCAGACAGATTAAAAACGGCGGAAGGCAAAGGACAATTGCGCGAATTAGCGTTAACGGAAGTGCGAGATACACTTCAGGAAGTGACTGGGAAGCCCGTCGTCGAACAAGTTTTATTTACCAGTTTGGTAATGCAATAAGTGAGCAACTATGGCTGTGAGCGACTTACTATCACAAGACGAAATTGACGCACTCTTACACGGCGTTGACGACGTAGAAGAAGAGGATTCGGAGGGGCAAGAAGCCTCGGCGGATGCGCTCGACTATGACTTTTCGTCGCAAGACCGAATTGTTCGTGGGCGTATGCCAACTCTCGAAATCGTTAATGAACGGTTCGCTCGTCATATGCGCGTTAGCTTATTTAATATGATGCGACGTACCGCTGAAGTGTCGATTAATGGCGTACAGATGATTAAGTTCGGCGAGTATGTACATACACTGTTTGTTCCAACGAGTTTGAACATGGTGCGTTTTCGTCCGCTGAAAGGTACTGCGCTTATAACCATGGAAGCTCGCCTGGTCTTTATTCTGGTTGATAACTTCTTCGGTGGCGATGGCCGTTATCATGCAAAAATAGAAGGTCGTGAGTTTACGCCGACGGAACGCCGTATTATTCAAATGCTGCTGAAATTGGTCTTTGAGGATTACAAAGAAGCCTGGGCTCCGGTTATGGATGTCGGCTTTGAGTATCTGGATTCCGAAGTAAACCCAGCCATGGCTAATATTGTGAGTCCGACAGAAGTTATTGTCATAAGCTCGTTCCATATTGAGCTTGATGGTGGCGGTGGTGACTTCCATATTGCCTTACCGTACTCCATGCTTGAGCCTATCCGAGAACTGCTAGACGCAGGTGTTCAGTCGGATAAAGAAGATACCGATATGCGCTGGAGCAAAGCGCTGCGTGATGAAATTATGGACGTTCCCGTTGAAATGATTGCCAAATTGGCGGAAACCGAAATGTCGCTACGGGAAGTTATGGACTTGCAGGAAGGCGACGTTATTCCTCTGGAAGTTCCAGATGACTTAACCGTTCTGATCGAAGACTTACCGACGTTCCATGCGAAGATGGGGCGCTCAAGAGACAATGTGGCGCTGAAAATTTCCGACAAAATTAAACGTCCGGAGACCGTCAAGTCCGATATTCACATGTTGACGCGTGGTGGTCGTCGAATAGGCGGAGATGCTGAGCTTCAACAGTTAGAAGAAGACATCGATTTATAATAATTGCTGCTTAGAAAGTGAGGTTGCAAAATGAGTAACGACGATAAAGATATGGATGACTGGGAAGCAGCAATGGCTGAACAGGCAGCTGCAGAAGATGAAGAGTCTTCAGAAGGCGATGCATCGGAAAGCGAAAAGCCAAGTAATGCCAGTCATTCAGGCATGGACAACGTGCAAACCGCAGAGCTGGAAGAGCTTAACGAAGATGCGCCGGTTGGTGAAGAAGAGAAGCGTAAACTGGATGCAATTCTTGATATTCCGGTCACTATTTCAATGGAAGTAGGGCGTAGCCAAATAAGCATTCGTAACTTACTTCAGCTGAATCAGGGCTCTGTTGTTGAATTAGAACGTGTTGCTGGGGAACCCTTGGATGTTTTGGTGAACGGTACCTTGATTGCGCACGGCGAAGTGGTTGTTGTTAATGATAAATTCGGGATACGATTAACCGATGTTATTAGTCAAATTGAGCGTATTCGCAAGCTTCGTTAGTTTGCTTGCGTTGCCGGTAACGGCTTTCGGGCAAACCGAGCAAAAAGCAATAGTGTCCGGTAATGATATAGGCGCCATGGTATTGGCGCTTTTTGCCGTTTTAGTGGTCATTGTTGTATTGGCGTCACTGTTAAAACGGTTTAACCTGAAATTTCAGGGCGCTTCGGGTATGAAAGTGCTAAGTAGCGTGTCCTTAGGCGCCAAAGAGCGCTTGGTCATTGTCGATGTTGGGGGCGAAAAACTGTTGTTAGGTGTTACCCAGCAGCGCATTGACTGTTTAAAAGAACTACCGTCCGATATCAACCTGGAAGGAAAACAAGAACAATGAACCGCTGGTGGTATCTCATATTATTTACGGCGTTTTTGCTGATACCTGAGCAAGCTTTAGCCTGGCAGGATCTTTCCGCGGTGACCGTCAAAACTAATCCTGACGGCACTCAGGAGTACTCAGTAACGCTGCAAATTCTCGCTATAATGACCGCGCTGACGTTTATACCGGCAATGGTCATTATGATGACGTCCTTCACCCGAATCATTATTGTTCTGGCGATACTTCGTCAGGCTATAGGCTTGCAACAGTCTCCGTCGAATCAGGTGTTATTGGGTATTGCATTGTTTTTAAGTTTTTTCATTATGTCGCCGGTGCTGAATGAAATTAATGATAAAGCTTTGCAGCCCTACATGAATGAAGAAATTCAGTCACTGGAAGCCGTTGACCGAGCAAAAGCACCGTTAAAAGCCTTTATGCTGGCGCAAACACGGTTAACTGACCTGGAAACTTTTATTGATATTTCAGGTGAAGAGGGCATTGAAGCACCAGAAGACGTGCCGATGTCTATTTTGATCCCGTCTTTTATTACCTCAGAGCTAAAGACGGCCTTCCAAATTGGCTTTATGCTGTTTATTCCATTCCTAATCATCGACTTAGTGGTCGCCAGTGTTCTTATGGCCATGGGTATGATGATGTTATCGCCAATGATTGTGTCACTGCCCTTTAAGCTTATGTTATTTGTATTGGTTGATGGCTGGAGTCTGACTATGAGTACGTTGGCCGGAAGTTTTGGGGTTTAGGAGGACCTATGTCACCAGAAATGTTTTTGGATATTTTTCAGGAAGCGCTGAAAACCATCGTTATCATGGTGGCATTTATCATTTTGCCCGGGCTGTTGATCGGGTTAGTGGTTGCTGTTTTTCAGGCCGCCACCTCAATTAACGAACAAACCTTAAGTTTCTTACCTCGTTTACTAGTGACGCTTGCTGTTATCGGTCTCGGAGGGCACTTCCTGACTGAAACAGTGATGGATTTTACCATCGAAATGTTTAACCGGATCCCTGAAGTGGTTGGCTAATGGATCTGGTCACTTCTGTCGTTCTGGAGTGGCTGGAGCAACATCTCTGGCCGTTAACACGGGTCTCCGCCATGATAGGCAGTATGGCGCTATTTTCCGGCACTCTGGTTAACGCGCGTATTAAAGTTTTCCTGTCGTTAGCCATCATACTGGCGGTTTCTCCTGCATTACCTGAGGTGTCGACTGGTGTTGAAATGACATCAGTGGGTGGCTTTTTAGTGACCGCACAACAAGTGGTTATTGGCGTAGCCTTGGGGTTGGTATCGCTGCTTTTCCTGCAAATATTCGTGCTTGGTGGTCAGGTCATTGCGATGCAGATTGGTTTGGGTTTCGCCTCAATGGTGGATCCAACCAACGGTCAGCAAGTGCCGGTTATTGCGCAATTTTTCTTAATGCTTGCCAGCCTGGTGTTCTTAGCCTTTGACGGTCATTTACTGATGATCCACATGATCATGGCCAGCTTCGATGCTATTCCCGTAGGCATGACAGGGCTGGATGCTGATGCATTCATGGCAATAGCGGAATATGGTTCCGTTATGTTTTCAGCGGCCTTAGCCGCTATGCTTTCTGGTGTTATTGCGATACTGCTGATTAACCTCAGCTTTGGCGTAATGACAAGAGCAGCGCCGCAGCTTAATATTTTCGCGATAGGCTTTCCAATTACTATGGTAAGTGGCTTAGTTGTACTATGGCTCACCATGGGCGGCTTTATTTTCCATTTTGAAAACCAATGGCAACGTGCAATTGACGTGATGTGCACAGTTATTGGCTCTCAGTGTAGCTAGACTCCAGGATAAGGTAGAGAGTAATGGCAGAGACTGATCAGGAACGCACAGAAGACCCCACGGAGCGACGAAAACAGCAGGCCCGCGAAAAGGGCCAGGTTGCGCGCTCCAAAGAAATGGGTACGGCGTTTGTACTGGTGAGCGCCGCCATTGCTTTTATGTGGTTTGGGGACTGGCTGTATGAGGGCGCCCGCAGCGTCTTCCAAACGATGTTTACTATCGATCGTCAGCAGGCCTTTGATACCACCAAAATTTACGAAGCCTTTGGTATTGCCTTCGGCTTTATCATGTGGCCGGTACTGATTATTTTCGCCTTTGTTTTAGTGGCGACCTTTTTCGGGAACAGCTGGCTGGGTGGTATTTCCTTCTCGACCAAAGCGATGGCGCCCAAGTTCAGCCGAATGAATCCGCTTAACGGCTTTAAACGCATGTTTGGTATTCAGGCATTGGTAGAGCTTGTTAAAGCGATAGCTAAGTTCTCAGTTGTTGCCGTTTCGGCATTCTTCTTATTGAAGTGGCAGTTTGTCGACATCCTGCAAATGTCGATGGGCCAAATGCCGAATATGATGGCTCACGCTTTGGATATCTTGCTGTGGATGTTCTTATTACTGTGTTGCTCAATCTTTTTGATTGTGGTGATTGATGCGCCGTTTCAGTTGTGGAAACACAATAAAGACTTGCGCATGACCAAGCAGGAAGTGAAAGACGAACATAAAGATACAGAGGGTAGCCCGGAAGTTAAAGGTCGTATTCGTCGCTTGCAAATGGAAATGGCTAATCGCCGCATGATGCAGGAAGTGCCTAAAGCTGACGTAGTGGTTACCAACCCGACGCATTACGCGGTGGCGTTAAAATATGAAGATGGTGGCTCACAAGCCCCCGTGTTACTGGCAAAAGGAACCGACGAAACAGCAGCGAAGATTCGGGAAATTGCTTTGGAGTATGACATTCCATTAGTGCAATCACCAGCGTTAGCGCGCTCTGTTTACCACACTACGGAACTGGAAAAAGAAATACCGCAAGGGCTATTCGTTGCTGTCGCTCAAATTCTTGCTTATGTATATCAGTTACGCCTGTTTAAGCAAGGTCAGGCGAAACGTCCGAAAAAACCTGACAGTGAGTCACCAATTCCTGAAGATTTGCGCTACTAACAGCGCTGCTATATCATTCGCCACCATTCGTGCCGATGTCGGCAGTGGTTAAATTGGAAGCAGTTATGGCTGAACTTAATTTGTGCCTGGCGCAACTGGACTTTACCGTTGGCGCAATTCACAACAATACCGCATTAATTTTAAAAACCATTCGTGAGCAGGGTCAGCAACACGACATTATCGTGTTCCCGGAGTTGGCCATTACGGGGTACCCGCCAGAAGACTTACTGTTAAGAAACGATTTAAGTCAGGCTGTCGACAACGCCGTGGAGCAAATTAGCGCTGCAGCGTCTGACTGTGTGGTTATTGTCGGACACCCACAGCATGTTGGTGGCGAACTTTTTAATGCGATGTCGGTGCTGCATCGCGGTGAATGCTTATTACGTTATTTCAAGCAGCGCTTACCTAATCATGGTGTGTTTGACGAGCAGCGTTACTTTATTCCGGGTCATGAAAGTCAGGTGTTTGAGTGGCACGGCGTCCGCATTGGCCTACAAATATGTGAAGATTTGTGGCATCCCGAGCCATTACAACGATTGGCTGAAGACGATATTGATTTTGTCTTATCGATAAACGCGTCGCCTTATGAGCTGAATAAGCATGAGCAACGTTTGGGTGTATTGAGACAACGCGTATCGGAGTCGTCTAAGCCCATTGTGTACCTAAATAACTGTGGTGGACAAGACGAGCTGGTCTTCGATGGACATTCTCTTGTGATGGATGACGATGGTCAATTGCTGGCCGAGCTGCCGCATTGTCATACAACGCTAACAAGTTTGAGTTATAAAAACGGGAAACTTCATTGTGAGACCTGTCCTCCACGTGAGTCGCAAAATGACTTAGCCAATGTGTATGACGCTCTGGTTTTAGCAGTTAGAGATTATGTCACGAAAAATGGATTCCCAGGTGTCGTGTTAGGCTTGTCTGGCGGTATTGATTCGGCATTAACCCTGGCTATCGCTGTTGATGCGTTGGGTGCCGATAAAGTTCAGGCCGTGATGATGCCTTTCCGGTATACCTCGGACATGAGTCTTGAAGACGCTGAAAAGCAGGCGCATACGCTTGGCGTTCAATATGACTCCGTGCCTATTGAGCCAATGTTCGATCAGTTCATGCAGCAATTAACGCCGCTTTTTAAAGGCGCGGAAACCGATACAACGGAAGAAAACTTGCAATCACGTTGTCGTGGTGTACTGCTTATGGCGCTGTCGAATAAAACCGGGTCGTTGGTGCTGACGACGGGTAATAAAAGTGAAATGGCTGTGGGTTATGCAACGCTTTATGGAGATATGTGCGGAGGCTTCGCGCCGATAAAGGATGTGCCTAAATTGTTGGTGTATCAGTTGGCTGAATATCGAAACACATTAGGCGACTGTATCCCTCAGCGAGTGATAGACCGTCCGCCTTCAGCGGAATTAGCGCCGGACCAAGTCGATTCAGACTCGCTGCCTGACTATGGCGATTTAGACCGAATTCTGGCATTGTATGTAGAGAGAGACTGGTCAGTAACAGATATTGTTGCTGCAGGGTTTAGCGAAGAAGATGTTCGCCGGGTGGTTCGATTGGTCGACCTGAACGAATACAAACGGCGTCAGTCGGCAGTTGGTCCGAAAGTGACACCAAGAAACTTCGGTAAAGATCGCCGTTATCCTATTACCAGTCATTATCGCTATGAATTGCAACGACAAGGGCAATAGGGAAGCGTTATGAAAAAAGTTGAAGCCATTATAAAACCTTTCAAACTAGATGACGTGAGAGAAGCATTGTCAGAAGTCGGTATTGCCGGCATGACTGTGTCTGAGGTTAAAGGCTTCGGTCGTCAGAAAGGCCACACTGAGCTGTATCGCGGTGCAGAGTATATGGTCGACTTTTTGCCGAAGGTAAAATTAGAAGTAGTCGTTGGCGATGATGATGTCGAGCGGTGTATTGAGGCCATTATGGAAACCGCTCAAACCGGCAAAATAGGTGATGGCAAAATCTTCATTACCGATATTGAACGAGTCATTCGCATTCGAACCGGTGAGGAAAATGAAGACGCGGTTTAAACAACCGCGCCTTTCTCATTAATTGCTGACTAACTGATTCCCCGGGAAGTTAGCTCTTAACACTTTCAAAGCGTCTTCGCGTAACTCTGGTAAATCTAACTGATCGTAACTTTCTACCATCATCGCTAAAGCGTTTTCCACTTCTGGCGTGTCAGAAAAGTGCTCCAGAATGTAGCGCCCTCGATTGGCCGCCGCTAAATAAGCTTGGCGATCCATATAATACTGAGCAACAGCTAATTCTTTTTTCGCCAGACGACTCTTTATAGCGACTAACCGTTTTTTTGCATCGGCCGCATATTCACTGTCCGGGTATTTGCGAACTAATTCTGCAAAGTCCTTAAACGCTTCTTCAGCCATTGAAGAGTCGCGGTCAGAGCGGTCAACGCCAAACATTGCATGAATACCGTTGTGCTCAGCGCGCTGGTTGACCAGACCACGCATATACATGGCGTAATCAATGTCTTTATGATTCGGATTAAGACTAATAAAGCGATCAATCGCGGCTAGTGCTTCTTCTGTGTTATCTAACTTGTAGTGCAAGTAAATAAGGTCGAGTTGCACCTGGTGCGCGTAAGGACCAAACGGGAAGCGTCGGTTCAGATTCGACAGCTGCTCTTGAGCTAAATTAAAGTTACCTGCCGCCATACTTTCACGAGCTTGCTCGTAAAGTGACTCAATTTGGGTTTTAGCAACTTGTTGTTCTTCGTCAGGTTGGCTCGAACAACCAACAGCCATAAAGCAAAGAGCTGTGGATAATACAATGTGTCGGCCGAGTTGTTTACTTAACATATTTAGCAGTATTCCCTATATTTTTTTGGCGCTGCACGGGCAAACCGTTACACTAGCATATTCTTGCATTCTAACGCAGCCTTTAAGGCTTTGACAGTCGAAACCGAATATATGAATAAACGTATTGAATTAGAAGCTATTGTTCCTGAGTCATTAACAGGAAAACGATTAGACCAGGCACTTGCTGAGTTGTTCCCGGATTATTCGCGCTCTCGTTTAAAAGGGTGGATAACGGAGGAGAAGGTTTCGGTTGATGCCGAGGTCGTGAAGAAGCCCCGCGAGAAAGTCGAGACCGGCATGTTAGTGGCCGTGGATGCGGAAATTGAAAGTGAAGAGCGTCACGTTCCGCAGCCGGTAGAGTTGGATATTGTTTATCAGGACGATGACATTTTGGTGATTAATAAGCCAGCAGGTCTGGTAGTTCATCCAGGAGCCGGAGCGCCGGATAGAACTCTGCTCAACGGTTTGTTGCATTATGATCCACAATTCGATTTGGTGCCACGAGCCGGTATTATTCACCGGTTGGACAAGGATACAACCGGGTTGATGGTGGTTGCGCGTACGGTGCCTGCGCAAACACAATTAGTGTCAATGATGCAGGCGCGTGAAATTACACGTGAGTATGAGGCTGTGTGTAACGGCGTGATGACAGCAGGCGGGATGGTTGATGAACCTATTGGTCGCCACCCAACGAAACGAACGCACATGGCCGTGGTTCAGTCCGGAAAGCCCGCAGTGACTCATTATCGAGTATTAGACCGCTACCGGGCACACACCTTGTTGCGCTTGCGTCTGGAATCAGGGCGAACGCATCAAATTCGTGTGCACATGTCACATATCAAACATCCGCTGGTTGGTGACTTGACCTATGGAGGCCGTCCGCGCCCGCCGAAACAAGCCGATGATCAATTCTTACAAACTTTGAGAAACTTTAATCGACAAGCTTTGCACGCCGCTTCTCTGGGGTTACATCATCCCATTACAGGTGAATGGCTTGAATTCCACGTTGACCGTCCGGACGATTTTGAACATTTAATTGAAGAGTTGAAGCGTGACGCAAAACGTTTTTCATCCTAACTGGACGTTGCCTGACAACGTCGGTGTTGCAATTACAACAAGGGCGTTTGGCAACCTAGCGGTTCATGTGGGCGATGATCCTGCTGCTGTGCTGTTGAGACGACGGCGTCTGGAAAGGGAGTTATCGCTACCTCATTCCGTGGTGTGGTTGCAGCAACAACATACGAGCAATGTGTTGTCATGGCCTTTTAAAACAAGCATAGCGGATGCTGCTTATAGTTCTAAGCCCGGCAGTGTGTGCGCGGTATTGACCGCAGATTGTTTACCTATTCTTATTTGTTCATCCGACGGAAAGGAAATAGCGGCGGTTCATGCTGGATGGCGAGGTTTGGCAGATGGCGTGTTGCAAAACGCATTAGAAAAGTTCTCTGCAGAACCATCGAGCTTAAGTGTTTGGATAGGTCCAGCGATTGGCCCAGATGCGTTTGAAGTTGGTCAGGATGTTTTCGATGCGTTTGTCTCGATTAACTCTGACGCGAAACCGTTTTTCAAGGCGGCTGGAGCAAAATGGTTAGCGGACTTGCCTGGTATTGCGGAAATGATTTGCCGCCAGTTTGGTATTACTGCTATTACTCAGAGCTATGAATGTACTGTGACCCACTCTGAATTATGGTACTCCTGGCGTAAGGAAAAAGCGGCAGCCCGATTTGCGTCAATTATTTGGCGAAAATAACGGCTAAAAACTTGAAAACGCCCAAAAAGTACCCACATTTAAATTAACGAAAGATTTAAGTGAGGTAGTACCATGAGACACGATAAATTTACCAGTAAATTTCAAATGGCGATTGCCGATGCGCAATCTATAGCGCTGGGTCGTGATCACCAATTTATTGAGCCTGTGCACTTAATGCAGGCATTGCTAGACCAGAATGGCGGCTCAGTCCGTCCATTATTTACGATGTTGGGTATCGATATCCCACAATTCAGAGCAAGCTTGTCCAAAGCCTTGGATGCATTGCCGCAAGTGGAAGGTACCGGTGGGGACGTCCAGCTTTCTCAGGCGACTGCACAGTTACTCAATTTGTGCGACAAATACGCACAGAAGCGTAACGATTCTTATATTTCTTCTGAACTCTTTTTGCTAGCCGCAACGGAAGACAAGGGCAAGTTGGGCGAAATATTTAAAGCGCAGGGCATAAAGCGAGATGCGCTGGAAAAAGCGATTAATGATATTCGAGATGGTCAAAAAGTAGATGATCCGAACGCTGAAGAGCAACGCCAGGCTCTCGATAAATATACGATTGATTTAACAGAGCGCGCTGAACAAGGGAAGCTCGATCCCGTTATTGGTCGTGACGAAGAAATCCGCCGGACTATCCAGGTGTTGCAGCGTCGTACCAAGAATAACCCGGTACTGATTGGTGAACCTGGTGTCGGTAAAACGGCAATTGTTGAGGGGTTAGCGCAACGCATTGTTAATGGGGAAGTGCCTGAAGGCTTAAAACATAAGCGAGTGTTATCGCTCGATTTAGGCTCTCTGTTAGCTGGCGCAAAGTTTCGTGGGGAATTTGAAGAACGACTCAAAGCGGTATTAAATGAACTCTCTAAAGAAGAGGGACGAATTATTCTCTTTATCGACGAGCTCCATACCATGGTCGGTGCTGGTAAAGCTGAAGGTGCAATGGACGCAGGCAACATGCTGAAACCGGCGCTTGCGCGTGGCGAACTTCATTGCGTCGGTGCAACAACATTAGATGAATACCGCCAATATATTGAGAAAGACGCCGCGTTAGAACGTCGCTTCCAGAAAGTCTTGGTCGATGAGCCAACCGTAGAAGACACCATTGCGATTTTGCGAGGCTTGAAAGAGCGTTATGAGCTGCATCATTCGGTAGAGATAACTGACCCTGCAATAGTTGCAGCAGCATCTTTATCGCATCGTTATATCAGTGATCGCAAGCTGCCGGATAAAGCCATTGATTTAATTGACGAAGCAGCATCGAGTATCCGTATGCAGATCGACTCTAAACCGGAAGATTTAGATCGGTTAGAGCGTCGCATTATTCAGCTTAAGTTGGAGCGTCAGGCGCTGCAGAAAGAAAAAGACGATGCCAGTAAAAAGCGTTTGGAAACCTTGCATGATGAGTTAGACGACCAAGAACGCAAATACAAAGAGTTAGAAGAAGTATGGAATACCGAAAAGGCAGCGGTTCAGGGCACGCAGCATATTAAAGCTCAGCTTGAGCAAGCACGCACCGACATGGATATCGCCCGCCGAGCGGGGGATTTGAACCGTATGTCGGAACTTCAGTATGGGCGTATTCCTGAACTGGAACGTCAGTTAGACTTAGCATTGCAGGCCGAAATGCAGGACATGAGCTTGCTGAAAAACCGCGTAACCGACGAAGAGATTGCCGATGTACTGTCGCGTTGGACCGGTATTCCTGTTGCAAGAATGCTTGAGGGTGAGCGTGAAAAACTCATTCATATGGAAGATAACCTGCATAATCGTGTTGTCGGACAAAACGAAGCGGTCGAGGCAGTCGCAAATGCCATTCGTCGTTCGCGTGCGGGCTTGGGGGATCCAAACAGACCTATAGGCTCATTTTTATTCCTGGGTCCAACCGGCGTTGGTAAAACCGAATTGTCCAAAGCGTTGGCGAATTTTATGTTCGATACAGACGATGCGATGGTTCGAATCGATATGTCTGAGTTTATGGAGAAGCACTCCGTAGCTCGCTTAGTTGGTGCTCCTCCGGGTTATGTAGGTTATGAAGAAGGGGGGTATTTAACGGAAGCGGTGCGTCGCAAGCCATATTCTGTCATCTTGCTTGACGAAGTAGAGAAAGCCCATCCGGATGTATTCAACATATTGCTTCAGGTATTGGATGACGGTCGCCTAACAGATGGACAGGGTCGCACGGTCGATTTTAAAAATACCGTGATTATTATGACATCGAACTTGGGCTCTGATCTCATACAAGAGCATGCGAAAGAGCATACGTACGAACAAATGAAAGCGGAAGTCATGGAAGTATTGGGGCATCATTTCAGACCTGAGTTTATTAACCGGGTTGATGACACCGTGGTATTCCATCCATTGGGTGAAGCTGAGATACGCTCGATTGCTCAATTCCAGTTACAGCTGCTGTTTAAGCGCTTGGAAGAGAAAGACTTTGAGATTGAAGTCGATGATGATGCGTTAGCGCATTTGGCTCGTACAGGGTTTGATCCGGTATTTGGGGCACGACCTCTGAAAAGAGCGATTCAACATGAACTTGAGAATCCGTTAGCGCAGAAAATCTTATCCGGAGAGATTCAACCTGCTAAACCGATAAAAGTCAGTGTTGAGAATGAAGCACTAGTGATTAGTCAGTAACAGAGGCAACAAGGCTCGGGGATTTCCTACCCGAAGCCTTGTTGTGATAACCTGTTCACTTTCTATTAATAACTAAGAGTGTTTTTGCATGAGTAACGATAGTTCAAATACTAACGGCAAACGCCGGGGTATTTACTTACTGCCAAACTTATTCACTACGGCAGGTTTGTTTTCTGGTTTCTATGCCATTGTTGCTTCGATGAACGAGCGTTTTGTCGAAGCGGCCGTTGCGATTTTTATTGCGATGATTTTTGATGGGCTTGACGGACGTGTAGCCAGAATGACCAATACCGAAAGTGATTTTGGGGCTGAATTTGACAGCATGGCGGATATCGTTTCCTTTGGTATGGCTCCGGCGCTTGTGATGTATAACTATGCACTTGCTGACTTAGGTAAGTTAGGTTGGTTGGCTGCATTTATATTTGTTGCTGGTGGAGCGTTACGACTTGCACGATTTAATACGAATTTAGGCTCTTCTGATAAACGTTACTTTCAGGGGTTAGCTATTCCAAGCGCGGCCGCGATAGTCTCCGGCTTAGTTTGGGTGGGCTCTGAATACGGTATTGAAGGTTCTGATATTGGCGGCATTGCAGCCATTATTACTATTTGTGCTGGCTTATTGATGGTAACAAACTTCCGTTATCACTCTTTTAAAGATGTAGACTGGAAGGGTAAAGTCTCTTTCTTAGTTATATTAGTGATTGTATTGGCTTTCGTTATCGTTGCTACTCAACCATCTTTAGTTTTGTTCTCTATTTTCTTTTTATACGCCTTGTCTGGGCCAGTATTCACCATTAAAAATGTGAAAAAGCTGAAGTTAGAGCATGTTGTTGGAGACGATGACGACGATGATGCTGACTTTAACCAAGACGGCGATGTCGATAAGAAAGAGAAAAAAGAGTCTGATAAAGGCGAATAAGTCATCAAATTGATTATTATCTAGGCAAGTGATCATTTTTCTTAAAAAAGATCTTGAAAGGCCACAAAAGATCTCTATAATTCGCCGCCGTTGTCACGAGATACTTACTGAGTTGAGTCGGGCAACGGCGGTTTTGTCAGTCGGACAAAAAGTCCAGAAAAAGAGGTTGACGAAATCATCGGGAAGTGTAGAATACGCCTCCCTGCTTCGGAAGAAGCAACGCTCTTTAACAACTATATCAAGCCAAGCAAACTGTGTGGGCACTTGCAGAAGTTACGCAAAACAGAAATATGTATTGCAACTTTTGAATGAGTGTTCAGCAAGGTTTCATTAATGAAGCCAAGC
>Ga0208449_1001016_pt1 | contig 15859 bp, 15 predicted proteins | sample MalvireepMed_s17_FD_184247 | JGI IMG/M metagenome (GOLD analysis project Ga0208449, IMG submission 184247) | Marine viral communities from the Global Malaspina Expedition - Malaspina viral metaG DeepMed_s17 (SPAdes) (version 2) | ecosystem: Environmental > Aquatic > Marine > Oceanic | place...
ATAATGTATTTGTTCAGGTACTCAAAAAAGATGCGGAATAGTACAGAATTTAGCGTCGATTTTCAAAAATATAACATCGTCTATGGTTATCGGATATAGGCTACTCCCTTATGGGTTAAGCCGCAAAGAAACGTCCTTAGAAGCAGGAAAACTGTTAAAACAGTTAGTTGCACAAGAAACCGGCGTGACCTTAGCTGATGTTTCTCTTCAAAAAAACGACAATGGCGCCCCTCAGCTGTCCATTTCCGGCACTAGGGTTTATTGTTCTATTAGCCATAAAAACAATTTTGTAGTTGCCGCATACTCCGCCGAGTCTCCCATAGGCGTTGATGTCGAGAATCTAGAGTCTGATAAAGATTATTTACGAATAAGAGAGCACTACTCAAACGGTTTTTTGAAGGGCGTGACGACAAAAAAGGATTTCTTTTACCGCTGGACATTAGCGGAAGCCTACGCAAAGGCGTCGGGGCAGCCGTTACTGGATGTGTTAGAGGTTAATTTTGAATACAAGAAGCTGAAAGCTTTTTATAAAAAGGCAGGTGCTTTTTTAATCTGCACCTGCACAAATACTTAAAGCACATTCCCTTCACCAAAGTTTTATCAACTTTAAGTAGCGGGGTGTTTAACTATAACGAGAAGTGATTCATAGCTCTTTCAGCTTCATCTTTCGTTGGCTTATACTCTCGCCAGCTTTGCTCTGGGCTTCTTCTGTAACGCACGACACCTTCAACAATATCAAATTGATATTCAGGGTATACCTCTCTTAAGTTAAAGAAAGCTGCTGGCGCAAAAAACAAAATATCCAAAGCTAAGTAGCCACCATTAAACTTTAACGGAAGAATTCCGTAAAATTCTTTATGACCTTCTTTTTCAAGTTTAAATGGGTACTGACCAAAAGAGGTTGTCGATAACTCGTAGTTCGATTTCGATGCATCAACTTGGCCGAGCTCAGCAACCTCTAACTTTGATGAGTGGGCGGTTTCAAAGCTCGTTGTTGCAGAGCAAGCGGCTAAAGTAAGAGCACTTAGTGAGATTAGTAGTTTTTTCATAAAACTCTCCCTGTTTAAAAATCAGGAAGATTACATCTAATTATGAAATAACGCAAAAAACTGGCTAATCTATTAGTTGCAAACGTGAGATAAAACAAGGATCTCCATGAACACAGCCAAAAACAAACTGATATACACACTCGGATTTCTCGGGCTCATTCCTTTTATCGTTAGCTCGCTGGCTGAGCTTATGCAGGTTGAGTCTTTGTTTGGCATTCAACCTCTTAAATTACTCATTACCTACGGTGCGATTATTCTGACGTTTCTCGGTGGAGTGCTGTGGGGTCGAGCGCTGCACAGAGCAGAGAGCGAACCCGCTAATGCGCTACTGGTTCTAAGCAACGCTTTTGCCATACTTGCCTGGCTAACCCTATTACTGGACTCATCCGCTTGGTCACTAGGTCTTCAAATGGCCGGGTTTGCGACCTTGCTTTTCTTCGAGCAGAAACTGGCGAGAAGCTCAGCCATGACCTCTTACATGGGTTATTACCGCATTCGGCTGATATTGACTTCTGCGGTAATAGTCTGTGAACTGCTGGTATTTGGAAATCATATTTTGTAAGGGTGTCTTTTGAGCGACAAAGGCTTACCACCGATAATCTGTGGTCCTATATTACGTGCTGTTGACGCAGAAAGTGCGATACTTTGGCTGGTATGCAGCAACGATGAGCCTGTCACGCCAGTATTTTCTGTCGATATTAAACGCTCAGAAACAGAGTCTGTTAAAGTGGGACAACACGCGGTCATTAAGCGACTAAAAGTGACTTTCGAGTCGCCATTAACACACAACCAGTATGTTGAATACGATCTGACAATTAACGGCCAATCGCTGCAACAACTCAGCCCTCACATTATTTATGAATCGAAATCTCGCCCTGGATTTGTGTTCAAGGAACAAATAGACAGAGTTTTTCATGGCTCCTGCCGGCGTCCTCACCATAAAGCAGAAGACGGACTTATTCGAGTTGATTCAGAATTGGAAAAAACGCTGGATGAGCCACAGCAACGTCCGGCTCTCATGTTGCACACAGGAGACCAAGTCTACGTTGACGATGTTGCGGGACCTACTTTAAAAGCCATTCATGAAACTATTCAGCTGCTGGGGCTCTTTGAAGAGGAGATTAAAGAGGCGCCGTTTACGAAAAGCGCAGAGATGCGATCTCACGCCTCAAGCTTTTATCAACGTGACTCAATGCTGCCGGACACTAAACTTAACGAGGCACTAACAGAGCGTTTTTTTGGCGGTGTCCGCAAGCCTATTTTTACGTCGAGTAACGCTAAAAACCACCTAATAAGCTTCAATGAAGTGATCGCGATGTACTTATTAGTGTGGTCTCCGTGTTTATGGGAAAAGTTATCGCTTGAGCCACCCGAACACTTGACCAAGGACCATTTACAGACATTTGAGACAGAAAAAACAGCCGTTTTAAGCTTTCAAAAAGGGTTGCCGAAAGTAGCCAGGGCATTAGCAAATATCCCCAACTACATGATTTTTGATGACCATGATATTACGGACGACTGGAATTTATCGGCACTTTGGGAAGTAACCGCTTATGAACATCCTTTTTCTAAGCGTATTGTCGGCAATGCAATAGCGGGCTATTTACTGTGCCAGGGCTGGGGCAACACACCAAACGGGTTAAAGGAATTAACAGAGCACTTTAAATCCGTCAGCGAATTATCGGGCTTCCTGGATACTGAAAAATACGATGAGTTCTTAAATGAACTTTTAGCCTTCGAACAATGGGATTATGAGATCAACAGACAGCCCAAAATCATTGTTCTGGACACCCGCACCCAACGCTGGCGAAGTGAAAAGGCACGAGCTAAACCGTCAGGCTTAATGGACTGGGAAGCCCTATCTCAGTTTCAGCAAAAGCTTCTCAACCAGCAATCCGTCATAGTCGTTTCCCCTGCCCCTATGTTTGGGGTGAAGCTTATTGAGGCAATTCAGGAAGTGTTTACTTTTTTCGGAAAACCGTTACTTGTCGATGCCGAAAACTGGATGGCTCATAAAGGCGCGGCAGAGGTCATGCTGAATATTTTCGCGCATCGTCACACTCCCCAGGACTTTACAATTCTATCAGGCGATGTGCATTATTCCTTTGCCTACGACGTTCGCCTGAAACACACCCGTTCAGGCCCCCGAATTTGGCAAATAACCAGCAGCGGTATTAAAAATCAGTTTCCAGATACCTTACTGGAGTGGCTGGATAGGCTCAACAGATGGCTTTACGCTCCCTACTCCCCACTCAATTGGTTCACTAAACGTCGCCGGTTTCGTGTGTTCCCGCGGCTACCGAGCGAAAGAGACGCCGGCGAGCGCTTATGGAACCAGTCCGGCATCGGCTTTGTCCAATTTGATAAAGCCGGCGTACCTCTCGTCATAAAACAGCTCAGTGCTGGACAGGGAGAATGCACTTTCGAAGCAACGCTAAAAACCAACAGTAGGGACAACATAGATGAAGCAAACTCTGGATAAACAACGCCAACAACGTTACTCAGAGAGCGAACAAAGTTATGTACTGGCTATAATTACTGATGAAGATGACTCTTCCCAAATTGAATTGGAAAATGGTCAAACTGCTTGGCGTTCAACCCTTCGTCACGACAAGCTTACGCGAAAGAGTAATGGCGACTACTTAATTGAAGATATTCCCGAAGACAAGGGTGGAGAGCATCATCTAATTAGCCTTATAGCCGAAGGCGGCCGAGGGGCTGAATTTTCTGAGCTGGTTATGTTTGGGAAGCATCTCATGACCTTTGATGATCGCACAGGACTAGTATGTGAAATTCGCAATGAAAACCAACTTGTGCCTCGGCAAATTTTAATGACCGGTAGTGGTGACGAAAAATTTAAAGGCTTTAAAAGTGAGTGGGCCACGATAAAGGGAAATGAACTGATTGTAGGTAGTCATGGCAAGAAGCCCGCGGAAGAGTGGATAAAGGTTATTGGCAGAAATTATGGCTTGCAAAGCATTAACTGGCACAACCATTATGAAAAGTTAAAAGCAGCCGCCGGTGTCAACGATACAGGCTACATAGTCCATGAAGCCGCAGAGTGGCACCCGGAGATTGAAAAATGGCTGTTTTTCCCACGTAAAATTTCTGATCGCCCCTTCGAGCCTGATTATGACGAAACTTGTTGTGGAAGTAACAAGTTATTTATTGCCTCTGAGGACTTTTCTGACATCAACGTTATTGAAGTTGGCCAGGCAACAGGTGAACGTGGTGTATCATCGTTTAAAGTCGTGCCCGGACACCCTAACGAATGTGTTGCCCTGAAAAGTGTTGAAGTGGGTGATCGCACAGAAACCTACTTCTTCGCCTTTGACTTAGACGGCAACATTCTCCATGAAGAGCAGTTTATTGGCTCTTATAAATGTGAAGGCATAGAGATACTCTAATCTTTTGCTTCATGATAACGAGCCAGGGTTTCGGCATAAATATGGCGAACATCCTGGCTGAAACGCTCTACTGAATAAGCTTTGGCAAAGCTTTCAGCGTTGCCCGACAACTGTTTACGCAATGACTCATCGTTAAGTATGCGCCCAACTCGTTCTAACCAGGCCGCTTGCTTAGCGGGCGTTTTATAACCGTTAAATCCGTCTTCCACAACATCATCAATACCACTGGAGCGAACCGCAACAACCGGTAAGCCCGCAGCCATAGCTTCCAAAATAACCATGCCCTGCGTTTCAGACTGAGACGCGAACAAGAAAGCGTCACCTAGCTGATACCAATTGGCCATATTTTCAGGCGCTACCGACCCCACCAGCTGAATCGTTTGTGTTAAACCGAGCTCGTCTATTTTCGCTTGTAGTCGCTGTTTCTGATGCCCGTCACCAACAATTAATAGCCGGAACGCCTTGTCGGTATTTTTCTTGAGCTCTGCCAAGGCGTCTATCATAAAGTCGATGTTTTTCTCGTTAGAGAGTCGCGACACGCTCACAAAAACGGTTTCATCTTTTATTTTCAGCCGCTTTTTAAGCTTCTCAACTTGCGCTGGTTCCACATGCTGAAAGCGGTCGTATTCAATGCCTGTCGGCTGCACATAAGTTGGCGCGGTCACCCCTATCATGCGCAGGTACTCTTCGGTTGAGTCGGTTGGCACAATGACAGCATCACACTTGTTCGCAAATCGACGCACCAGAAAGTGCGCAATAATATTACGAAACAGAGACCCCGGTAAAAACACAAAGTGCGCGTAATGTTCGAGTCGCGTGTGATACGTATAAACAGCCGGCACTTTCAAGCGGCGGGCCATGTAAACACCCAGTGAGCCTATCCAAAACGGATGATGCACATGAATAATATCCGGCTTAAAGGCTTTGACTTTTTTACGTACCGCAGACGAAAAGATATTGGCGAAGCGAAACTCACTTTTTTCACCAAACGAGAAAATGGACGGCATGCGTATGACATTCTTTTCTTTCTCTCGCTTTTTCTTGTAGCGTGGCGCCACGACAAGAACAGTGTCTTTGAGTTTCTCCAGCCCGCAGCGCAAACGCTCTATTGAAATAGGTACACCACCAATAAACGGCAGGTAGTTGTTGGTGAACATGGCTACGTTCAGGTGGCGGTTTAACCACGGATCCGGGTCAATATCATAATCGGGGTAATAGTCCTTGCCGACGAAGACAGCGTTGTAAAGCTTGGTACTGATAACCAGAAACACTGCCACCAACAGAATGAAGTTTAAATAGCCCACATAAAACAGCGAATGGATGAAAAACCAAAAGCTCTCTAGTTGTTTTAGTATCGGATGCTGGCCAATCTCCAGTTCTTGCACGGAGTGCTCAACCTTACCATCAGCGCCCACAGTTACTTTGACGTAGTGATAAAAACTCTCGTCCTGATTCAATACCAGTCCGCCAGCACCACCGGTCGTAATATAAGGAATGCCTTTGTAGTCACTTTCCGAGTAAATAGATATGTTCGATGAAAACACCCGGTCAACGCCATAGTTACTCAGTGTCTGTTGAAGCGCATGACGAAATTCGAGAGGCTGTAAGTAGTCTTCTTCTTCCGCGAGAATAAATTCTTCTTCAGGCTCCCTTGGAGGGTGCCCAATAAACACAAACCGATGCTTGGAGTTATCGGCTTTTAAAATGTCGGTCAGCCAACGCAGCTGCCACTGCCAAGGGGTTTTGCCGGTACTGTCGAGGAATATTAAGCGACTGTTCCCGGCTGTAAAACTGAAAAAATGCGGGCCGTAATGGTCATAAAAACGGAAGCTGCCAAATTCCTCATATTCATTGGCGCCAAACGTCAGTAAATAGGGTTTTTCCAGGTGCGATAAGGTGCCTCGTAACGCTCGATATTTATCTTCCCCCCCACCGCTCACGGCATTACCCGCTGAAATAACAAAGTCGACATTATCTTTGTTAAGCATAGGAATAATGCGGCGCTCGAATATTCCTACCGAGTTATTAATGTTGCCGACAACGGCAAAGCTATAACTGTCCTGACCTTCCAGACGAGCACTAATGGCAGCCAGTTGATCGGTGTGTTCCGCTTTAAACTCTGAGGTAACCAAGTTTAAATAAACTTTATAGCCAATAAGGCCAACAATAATGGCGATATTTAAATAAAACAGGATTTTTAAAAGCTTGGTTTTTGTCATGATACATCCTGTTTATGAGCAGATTTAACGAGATACCTTTGCAATACCATTAAACCGACGATCATTCCCAGATAAATCGTCAAAAAGCGCCAGCTAAACGTAACTAATAATAAATGATTATTCGCCAAAATTTCATTAAAGAAGCTGCCGAACACACCTTCTGATATGCCTGATGCCCCAGGGGTCGGGGCGAAATACATAATGAAGGTAGTCATCACCAGTAAGCCAAGGCTCACTAAGTAATTTATATCGTAGCCCAGTCCCCACATTAAAAGCGCAGGAAAACTGAATAAACTGATGAGAAACACGGCGGTGAAAAATACCGACAACGCAATAGCTGACTTTGAACCACGGCAATACTCTGCAAAGCTTCGACTAAAACGAAGCATTTCCCGACGAGCTTTGTATTGCCAGCGCTGGTGCCGTGACTCGCTTATTAAGTGCAATTTGTACAAACTGTGAAACAGCTTACTTAACGGGCCAATGAGCCAATGAGCTCTTAGCAAAACAATAGCGAAAAAAGCCAAATAAAGAACAATAAAGACAGCCAGTGCGCCGCCAATGTCACTGATAAAGGCTTCGTTTTGCAAGGGGGGTAAAGTCAGCAAAAACACCGGCGTCAGCGAAAAAATAAAGAAAATGGCCAGCACCGTTCGTATGGTGGTTGCTGCGGTCGCCCTACCAATAGGAACCCCGTGCCTGTGCAAAAACCAAACCTGTGCGAAGCCGCCACCGGTAGCCATAGGAGTAATATTCGAGAAAAAGATATTAATGAACACTAGCTTAGCCATTGCGCTTTTGGGTATTCTGTAGCCTAGCGCTCTTAAGGTGTAATAAAGTCGCAGCCCGTCAGCAGCGAAGTACACTATTAGCAGTAGAATGGTCAGGCTGATAACTTCAGGTGCAAACAGCCGGAAGTCAAAGGTAAGCTCACGGTTAGAAAAGTGATCATAAATGGCGTAGAAACCAGCGGCTGTAAGTGCAATGAACAGCAACGCAAACAAAAGCAGTCGTTTCCCTGACGTTTGGGGCTTTTGCGTATCCTTACTTTCGGTTGTCATTAATGATTCTCCGCCCCTTCGTATCTGCCTGAGATTATGAGGGGGCGGAGAAAGTATGTCAAAACAAGGCGCTAAGACTTGCCCGTTAATATGCCGGCATTAAGAACACTTCACGCACACAGTTACGCGGGTTTGCGTTTATTGCGTACAACACAGCGTCTGCAACGTCATCCGGGTCCAGCTTGTCCGGCTTAGGTTCGTCAAAGAATGGCGTGTTCACCATACCCGGCGCTATGGTCGTGCAACGGCCGTTCCACTCTTTCATTTCTTCGGCTAAGTTCTGTGCGAAACCGTGTACAAACCATTTGGTGGCGCCATACACCGAGCCTTTAAGCGTAATACGTCCGGCAGCAGAGCCGGTCATTAAAAAGTGGCCCGTCGTTTTGCGTAAATGCGGCAAGGTCAGTTTCGCGGTATAAAGAAGCCCGTTAATGTTCACATCAACCATCTGCTTCCATTCTTCAGCGTCACCTTCTTCAGTACCTGGCGTTGAAACACCGGTTCCTGCGTTTGCGAACACCGCGTCTAGCTGACCAAACTTATCAACGCCTTGTTTAACAGCTTGCTCTAGCTCGTCATAGTTACCAGCATCGGCTGCAACACCAACGGCGTTGTCTTCACCAAATTCTTTAACCAGCGCACCCAACTTGTCTTTCCGGCGAGCCGTTAATATTAGCTTTAACCCTTCTTTTGCCGCTTTGCGCGCCGTGGCTTCACCGATACCACTTGAGGCACCGGTAATTAATAGAACTTTCGACATGCTTCCTCCTGAATCTTACTTAACTAACTCTATTGTACTCATGATCACGAGTTAGCGATCAACTCATCTAGCTGTAAGAAAAAACTCCAATCGACAATGGTGGCTTTCAGCCCGGTTATTATGGTTTCTTTCCATAAAGCATAGTACGCCATTGACTTACCCTGCTTTTAAACCCACAATATATACGCCAGTGACGCACTAATGATATTTATGGAAAGCTTAAGGCAACTACGGATGTTATTTGTTTTCGGTAAGAATGAGCAAGACAACCTTACTGATGAGCAACTCAGTCAGCTAAGGGGAATTGTTGAAAGGTGGTCACAATGAAAAGTGAATTATTTAACGAGCTACTGGAAAGCGTTGAACAAATGGATGAAATTGCTAAAGGCGAAAGGGAGCCATCCAGGGAAGAGTTTATTGCTTCGATACGAATCAAAAACATTAGAAAATCGGTAAAGCTTAGCCAGCCAAAATTCGCTCGTTTAATTGGTGTTGAAGTAAGCACTTTGCGAAACTGGGAGCAAGGTCGTAGAGAGCCAACAGGCCCAGCTCGGGTTCTAATTAAGGCAATTGAAAATGATCCTGAAAACGTAATAAAGGCGTGCCAATAGACACGCCTTTATTCAGGCTTAACCGATTACTTTAAATCAAAGCGGTCGGCATTCATGACTTTAGTCCAGGCTTTCACGAAGTCTTTTACAAACTTCTCCTGGTTGTCGTCCTGAGCGTAAAGCTCTGAATAAGAACGCAGAATAGAGTTTGAACCAAAGACCAGGTCAATGCGGTTTGCAGTCCACTTAAGCTTGTTCGTTTTGCGGTCGCGAACTTCGTAGTGGTCGCCTGCTTTTTTCCAGACATTGTTCATATCGGTCAGGTTAACGAAGAAGTCATTCGTTAATACGCCAACACGGTCGGTAAATACACCGTGCTTAGACTCGCCGTAGTTCGCACCCAGAGCACGCATACCTCCGACAAGAACCGTCATTTCCGGCGCTGTTAAGCCCATGAGTTGCGTCCTGTCGAGCATCAACTCTTCTGCCGGAACTTCATAGTCTTTCTTCAGGTAGTTACGATAGCCGTCGTGCAATGGCTCCAGTGGCTCAAAGCTTTCTGCGTCAGTCTGCTCATCTGTGGCATCGCCGCGACCAGGAGCAAACGGCACAGTAATATTGTAGCCCGCCTCTTTCGCGGCTTTTTCAACTGCTGCGGTACCCCCCAGAACAATTAAATCTGCAATGCTGACTTTTTTGTCCAGAGATGACTGCACCTCTTCCAGTTTCGCCAGCACTTTTTGCAGTTTTTCCGGCTCGTTACCGTGCCAGTCTTTCTGCGGTGCTAAGCGAATACGGGCACCGTTTGCGCCACCACGGAAATCTGAACCCCGGAAAGTGCGAGCACTGTCCCATGCGGTAGAAATAAGCTCATAAGAGGTTAAGCCACTATTTAACAGCTTGTCTTTTAAGTCGGCAATTTCCGCTTCACTCAGGGTGTAGTCCACTTTTGGAATTGGATCCTGCCAAATCAGGTCTTCTTCCGGCACATCAGGACCTAAATAACGGTCTTTTGGACCTAAGTCGCGGTGCGTCAGCTTAAACCAGGCGCGAGCGAACACATCAGCAAAGTATTCCGGATCTTTGTAGAACTTCTCCGCAATTTTGCGGTATTCCGGATCAACCTTCATGGCCATGTCAGCGTCAGTCATAATAGGGTTATGACGAATAGACGGGTCTTCCACATCGACAGGCTTGTCTTCCTCTTTAATGTCGATAGGCTCCCACTGCCACGCGCCAGCCGGGCTTTTCTTCAATTCCCACTCGTAGTTAAACAGTAAGTAGAAATAGCCGTTATCCCACTGAGTCGGGTTCGTCGTCCACGCACCTTCAATACCACTGCCCATAGTGTCGCGACCCACACCTTTGCCGCCGCTGTTACGCCAGCCCATGCCCTGCTCTTCCACATCTGCCGCTTCAGGCTCTGGGCCTAAGTTTTCTTCTTTGCCATTACCGTGACATTTACCCACAGTATGGCCGCCCGCGGTTAACGCGCAGGTTTCTTCGTCGTTCATTGCCATGCGTTTGAAAGTTTCTCGCACGTCTTTTGCAGTGCGCGCTGGGTCCGGCTGTCCGTCAACGCCTTCCGGGTTCACATAAATTAAGCCCATTTGCACTGCGGCCAGAGGGTTTTCCAGCGACTCACGTTCGTCATCAGAGCTATAGCGGTTCTTCGTTTCCGCTAACCATTCTTTCTCGCTACCCCAGTATGTGTCTTCCTCAGGGTGCCAAATGTCTTCGCGACCACCGGCAAAACCGAAGGTTTTAAGACCCATAGACTCATAAGCCATATTGCCGGCCAAAATGAACAAATCTGCCCACGACAGTTTATTGCCGTACTTTTTCTTGATTGGCCATAACAGACGGCGCGCTTTGTCTAAGCTCACGTTATCTGGCCAGCTGTTCAGCGGAGCAAAGCGTTGGTTCCCTGTACCACCGCCACCGCGGCCATCCGCCAAGCGATAAGAGCCCGCCGAATGCCAAGCCATACGAATCATTAAACCGCCATAATGACCCCAGTCGGCCGGCCACCAGTCCTGGCTGTCGGTCATAAGATCTTTTAAGTCTTGCTTTAATTCTTCTAAATTAATCTTTTTGAATTCTTCTGCGTAATTGAAGTCTTCATCCATCGGGTTCGACTTAGTATCATGCTGGCGCAGAATTTCCAGCTTCAGTGAATTAGGCCACCAATGGGTGTTCGTTTTCTTTTCAGACGTCATGCTGCCATGCATGATTGGGCATTTACCGCCACCGTTTGAGCTACTCATTACGTCTTCCTTTTTTCAAGTGAACTGTTAATTATCGTTGTATTAGTTATAGCAACGGTTCGCCAACTACTCCAAGGCAACATACCGTTTGCTTTAATAGGTTTTATAGATACAGCTCAAAGAAAGGAAAAGATCGAGCCTGCTTTTGACAAAACTTCAAACTCACATACCATAAGCGCATGAACTGCACCTTATGCCACTCACCTTCAGCCTTCTTTTGTGAAGACAAAAAACGCTCGTACTTTCGCTGTGCTGAGTGTGACTTAGTCTTTGCCTCCCCCGACAGTTACCTGAACGATAGCGACGAAAAAACGATTTATGACTTTCATGAGAACGACCCTAATGACGATGGCTACCGTCAATTTCTAAACCAGCTTGCGACGCCACTTCTGGATAAACTTTCGGTTGGTATGGAAGGTTTGGATTTTGGCTGTGGGCCCGGCCCCGTTCTTAACCTGATGATGGAAGAACATGGTATGAGTATGTCGATATACGACATTTACTATGCCCCAGACAAGAACAAGGTGACTCGTCAATACGACTTTGTCACCAGTACCGAAGTTGTCGAACATTTCTATAACCCCAGTGAGGCCTGGCCCCAACTGGTTAGCTTAGTCAAACGTGGTGGGTGGCTAGGTATTATGACATCCATGTTTACCAGAGAATCGCCCGAATTCTTTAAGTCATGGCAATATAAAAATGACCCTACCCATGTCAGTTTCTACTCGCCCAAAACCATGCATTGGCTAGCAGAGCAATTCGAACTAAACATTGAAGTATTGAGCAATAGAGTTGTTTTATTCGAACGGCGCTAGTTATTAGCGCCACAAGCCAAATAGAATTTTATCCGAGCTATTCGCTAACATTATGAGCGCTAGCACAAACCAAGTTCCCAATACCCACCAAAAGGCTTTCCAGGACATCCAGGTAAGCTCCAGGAACAACAAGTCGAACACGCCAACTACCAGCATCGACAGTAAAATTGAGGGTAAAAGGACGAGAAATATAACTCCCAGCGCCAAAGGAATAGCACTGAGCGTTTTTAACCAGTTAGTGAGCCGTTGCATAAACGCTTATTATTGAGTGAAAGAGTCGGCAAAAGTACCTCGGCCGTGCTTAGATATCAACTTAAAACAATGATGTCGGCTACCTAAAGCAACAGGAAGGGTAATCCAAAAGCTGCAAAAACCGTATTACCTCAATACATATTTAAGCAACGGAGAACGTTATGTCTGAAGTAGCTGGAAAAGTAGTAGTAATTACCGGAGCGAGCAGTGGCTTAGGTGAGGCCACTGCAAAAATGCTGGCTCAAAAAGGGGCTAAGTTAGTGCTGGGCGCGCGCCGTGAGGAGCGGTTACAACGGATGGTTGATGACATTACAAGCGATGGCGGTGAAGCCATTTATAAGGCCGTTGACGTCACTAAGCGCGACGAGGTAGAAGCCTTGGCCAACGCAGCGCTTGAGAAATTTGGGCGCATTGACGTATTGGTCAACAACGCCGGTCTAATGCCGTTGGCGCCACTGGATGAGCTTAAAGTGGACGAGTGGGATCAGATGATTGATGTGAACATTAAAGGCGTCATGTATGGTGTTGGTGCCGTTCTGCCAACCATGCGCAAACAAGAAAGTGGTCACATTATTAACTTATCGTCAATCGCTGGCCACGTCGTATTCCCCGGCGCCACGGTTTACTGTGCAACCAAATTCGCGGTGAAAGCCATTAGTGAAGGCATTCGTCAGGAATCTAATGGCCAAATTCGCTCAACCAACATTTCGCCGGGGGCAGTAGCCACCGAGCTGACGGATCACATTTCGCATAAAGACTCGAAAGAAATGGCAGATGATTTATACAATAACGCCATTGATTCAGACTCGATAGCCAGAGCAATTACTTTTGCTATTGAGCAACCCGGCGAGGTTGATGTCAATGAAATGGTTATTCGACCGACTAAGCAAGAGCTATAGGTAAACGATAGGGGCGGTTAAACACCGCCCTTTTTTATAGTGAATTATTCGCCGGACGACTCAGATAGGCTTTCGTCAGCCAAAACAACTTGGTTTCGACCATTCGTTTTACCTTTATACAAAGCCCGATCCGCTATCTGCAATAAATGCTCCTGATCGACAACTTGCTCTGAAACACTCACCAAGCCAAATGTCGCTGTAATACTGATAACATGGCTCTCATAGTGAACTTCTAACCCTTCGATAAGCTCCCTTATTTTCTCAGCCACGGTAAGCGCTTCATTTTCATCGGTTTCAGGCAGCAGTACGGCGAACTCTTCTCCTCCAACGCGAGCAAAAATATCTTCCTCGCGGAGCTCTGACTCTACTTTAGCCGCAACTTCGGAAAGAACCTTGTCGCCCGCTGCATGGCCGTATGTGTCATTTACTCGTTTAAAGTGGTCAAGGTCGAAACTTATCAGCGAAAGGGGCTTTTTATAACGAGAGTAGAGGTTAAACTCTCTATCCATCGCTTTATTAAACGCCCGCCGATTCCCTATTTGCGTTAAAGAGTCAATAACAGCTTGTTGCTCTAATTTTAATTCTAAGTTCTTTTGCTCGGTAATATCATGAACCGTTCCAATCAAGGTAATGCCATCGCTCTGTAATTCGGCCAGTTCATGCACCCATATGAGAGTACCATCACGAGTTTTCATCCGATGTTGAACATCATGGATGCCTGTCTTCTGAGCTCTTTCTTCGCTACGAGCAACGGATGCCATGTCTTTCTCGGGAACCAAGCTCCTAAAAAATTCGACAGATGGCTTTAGCTCACCCGGTTGATAGCCCAGAATTTCATAAACCATATCGGACCAATAAAGTTCACCCGACTCCATATTCGCTTCCCAGTGACCTGTCCGTGCGATTCTCTGGGCCAACTTTAAATTGGCTTGGCTTTTTTCGAGCTCTAGCTCAAGATTTTTACGGGCAGTAATATCGATGATCATGCCATACCAAAGCGTTGACTCATCGATACCGGATTGCGGTCGAGCGTGTCCGAAGACCCATCGAGTCTTACCAGAGTGAATAACTCGATACTCACAAATCCAGTCAACACCTCTTTTAGCAGACTCGGTAATTGTCTTTGCTACGCGAGGCAAGTCACCTGGATGAATAACGTCAAACACCGATGATGCATCATGTTTAACGGCTTCCGGTGTAACACCGTAAATGTGGCGTAGCCCTTGACTCGCAAATGGAAAGCATGAGCTACCGTCAGGATGCTGCTCATATTGATAGACCACACCAGGCAAGAGGTCGGCAAAAGCTTCAAAACGCTGGCTAAGCTCTTTTAGTCCACTAATATCTATATGAGTGCCAACCACCCACTCAGGTTTACCATCGGCGGTTCGGGAAACAAGTTTTCCATAGTCCCGCACCCAAACCCAGTGCCCATCTTTGTGACGCATCCGAGCTTCACATTCGTAAAAGCTGCGTTTGCCATCAAAGTGTTCGTTAAGCAGTTTATCCGAATTCTTCCCATCCTCCGCATGGACGTGGTCTATCCAAGTCTCAATGGTAATAGGTTTTAACTCATCTAACGTATACCCAATAATTTCAGCCCAGCGCTCGTTAAAGTAACACTCTCCGGTTTGCACATTCCATCCCCATGTTCCTGCTTGAGTCGCTTCAAGCATCATCATGAGACGATCGGTCAATGGAAGGTTTTGATATTTTCCGTAGGGCATCTGGAGCCTTTTTTGCTATTGATTCTTAGCAATTATCTCAGATTGCGAAAAACAATTCACTGACATCAAGTAAGCTTTTAAACGCTGTTTCATTCGAAATAAGCAGCAAGTTTTCTCTATTGATATGAGAGTATTACTAATGCGTTATTTCTGCTTTTGGCTCAGCAATAAAATACCCTTGAGCATAATCCACCCCTATTTCCATCAGGGTCACTAAGGTTTCCCTATCACACACAAACTCAGCAATCGTCTTAATGTTTAACCCCCCTGGCTAAATCGACAATGCTTCGAGCAACATGGAGACTGTTTTTGTGCGTGCATATCGATTTAATAATAGAGCCATCTATTTTTATATAGTCAGGCTTCATCTCAACTAAGTAGACAAAATTTGAGTACCCACTACCAAAATCATCAATAGCAACCTTTGCGCCAAACGAACGAATGTGATGAATAAATCGGTTCATCGCATTAAAGTCTTTTATAGATTCGGTTTCCGTCATTTCAAAAATGATCTTAGCTTCAGGGTTCCCCTGCAAGGCAACGGTTAAAACGTCATCGCTAAATCGGCAGCTAAAGAAGAGTAATAACCAGGCTGGAATCATGGTAAATTTGAGTTTCAATACGCTTGAGCTTTTTACAATGCAGTGCCAGCCTAAAATTTGTTAAGGATAAAGTAATAGATGTTTCTTGATCAGCTAAAACAGGATTACGCCATCACGCTAAAGAGCGTGACTCAGTCAACTCGTCAACAGATAGCGAGAAACGTCTGTCAGATTAAAGCGGAACTGGCTGAATCTTTTTATGAGGTGATGCTTTCTCATAAAGAGGCCTCTCAGTATTTAGACAACCAAG
>Ga0208449_1001022_pt1 | contig 15780 bp, 26 predicted proteins | sample MalvireepMed_s17_FD_184247 | JGI IMG/M metagenome (GOLD analysis project Ga0208449, IMG submission 184247) | Marine viral communities from the Global Malaspina Expedition - Malaspina viral metaG DeepMed_s17 (SPAdes) (version 2) | ecosystem: Environmental > Aquatic > Marine > Oceanic | place...
CATCACGATTATTACTATTGTAAGTATGAGGAGTTAGGCACGATGATTGAGGATGCTAAGGATAAACAAGCGATTATCAACAAACTCAAAGAGGAGATTGTTGAATATGAAAGTGTGGAGCAATCACTGATGAAATGTGTGAGGGAGGGTGGTGGTTATGACGAGATGTTGCCTATTCATTATCGTCAAGAGAGTGAAAGTGATGATGAGTGAATGTGGTGTTAATTAGTCGGTTATTATTTATAAATTTGATTTGGGGGGGGTTGGTTGATTTTTTATTATAATTAAATGGATAGAAAACACATTAAATTTTCGGTTGATGCTCAAGAATATCAAAAACTATTGAAGGAGAAGAAGATGGAAAAACTCAAAGATAGAATAGAGAGAGGAGAGGAGACCTTGATCCTTCTTAAAATCGCCAAAAGGGATATGGCAAAACTCATAGAAGAGAACAAGAAACTCAAAAAAGATATTAAGGATATTCAAGAGATATGGGTTAAATCTCGTGATTATGGAAACCAGATGTTCGTTGAGAATGAAAAACTCAAAGAGGAGAATGAAAAACTCAAAGAGGAGAATGAAGAATTCAAAAAGGATGGTTGGCAACAAATGAAGGAGATAATGAGAAACCTTGATATGATCGCGGATGAGAGGGATAGGGCAAATGAAGAACTCCAAGAGGAGAATGAAGAACTCAAAAAGGATATTGGCGATGATGAGTGAATGTGGTGTTAATTAGTCGGTTATTATTTATAAATTTGATTTGGGGGGTTGGTTGATTTTTTATTAAATTAAACAAAGACAAAATGGATAAAACAACATCTTTCTCGGCGTGCGACTCATCGCTATTGGAGGATATCTATGGAGACACCAAATTGATGATCCTGTCCTATTATAAGGGCACTGCATTCCCTGTGACACTTGGCACCACCTCTAAAAAGTGGAACAAGATAAAGGAGTGTTATGAGGATGCGATCCAGCAAGGTCTGCGATCTGGGATATCTATTCCCGAGCAGAAGACACTTTATAAAAAACAAGTTGATGCGATGGAGAAGTTTATGCTTGAATGGGGCAACACCCATCCGTCTGGGATGATTCGGGGGGATGAGATTGCCCCTGATCTCATTAACTATTTTAGGGATTGGATCCCAAAGGGAGAAGATAAACCAATGTCCTATTTCCAAAACCTTTGGTTTATGGATGTTTATTGTCTCATCCGACTGGGTGAAATCAAGGATGACGATATGAATGGATGGGTTATTATGCCTTCAAGTTGTGGTGAGTTTATGCGGTGTTAATTAGTCGGTTATTATTTCAAAATTTGATTTGGGGGTTGGTTGATTTTTTATTAAATAAAAACAATCACAATGGTCCATACTTATTATCACTTGAATCAAAAGGGAATGGAGAATCACCATCAGGTGTGTCTATTCGCATCCAAACAGATTGAGACGATGTTTGGGGTGAAGGTGGGTCTTCAACTTTCAGATTTCTCGGGGGATTCGCCATTTTGGTCGGGACTAGACATCACTGGCGTTTATCAGACCAGTGCTAATGGTCTCTCAACTCAATATGCCAATTGGCATCAGGACATCCACATAGAATTGGGTGGCATCAATGGTCCAAATTCATTTTCAGTTAGAAAACTCACCGCTTGGATGGATGGGGGTGATAAGGAGAAGTTGGTTGAATCAATGAATCAAATTATCAAGGATTATCTCAGAGAAAATGATTGGGTTGCTGTCAGTCCAGATCGTTGTGTTGTGGAGGAGATCCTTGTGGAGTGAATGTGGTGTTAATTAGTCGGTTATTATTTCAAAATTTGATTTGGGGGTTGGTTGATTTTTTATTAAATAAAAACAATCACAATGAATATGGACGAACTCAAGAATGAGAATCTTATGCTCCGTGATCTCCTCCAAAACAGAGTCCCTGTGGGGTGTGTCGCAGAAACGACCTATCAACCCATTCTTGATGAGAATGAGAAACTCAAAGAGGAGAATGAAAAGTTGAAGGACAAACTATGGGATGTTGAGGAGACTATCCGTGTCGCGATCGCATCAAGACTCGCCCATTGGTTTCCTGATGAAAAGATGGGAGATAACGAATACGCAGAAGACTGCGATATCGCCAACAATTTGAACGGGGACGATCTTGTTAATATGATTGATGGTTTCAGAAAAGGGGATCTGACTAAGATAAAGGAACTCCAAGATGAGATTGGAAAACTCTGGAAGAAGTCCTTTGACGACTTGATAGAGGATTTTGACGAACTTAACTACAAGGAGGATTTGGTTTTGATGGAGGATCAAAATTGTGTGGAGGGGAGGGACGGGATGGTCAATCTGAATGAAATAGAATTAGCAGTGATGGGCGGGGATTGGGACTGCACGAACTTGGTGAATAGGTTGGCGAAGTGGTTTGATGATATCCCTGTGGAGATCGCAATTCAACACCAAAACGATTGGATTAAGGAGGCGGGGGTGGGACTGATGGATGATTATTAACTGACCCCAGATAGATAGATAGATAAATTTTTTTTATGTATGAATAAATATAATGGCGAGTTTAACAGGATTATCAAGTGGGGACTTTACTGATATTGATGTCCTCTATACAATAAATATTGCTGGATCTGCGGGATCAGACGGACAAGTTCTATCCAGTGATGGAACAGATACTAACTGGACTGATCCACACACTTTACTTGATTTAGAAGACCTAACCGCTGGAACAAATATAACTTATGATAGTGGAACAACTTATGATGGTTCAGTAGCAAGAACAATTAACGCAACCAATACAACTTATAGTGCGGGTGATGGTTTGGATTTAACTGGAACAACCTTTTCAGCAGATTTAAAGTCAGGGTCGGGTTTAACAATTACTTCGGGAGAGATAGATTTATCCAGTATCCCTAACTCTGCTTTGGCGAACTCTACTATCTCAGGCGTTTCTCTCGGTTCTAATTTAGCAAACTTAAGCGCAGGGACTAATGTTAGTTTTACTTATCCGGGAACTTATAATGGAAGTTCGGCAATAACTATTAACACAACTGATACAAATACAACTTATGCTGGTGGGAATAACATAAGTATTGATACTTCTGCTAATCCTGATGAGATAGACTTAGACCCTGCTATAACTGGTATGACTGGTATAAGTTATACTGGTAGTGGGACAACCTTAACTGGTGGTGGTGGAGCAGGCGATGAAACTATTGCGACTTATTTAGATTTAACAAGTAATACTAACCTTATGCCTGCCCTTTATCCTAATAATGTTAAACCTTATTTGGTGTTTGATGTTTATGACCCCGCCTCATTAGATAGTGATGCTTTAACCACTTCTTATGCCGAGATATTTAGTGGTAATCTATCTAATACTTTTACCGCTAAAACCACCGCCGTCTTGGTAGAACTACAAATATTCAACGCGGTCTATACAACTGGTCGCTATACTTATCTTGGATTGTGGGATGATGATGGAGCAGAATGGAGTGGTGGTGATGAGGGGGATGGTGGAGGTGATGGGACTGGAACAACAAATACACAGAGAGTGTGGTGTATAGCAGATGAAACCGATAAACAGACTATTCAGGCGAGTTGGTATTTACAAGGATTAAGTGTTGGAACAAGTTATACTATTAACCCCACCGCAAAAACTAACGGGACAACAAACTATATCTTTGCTGGGGGTGGAGATGGTCTTTATCCCGCCTGTATTTTGAAGGTTAGTAATATATAAAATTATATAAGTTAATCTATAATGAAGAAGAATTACTGGTATCTCTATCTCTTTGAAGATGAAGAAAAAACAGAAATTTTCAAAGTTATGAAGTTTAATACAATATCTGAGATGAGTAATTGTATTCAACTTAAACCTAATATCTTGTCTAACTTTTTTCACGGACTAATCAAACCAAGAGGAGTTTTAAAATATTGTATGATTTATCAATCAATCCCGTTATGAAATTTGATTTAAAAATAAATTTGTATATATAATAAAGAATGGGTAGAACAAATCAACAAAAATTATGTTATTCTTGTTCCGTGAGGATCGGGGAGATAATCCTTCTCAAAGACAGATACACAACTCTAAACGAGATAGCAAAAGATCTTAACTTAACTTATCAGCAAGTTGCTGATATCAGTGCGAATAGAAAATCTAAATTTGTCAATCAATTTAAATATCAACCCAAGATAGAAATAGAAAAAATATATCCCATAGATATATAATGGCTCGCAAAGCACAGAAGAAGGTTGTAAAAAAACGACACGCCAAGCGCCAAAGGGAACCACAAAAAGTTTATATACCAATCCATAATCAAGCACTATTCAATCAACAAAGAGACGCTAAGATAGCAGAGAGTATTAAGGCAAGAGTGAAAGAGGATGAAACACTAACTCAGATCCAAATAGAAGACTTACGAAAACGCCGTAAAGAACTATTGAGGGTCTAATAATTTTTTATCTTCAATACTATATAATGGATGATTTTAGAAAACCAAGAGCGGACATTCCTATCTTACCCCAAACTGCGTTTTATAGGAAGCGAGTGGTATATAAACCGCCCAAACATAGAAGAGGTAAGAAACCCAAAAGGAAGAGAGAAAAAAAAGTTCGGTGGTATGATGCTCCAAGGTTTAAGGATATTAAAGAGCGTGATGAGAAGCGGAAAGAAGTAGAGTTAAAGATATCCAAACAGAAACAGGAGATAGCAAAGGAAGTTAGAGAAGAAGGGAGAGAGCAGAGAAGAGTGGAGCAAGAAACGGAAAGATTAGATATTCAAAGAGAACAATTAAGAGCAGATACAGAGGCACGGGGAGAAACTCAAAGATACAGAGCACAACATCAATTAAGATTAACCCAACAAGAAGAAAGACAATTAGCGTTAGAGGATAGAAGAGACGCAGAAAGGAGGGACACGATGGAGAGGTTAGCACAAATATCCGCAGAAGGAGAAAGAAGATCGGGACAAAACCAATTGATGATGGGGACTTTAATTTTAAAGATGAGAGATAGAGGCAACCCAATCAGAGAAGAAGATATTGAACCAACAACACGCGAAGAGCGGGAAAGACCAAGACCCGCACCTTTGAGGTTCTCGCCACGCGAGGCAGGGCAAACACCAATACCAGCACGAACACCACGACAAGAAGAGAGGTTTGGAGAATTAGCAGAAAAAGCAGTTCAAACCGAACAACAAGTTGCTCAGGGTCGTAGAGTGGCGAGGAGTTATGCGGATGTTGCGACTGAACTTGAACAACGAGAATTGGTGGGTGAAAAACCAACACCAAGAAGCACCGAATTACCCTTATACCAAACTGGGTTTGATGTTCCGCCAAAGCCGAGAGGGATAGAAGAAGCAGAGGAACAGGTAGAGGCAGGGTTAGAACAAGGATTAAGAGTTGGACAAGCAAAAGTGTTAAGAGAAAGAACCGAAGCAATAAGCAAAGCGATTGAAGCGGGTGGAGCAGAGCGTCAAGGGGTAAGAAGTCCCAAGGCACCAACCACCCTATACGAATACGGACGAGAGCAAGATTTACCGCCAAGAACCACTGAACAAGAGTTAGAAGAAGAAAGAACGAGGCAGATAGACCCTCACCAACCATCACCCGAAGAGGTGCGTGGATTTCCGGGGTATGAGAGAAAAAGAGAACGGAGAAAAGCAGTTCCTGCGGTTAGGCAAGCAGAACCCGAAACTGAGGCACAACAATTTTTTAGAGCAAAGATAAAAACTCCTCAACCTGAACCTCAACCTGAACCCGTAGCTGAACCCGAACCAGTTGCTCATTATCAAGCGTTAATGGCGTTAAAACAAGAGGGTGTAAAAACAACCCTTTACAAAGACCGAGAGAACTTTGATATTCCCGATGAAAAAGGATTTGTTATTCAAGATAAAACTGGATTTACTAAAAAAGCGAATAGGGGGAAATATTTTGAAGTTTTGGACTTACCCGCGGATGAAAGTAAAAGTATGGGAATTAGAGATATAGAGAAGGGTGGAGGGGGGAAAGGACACGGCAGTCTTTTATACACTAAATTTGAAAGGGGGATCAAAGAAGGGAAGTTAGAACTTCATAGAACTCAGGATATAAAAGAAGGATTATTTGAAGAAGAAGAAGAAGAAGAAGAGATTGTCTAAAAAGTATTATGATATCTAACTTTTTTATCTATAAAGAGATATAATGGCGAATAAGACTATTGAGAAAGCAGTTAAGGATGGTATTATTTCAAGAAAACAAGCGGACAATCTTAGTGAGGGTATGGTTATGGGGTTAATCAAAAAGAAACGGGGAGGAGGAACAAAGAAAGGTGAAGTTAGAAAAACCGCTCGTCGTGCTTATCTTCCGAAGGTGCCAAAGACCAAAGCCAAACCTAAGGGTAAAGGTGTTAAAGAAGTTAGACACAAAATTGGAAAAGAAAAGGGTAAAGTTGGGAGACCAAAAAAAGGGTCAGAAGTGAAGGTTGAGAAATAAGTTTAGTAATCTTAATTTTTAGTATCTATACAAGTATAATGTTGCCGAGAGTATCAAGTATGATGGCGAATTGTGGAGATAGTGATTTACAAGTTGAGAAGTATATTGAAGCGAGTGATTCAAGAATGAGTTATACCTTTATTAAACCCGAAAACATAGAGAACCAAAAACCCAAACTTCCAACATTAGTTGAGAGAGATTTATTTGATTATAGTGTTGTGATTAAGAAAGGAGAACCTGAAACAGAAGATAGCGTAGGGACTTTGGATCAAGTTGTCCCTATTTCTTATTCCCAAATTAAAACAAGTGAGGAGGGTGAAGATTGGTATAGAGCAAAGTATCCCGAACTCCCAGAGGATTTTTATGGGATAATTGCGAGATATACTTGGGGACAACCCTTTACAAAGAAAGAAATTAAGAATACTTGTAAGAAGATTAAGAAGAAGGGAAAGGAGGCACCACAGGGATATAGTATGGTTAAGGGAAAATTTGAATTGAGTTTTGATTAGATTTATATATACGATACTATATAATGTTTAGCACGAGTTTAAGATACAACTTTAATGGAAAGAAAGCAGAGAGACGATTACCAAGTCATCAAACTCCATTAAGGCAACAGGGGTTTGGAGGACACTTTGTTGATGCCCCACCTCCCTATATAGAAGAAACCAAAGCGGATAATAAGATAGAAAGAGTTAAGAAACCAGTTAAGAAGGAGAAAAAGAAACGGAAAAAAAAAATAAAACATAAGGATATAGAATGAGTCATCCTAATCCACGAATTGAACGCGCGATAGAACACAGAACTAACTTCGCGATCCAAAGACTTTTGATGGGAAAGATTTTATCTGGCAGTGTTGGAGGCGTTGATGTGGGAGCAGATGTTGAGAGGAGGGTATTAGCAGAACGAGATAGAGTGGTTAGAGCACGCGGCGGGGAGGTGTGGATCGCTCCGTCGCAACCCCAAACTGCTCAGGGTTATGTTGCTCCTCCTTACTCTGCGAGGCGGGATCAAGAAATTGCGGAATTGGATGCGGAAAGATTAAGGAGACGAGCGGATAGGGCGCGGGAGGAAAGACTTGCTATGATAGAACACTACGAGAATATCGCTCAGCAAAGAAGGGAAGCGGGAGGAGTTATACGAGATGCTTGGAGACAGAGACAGGAAAGACGAGCAGGAGGCGGGGGTGCTTCGGCAGTTTATAATGGGATTGTTGCTACTTCACTTCGCTTTGGAGCAAGTCAAGCGATGATGGGCGACCAACCTGACGACCCTGACCTTGATTAAGACTAAAGTTAGTCAGTAGATAATAAAATATAAGTTAAGAATAAAGATGTTTGAAGCGTATTTTAAAGCACGGGCAAAGGCGGAGAGAAAACGCAAGTTCGCAGGTAAAGAAACTATGGGTGAGGCGTTTGATAAGTTGTTGAAGGGCGGAAAGCACAAGAGTAAAGTTAATCAACCTCACGGCAAAGCGTGTTGTGCTGATTGCCCCAAAGCCAAGGGTAGTTGCGAACCTGTTGGGATTAGGTTGAGATCTCATTAAAATTAAGAAGTAAGTTTAAATTTTTTTTATATCCGTTCTACTATAAATAGAATGAGTTTATTATTAGCAGGGTCGGCGATAGGATCAACTTTAATGAGTATGGAAAGAGCAAAGAGACATAGAGCACCAGTTGAAAGTCATAAATCCGAGAGTTTTGGTAAAACAATTGGACATCACCAAGTTGTCCCCGCCGATCAAGCGGTTAGAGTTGCGAATACCGTGAGAACAGATATCGGTAAAGCGATTTTATCTGGAACAGGAGGAAATCCACGGATAGTAGAACAAGCACTTTCACACGCAAGTAGAGTTATTCCTGTTTCTCCTTATCACGCAAAGGCGATTATGAGAGCAGGTAATCATCTAAAATACAAACCTTTCGCTAAGAGTTTAATATCTCATTAAGTAATATAATGGGTAAATTCCGCCAAAGACTCGGGGAAAAGGGAAAGAAAGCGTGGAGGGTTGGAAAGAAAGTTGCCGTTGGGGCGATGATAGTTGGTGGAGCAGTTTTGGGTATGAAAGAGATACACGAAAGAGGAAAGGCAAAGGCAACAGAGAAGATTGGGGAAAAAAAAGAAGAGTTAGTAGAAAAAGGTAAAGAGAAATTTAAACAAGTTAAAGAGGAACACGGAGAAGCGGTGGCGGTGAATGTGAAATATCTTGCGGGCGAAGGTGCGTCAGGTATAGTAGCAGGAGGTAAAGCAGGATTAAAAGCACAAGTCTTACCTAAGGCATTAGGAGGTGGTGATGTTAAGGCAAAAGCGCTAAAAGCGGGAGAGAAACACGAGACGGCGGTTAGGGCGCATACCGCCTTAATTCAAGAGGTAGGTAATGTTCAAAGTGCCGAAGCAGTTAAACAAAGATATCAACTTCACACTGCCCCCGAGGTTGTGCGTGGAGGTGGTGCTGGGAGTTTAGGAAAGTTTGCCTGTCAAACTGGTTGCGTTTCTGCCCACCCCAAACGAAAAGGTAAAAAATATAGGAAGTGTATGGAACGCTGTGATTAATTTTCTATCTTATGATATAAGATGCCTACTAAAAAGGGAAGTTGGAGAGACAAGGGAAAAGGAGATTGTTTTACAAGAACAAATAAATCAGGAGCAAGTTATGTAGTCTGTGAAGGTAGTAAGGGTCAAAAAGGAGTTTATAAGAAAGGTGCTAAACCGAAACCCAAAACCAAGTCGCCAGTAAAGAAAAAGACCAAATTGATAAAGAAACCGAAAACCGCAGAAAGTAAGAAGAAGATAGAGGCGATTTTGAGAAAGAAGAAAGAGAAAGAGAAAGAGAAAAAGAAGAAAGAGAGCAAGGCGGAGAAAGAAGAGAGGAAAGAAACTAAAAGAAAGATAAAGGTATTAGAAAAGAGAATGGCGGATCCCGACGACTACGGATACAATAAACCGCACATAGAGGAAAAACGAAAGAAAACGATAGCAAAGATGAAAAAGAGACTCAAATAAATTTCTAAATTATACTATAATGACGGCAGGTTCAAAAGTAGGATATCAACCGAAACCTTTACCACCCTCGGATTATAAGGAATTCTTAAAATATAGACAGGCAACCAATACTGCTATAAGAGAAGCATTCTTTCACAACACCAAAAGGTTAGAGGTTAGACATCCTAAGAAAAAATCTAAATCAAAGTATAATGGCGAACCAAGAAACAGGGACAGGAGCAAGTAGAGTTTTCTTTTTGAATAGTGCCGACGCAACTTCTAATCTATCAGGTGCTTCTTTAACTACGGATTATATATTTATACCCGATGAAAGCATAGTTGTTCCGCCTCATCATACTATCTTAATGAGTATTCATCATACTCAAATTCCCTATTCTTTTTATAACTTTCAGTTAAACAGGAATTGTAAGTTAGACTATTCTTTAACCGCTTATGATACTGGTGCGTCGGGAGATACAGGAAGTATAACTCTTGAAGAAGGAAATTATAACGCTTCTTCTTTATTGTCCGCCATAACCACCGCACTGAATGCTGAGAGTAATGTGGGGACTTTAACTATGAGGTTCAATCGTGATACTTTAAAGTATGAATACCAGTGGGTGCCTGACGCTGGGGCAGGTTATAAAAGACTAACTTTAAGGATAGCAAGTGGGAATAATGCCTCTACGAATTGTAGAAACGAGATGGGTTTTAATTCAAATAAATTTATTGATGGGGTTAGTAGTTATGATGTATGGATTGAAAATAATGGGACAAATTTAAGAGGTGGTTATTCAACCTCTGATGGAACCTCCACAACTTTATTTGATACGACTACAACTCCTAATGCTACCTATTGGGACGGAGATAATACTGCGGAAGATAAAAATTATTTTTCAGTTGTGGATATGAATGCGTCTATTAGGAGTTTGTATATTAGAACTAACCTAACTCAACACTCGGTTTTAGATAGTAGTATTGGTGGGGGTTTTAGTTCTATTCTTGCTAGAATACCGATTGATGTTCAGAGTGGAGGAATTATTACTATAAGTCCAAGCGATGGTTCGGTTCATAAGTTAATGTTAAAGATTAGAGAAATAACTTTCTTTCAGTTAAGATTAACCGATCAACAGAATAGGATTATTGATTTGAATGGGTTAGATTGGGATATCTCTTTACAATTTGACTTTATTGAGAAACCTGCTCTTGTGGTTCCAAAAGATAAAAGGCAACAGATAGACGATAATATATATCAAAAATTTAAAGAGGAAAAAGAAAGTAAAAAATAAAATTATCTCGTTATGATATATAATGGTCAGGTTAGGTGAAAAATATTCCTCAGGGATTAAACTTGGTGAAAAAATTGGTGGAGGATTAGAAAGATTAGGAGATAAGACCCAAAAGGCAGGTAAGTTATTAGGACTTGTTCATAAGGGGTATGGAAAGAAGTTGGAAGGTGTTGGTGAGGCAATATCCGCGACAGGAGGAAGAATTCAAGGAGCAAGTGCTATTGCCGAAGGAGTTGGTGGTATAGCGAGTAAGACAGGACAGATAGCGGGGGATTATTCTAAACTGCCCACGCGAGGTTTTCAAAGAGATTGGAAAACAGTTGGATTAGGTGCCTTAACAGGAATGACTACCGCTATAGCGAGAAGGTAAGCAAACTAAAACTATTCTATAAATATCTTTTTTATTCTATCTCCTAATTATATAATGTTAGGAAGGAGACCAAACTATCATCCTAAGGCGCAAACCTTAGGTCAAAAGTTTAGATCAGGGGCGAGAAGATTGGGTCATAAAGTTGCCGACGGAGCAAGAGCAGGAGTTAAGTGGGGAGTTCAACACGCTGGTGAAATAGCAGATATATCAGGTAAAGTTCAATACGGAGCACAAGCGGTTGCTAAGGGGTTAGAATTAGCGGGTGCTGGTATCGCGGCAACGGGGATAGGATTACCGCTTGCTGGGGCAGTTGAGGCGGGGGCTGGATTGGCGGAAGGAGTTGGTGCGGTTGCTGGTTATGTTAGCACAGGAGCATCGGCGGTTCAACAAGCAAAAGAGCATCAGTTAATTCCTAAAAGTTATGGGGGTTAGTAATTATAATTTTTAATATCTTTTAAGATATATATAATGGAAGTAATCGCTAAGGATAAACGGGATATGATAAAGACCAAGAATGGATATTTTAAATATACATTATCAGGGACATACACTACTGATGAGGCGATGACTGCTGGACATAAGTGTAAATTTCAATTTCAGTTGCCTCCGCTGAATGAGATGGGGTTTAGCGATAAGTATAATCAGTGCTTAATTCAGTTTAGGAGTATATCTCTGGGGTCATCAGCATTAACCGCGGATGGTTTTTATGGAGAAAACGCAACTTGGTTTAATAAGACAGGGGGTCTCTCTGGTTGGGCACCCGTCCAAGTAGTATCTAATATCCCCTGCCGTAATCAGCAACACCTCGGGGCAACAGACGAAGCGTTTTGGTCGCACGGAGGTGATATTTTTACACAAACTCTATCCCAAAAGATGAGTGATAGGATAGAAGCGGCACCTAATCAATTCGGCGGTGCGACAGATACAAGTTTATATTTTTTAGGAACGATGGAGAACTTATTACAAGGGAACACCGCGGGTGCTGCCGCGTCAAACCGATACCAAGTTAATAGAAGGAATATTTGGTCTTATGAAACAGATAAAGATATTTGGACTGGCGGACAACTTTGCGGAATACCTATGGGAACAGATGTTGAGTTTGAGATTAGAAGTATATACAATAACGACCTTCTGTGTCTATCTACTAATTCTGGGAACGCAGACGGAACTGGAACTTTTTTCGCCTGTGAGTTAGAAGTCCAACTACTCCCAAATCCAACTCCCCATTAATTAAAGATTACAATTGTGAAACTTAAGATTTTTAGTTTAAAACTTTGATTTTTTTATGTTCTATTAAGTATAAAATAGAATGGAGCGTGTCTTACCGAAAACTTTGGATTATACTGATGTATTACCTCTTGCGGTTGAAAGTCGTGCTCGTCGCAGAACTTTCTTCCCAGTTAATGGGCAAACCTTTGCCTCTGATGGTGCTAATGTTATCCGCATAGATATCTCAGCGGATAGTCTTTTAGATACCCAGCACTCTTATCTCCGCTTTACCTTCAAAGCGAAAGCGCAATCTTGTGGGATAGACTATGCGGGTGGGCACTCCTTTATCCGCAGACTTAGAATTGAGCAGTCAGGAACGGTGTTAGAGGATATTAACTCCTACAACAGACTGATGGGTGCGATTGTCTTACCTTGTCAAAGTTCAGACGAACACCACGAAGAAAGAACCATTACGGAAGGTGTTAGGGGTAAGTCGCAGACTTCAGCGGCGGTGGCTATGACGGACTTAGCGATGACCGCTAATGCCCAAGGTGGATTACAAGGTTCAAACCTAACTAATAATTCGGATGCCCAAATTGCCGCCGATGATACTTGGGACTTCTGTATCCCTCTTAACTCTGGTATCTTTAACAACGACAAGTTAATTCCGCTTATGCTTATGTCTGCTCCTCTTACGATTGAGATTGAGTTAGAAAACGGAACGAGAGCGGTTTGCTGGAATACGGGAGCGGGAACTTATGAAATCTCTAATGTCCGCTATATTGCTAATCTCGTTGAGGTTGGACAGGATGTTGCCCAGCAGTTAAGAATGGTTCAAGAATTATCGGGTGGTGTTCTAACTCTTGCGGGTCAGACATACCGCCACTTTACTGGTGCTACAACTGCTACGGCGGGAGACCAAATTATTAATGTCCCTGCTCGTGTTAAGAGTATGAAATCACTTTTCTTTGTAAATCAGGGAGACGGGAATGATGCCTTTGGGACTTATGATATATCCACGGGAACTAACAACAGACTAACTGAATACCAGTTAAAGATTGGTTCGGTTGTCTATCCTCCTACACCAGTTAGGTGTAATTTCGGGTCTGGTGCGGCGAATGTTGTTGCTAATGTAAGAGCGGAGGCGTTTATGGAGTTAGCAAAAGCGTGGGGTAATGTTGGTTCAACTAAGGGGTTAGGTCAGTTAGGATGGAGAAACTGGTGCTTAGTTAATAACACAAGACCCCAAGCAAGTGCGGTGGGATCTGCTATGGTCTTTGCTCCTTGCGGTTTGGACTTAGAGGCATTCCAAAGAGTTGCGATTGAGTCAGGAGTTAATACTGCGGATAGATCACTTCCTATCTCCCTTATCCTCAACTTCGGAACACAACCATCAGGCGCTCAAACCTATGATGTGTTCGTCTTAGCGGATGCTCTCTTCTACATTAATGGTGATGGTTCTATGTCGGTATCTGTATAAAGAATTATATATAGTATAATATTATGATTAGAAATATCCGCCACATTCAAATTAAAAAGGTTGCTTTTCATCCTAATTTGTTTAAGGCAATAATTACCTTTGAAAAACCTAATATCAGTTATGATGAAAGTGATGATATAGAGTATATCAAATCAAGGGAGTTAGAAAAGAAAAAAAGAGACTTCGTAAAGTCAAAGTTTGGATAAAAAATTATAATAAATATAAGATTATGATGCGAAATATAATAAGGTTAATATACAAAGAGTATAAACTAAGCTAACCACTCACCAATCTCGTTCCAGTAATGTTCCACGACACGAGAATAACTACCCACTAACATACTCTTACTACCACGAAGATACCAACATAGAAGATAGTAAGAACCCCTCATCAATTCTATACCACCCTTATCATTCAACTTATTTCCAATCTCTCTTGACTTTTCTTCATCCTCAACAACATCAAGTAATTCTTCAAAACCTTCTATGGCGTGGTTGAGGAATTCCTCTTCCGAAGAACCAATCTTTGAGGCAAGTAAATCAACAAATTCATTACCCTTCTTCTTACTATCCCATAGAAACACTTTAATGGAGTTTCTATTCGGAATACCCGTATCTTCAACAAATCTCTTGGTAATCTCTTCTTCTTCTTCAATTGTCTCGGCACAATCAGGATACTTCTGATCGGTTTGTGGTGGATAGGGTTTCGCAATAACCTCAGTCTTCCACACTTCCAACCAACGATCAAAGTTGTCCCACTTGAAGCACGGATAGGTCGCATCTCTGTGAGCAATCATAGCGGGGAGCCAACCCTTAATAGCGGATATCTCAAACCAAAAGATAGCATTATCCAAGTCTGCTTTCTCTAAGGAGAAGTGATATCCTTTGGTTAGAAACTTTCTCATCTTGGGAACCTTAACTAACTTGGGGTTAAGTGAAAACAGGAGATCATAAGGCGTTTTAGTAAGTTCAGTCATAACTCTTTATTATTCTTATGGTGTGAGGTTCTCTACGGCGAAATCAAATTTTTGGGTCGCGTCCCTTTGCTACGGCAGGGTTCTTGGTGAAAAAACGCGACCCATTAAATTTGATTTCGTCGTGGAGGAAGGGTTATCATACAAATTAAAAGATGGAGCAACAGGTTATTCAAGCGCTCTTAAATCTACCTGATAAGCAGAGGGAAGTTCTGATAACTGCTATCACCTCTCGTATAGAACTACCTGTCCCTGATAACTCTATTGATATCTCCAAGAATATTGGAGATATAGCAGAACAAGTCTCAGGAGCAAATATGCCCAAAGAGTTGGGTGGGTTTAATGATTTTGAAGGTGGAGATTGTGTGAAGTCTATGATAGTCAAGTTAAAAGAGATAAGTGAAAAGTTTGGTGATAGTGTTAAATCTCACACGATTATTAACCCTGTTATGATACAAGGGTTTAATGAAGAAGAGTTTGTAATCCACCATCTCGTTCAAGACAAGAAACGCAATCTTTGGATTGACACATCAAACAAAAGATTGAGAATGTGTCATCCAAATATTTACAAGAACTCGTGCTTACCTCCTATCATCGCAGAAAGGGAGGGATTTACCTATACTGAACTCCAACAACAAACATCAGACTGGATAAAAAAAATCATCAAAAAGAGGGTTAGAGAACCTAACCATTATCTTGTCTATCTATATTATCAAACCTCAATCCATAATCCTTTGATGATAGAATATAACCCAGAGGGAAGAAGGGAGATGTATTTATCTAACAGAGAGATTAAAAACCTTCTACCCGTCGTGGTAAAGTTTGGGGAGAAGGCGAAGAAGTTGAGAGTGCGAGTAGGTTTCTAAGGGATAGTTTTGAACGGGGGTGGGTGGGTCTATTATAGTTATGGATGTGAGTTGGTAGTAGTAGAGTTAGAATCTTAGAGGTTAGTTAGGGATAAGTTATTCAAGTTAGTTTTTAGGAGTTTGTTAAAGA
>Ga0208449_1001023_pt1 | contig 15780 bp, 19 predicted proteins | sample MalvireepMed_s17_FD_184247 | JGI IMG/M metagenome (GOLD analysis project Ga0208449, IMG submission 184247) | Marine viral communities from the Global Malaspina Expedition - Malaspina viral metaG DeepMed_s17 (SPAdes) (version 2) | ecosystem: Environmental > Aquatic > Marine > Oceanic | place...
GAAGATTTCAGACGATGCAAAATCTATAATTTGTGAAATGATTTTTCAGCTTGGCGGAAATGGTGTTTCCAAGTTCCGCAATATGTGGAAGGCACTTAAGGAAGATCCACCGAATTATTTCGAAGCGCACGTACAGATGCTTGACAGCAAGTGGGCCAAGCAGACTCCGAAGAGGGCGCATGAGATGGCGGAACAAATGCAGAACGCAGGATAAGATATGGCTAAGAGAGTACCACCATCGTTCCTTCAAGGAATCTTAAGTCTTTTTTCAAAAATGACACCTGAATGGCTCACTAATCTTATTGACAAGACCAAGGGTGCGGATGAGTACGTGAAAAAGATTACAGAGCCTTATGACGCACAGAAGATATTAAGGAACAAGCTGGATGAGTACATGGCGCGTGTGGGAAAGGGTGAGTACCTAGGAAAATCCGCCGAGGAGATTAGAGCAATTGAAGACGCGGATACCTTATCTCGCTTGCGTTTGAAAGACGCGTTGGCTGCCGGGTTTACTGCTGACGACTGGGTGATAGCAAGACAGGCGCCTGGAATACATTTTCTTAATTTCACTGATGAAAATCCCACCGTAAAGATAGACGACCTTTGGGACTTGGATTTTCAGCAGGCAAAAAAGCTTGGCTATAACCTCAAAGAATGGCAGGACGCACAGGATACTAAATTGTTGGAAAAGGACGCCGCAGGAAATTTCATTGGCGAGGAAAATTGGGAGTTGGTTCCCGAGCACCTACGCCCACTTGAACACCAGACGTCAGAATATTCTGAAGCTGTTAAAAAGCAAATAAAAAAAGAAGAAGAGAATAAAATAAGAAAAAGAATGTTCACTCTGATTGAGGGTGGAAAAGATGATGACCTCGCTAGAGGGGGAATTGCTTCCTTGGGTAAAGGTGGTGGATTTCATAAAGGATTGTGGGAGTCAATAATGAAACTTGGAACAAGCATGGGAATAAGCCCAAAGGAGCAGCTAAAGACATTCATTGAACTGGGTATTCCCATTACGGATAAATTAAAACAAAAATGGGGCATATCAGAAGATATAGACATAATGCAAAAACAAATTTCGAATCTAACAGAAAAACACCCATTCCTTACTGAAGATAAAGAATTTATGGAATTAGAAAAATTAAAACAACAAGAGATAAAAAAACTGAAGGAATTGATGAAGCAAGGAGATCTTTTCGAGAAGAAAAACGGTGGCTTAATTAGCTTGGTGGTTTAACCATGGCTAAAAAATTTCCTTTCAAATTAAGATTAGGCGAGCGGTTCGGAAAAGGTCTTGGGTCCATATTCGATCACCTTTCACCCTCCATGCAGCTTCCGTTACTGAAGGTCATGAAGCAACTTCATCCAGTCTTTGCAGACCGTTTCATATATGATTTGGCGAGAAGATTCACTTTTAATAAGAACCTGCCACCCCAGCTGCAAGAAATTGGATACGGAAAAACGGACAAAGAAGCACGAAAACTTAGAAGCTGGGTATATGACAATATTAATCGCGAGTCTGGATTAGATCCTGTAACACGATTCCCCCTTAAGATTGAACATATCATACAAAAACAATTAAACGAACAGAGGGAAAAAGGCCTACCTACTGATTTTAGTGAACATATGGTGGACTATTTAGGTTCTACTGAGAGAAAAATTGATGATGCCATAAGGAAACAACAAGGAGAGACGGAGCTAACGGCGGAAGAACTTCAAGCTGCCAGTAAATTCAGGGAAAGACAGGACATTATTTCCGGTAAGCTTGAGAAACACAAGCCCAAGTACCCAATGGTCGACCCCGACGAGCCGAACTGGATTTTGCTCGAGCCTAAAGGGCCGGGAGGAACCAGAATGGGCCGCACCCAATTCGAAGTGCTTCATTGGGACAATCCCAAGAAGCCCATGGAAAAAAGGTATAAGGTTTGGGACCTGTGGGACGATGAGAAGAATACCTGGCGTGAAGAGCCGAAGTTCGTCAAGATCGTGGATGAAAAACACAGGACAATCATGCAGAGTGTGCCTGAAAAATATAGGGGTGGCTTAATTAGCTTGATTTCCTAGGATTTTTGTGCTATAATGCACTGTGAAGTTAATAAAGAAATATGATTATACATCATTGAAAAGGGAGGATGGGGAAACCCGTTTATACCTTACACCTGACGGCGAAAGCTTACCGTCTGTTACAACTATTCTCTCAAAAGCGAAGGACAAGAGCTTCCTGAAAAAATGGCGCAACCGTGTGGGGGACAAAGAAGCGGAGCGAATTATGCGGGAGTCAGCTCAGATTGGAACCGCTCTCCACCTATATATAGAACGTTTAGTGAACAAAAAGGGATATAAGGATTTAACCAAAATAGGAAAGATCGCCCAGAAAATGGCTGAAATTATAATTAAAGAAGGTCTGAAGGACATTACGGACGTATGGGGGTCAGAGGTAAATCTCTATTATCCAGGAAAATACGCCGGGACAGCTGATATGATCGCACTCTACCAAGGACGACCGGCAATTATTGATTTTAAGCAGTCTAACAAGCCAAAGAAGCGTGAATGGGTGCAGGACTACCTCATGCAGCTTTCAGCGTACGCCATGGCCCATAATAAGCTATTTAACACCGAAATTGACCAGGGAATCATATTCATGTGTTCCCGTGATTTAACATTCCAGAAATTTGAACTGAAAGGCGACAATTTTATTCGTGCCGGAGAAAAATTCATGAAGGCACTTGACTTTTATTTAAAAATGATTATATAATACCCGTAGGATGCCATAATGGGTCCTATACTAAATCTTGCTTAACAGGAGGTTATTATGAATGAGCTAGATATCATACGAAACCATTTTCTTGGTTTTCAAAACGACTTTTTTGACAGTTTCAGGACAGTCTCAACTTATCCCCCATATAATATCAAAGAAAAGAATGACATAGGTGTCATTGAATTTGCTGTTGCGGGGTTCGCTGAGAAAGATTTGAAAGTTGAAATAAAAGACAACACCTTGAACGTTTATGGGTGTAAAGAAGAAAAAAGGTCAGAGGACTTTTATCACAAAGGAATATCGGATAGAACTTTCCGAAAAAGCTTCAAACTTCATGAACATATTGTGGTCACTGGAGCACAGCTAGAGGATGGCCTATTAAAGGTGGCTTATCACAGGGATATACCCGAAGCTGAAAAACCACAGGTGATAAAAATTAAATCCAAGAAATAAGTTCTTCACCGCTAATTTCTTTAGCGATGTTAACCTTGCTGCGAAGGGACCGTATGATTTTTTCATCAACGGTTCCTTTCGCGACCAAATCAATATATAGTACCTTGTTCTCCTGTCCTATGCGATGGGCACGATCTTCCGATTGAATTCTTTTCTCCAGATCATAGTTATTAGAATAATATACCACTGTGCTAGCGGCCGTGAGTGTGATCCCATATCCACCCGTCTGTGTGTTTCCTATGAAGAAACGTAGTTTTGAGTTTGGATCCTGGAATTCATTGATGCATTTCTGTCGGTCTTCCTGCTTTGTTCCTCCATAATAGGTGCAATAGGAATTATCACCATATTCCTTCTTGACAGATTTTTCAATGGAATGAATGTCATGAACATAGTTTGCCCAGATGATTACCTTTCCACTTGTCTCGTCAAGGATCTGCATAAGCTGACTTAAACGGTTATTGTGAATATCAATGATTTCATTGGTATCCGTTTTCATATGACCACAGATGATCTGGTGCAATCTTATGAGCTGTGTAAGAACGTTCACGGCTGTTATTGATGATTTTCCTATGATGGAAATGGCATTCTCGCGCATCTGTGAATATGCCTTTGTCTGTTCCTCCGTCAGTTCCACGAACCGCTTGGTATATACCTTATCTGGTAGGTCAAGGCAGTCTTTCTTCAATATGCGGTATGAATGGGGGGAAATAGAGTCCCCCAGTTCTTTCAAATTTTGAAACTTTACAATCTTCTGGTAGCGATGGGTTCCTCCAGCCGCCGTTGCCTCTATGACCACGGCGTACCGGGTTCTAAAAGCATAGTAACTAGACTGTCCTAATATATAAGGATCTAGAAAATCCATCTGTGACCAAAGATCCATTGGTGATCGTGTTACTGGAGATCCAGTTAAAATTCTTCTATATTTAGTTTGTTTACTTAAGGATAAAATAGATTTAGTTCTTTTTGCTTTAGGATTTTTAATAGTAGTACTTTCATCCACTATCATCATTGACTTTCCAATTAAAAATAAATTGGCGAACTTAGTTCCCTTCTTAGTGGAAAAAGCTTCCACATTCATTACCATTATTTTTAACCGATAATCTTGATTATCCATGATGTTCTTCAATTGTTCTTTATATTTCTGACTTGTGGATTGTTTCCATGCCACAACTTTTTTTTCTATGTAGTCTGGAACATGTATAGGAATTTCTTGATCAACCCAGTTCATATAAGCCCCCTTTGGAGCAACAACTAATAGACGGTCAATTTTTCCTTTGTTGTATAAAATGCAGGCATTATCCAGTGCTATTTTAGTCTTACCTGTTCCCATCTCGGCAAAGATAGCAAAGGCTTCCTTATCCCAGCATTTTTCTAATGCATCACGCTGATGCTTATATGGTTCTGTCTTAAATTTATACATTCTTAATTCTACTTGACAAACATTATATCATGATGTATAATGCAAGTCAAGAAATAAAAATATGACTGTATATATTTTACAAGAGATGGGAAGAAATATCAGATCCGCTGAAAAGTTTGGCGAATTAAAAGTATGTCTTCCTGACAATAGACAAATTGTTCTCTCTTCTGGGCCAATGGTTTTTAAGTTAAAGCAAGAACTCAAGGATTTCAACGAAAATGACTACTTGATTTTAATGGGAGATCCTGCTATAATAGCAGCTGCCGGAGCGATTGTTTCAGAAAACAACAACGGTCGGTTCAAAGTCCTAAAGTGGGACCGCGATGAAAAAATGTACTATGATATAGAAATAGATTTGAGAGGAAGAAATGAATAATCTAATTAAACAAATGGCAGAAGATGCCGGAACTACTACCCAAGATAACATGGGTAGGATTGGAGCCGTGGCAAATGATATTGCAGATACTAATCAAGAAATTGATAAAATTGAAGATGAATTAAAAAAGAAAAAAGAGTATAGAAAACATTTATCAGAAAATGTTTTGCCTAATCTTTTTGCAGAAGTAGGTTTATCAGAATTAAAACTAGCAGATGGAAGACATTTAAAAGTAGGAAACTATTATGGCGCTTCTATCAAAGCTGATAAAAAAGAAGCAGCTTATACCTGGTTAAGGAACAACGGATTTGGTGATTTAGTAAAGAACCAAGTCTCTTGCAGCTTTGGGAGGAATGAAGATGAAAAAGCTAGAGGACTGATTGAAACTTTGAATGAGCAAGGTTATCAATCCTCGCAACGTGAATGGGTAGAACCTTCCACTCTTCGCGCATTTATACGTGAGCAACATGAAGCAGGTAAGCAATTGCCTATGGATTTGTTAGGTGCTTACGTCGGACAAAAAACAACGATTAAAGACTAAAGGAGAAAGGCCATATGGCAAAAATACAAGCAGTCGCGAAAGCGGCAAAACTAGATCTAGCAGTTCTTGCTAGTGACTCGAAAGATGCTAGTGGATTTGGCAATCTTGATTTATCAAGGGACATTGCTATTCCTTACATCAATATTCTTCAATCTAATAGTCCGCAGTTGAATCCATCAAAAGCGGAACATGTTGAAGGAGCAAAGGTGGGACAATTCTATAATACTGTTACCCAAGGTGTCAGTGATTATATAGATGTTGTTCCGGTATTGTATCAACTACGATACGTTGAATGGAAACCAAGAGAACAAGGTGGAGGTTTTGTGGAAGCACATGATGCCGATAGTGGTATTTTGTCTCAAACAAAACGTGATCAAGCGACGTTCAAAGATGTACTACCTAATGGAAACTACATCGCAACAACGGCGTACCACTATGTTTTAACAGTGGATCAAGATGGAACTTATGCACAGGCTGTTATAAGTATGACTTCTACTCAATTAAAGAAGAGTAGACGTTGGAACAGTTTGATGTTGACTCAAAAAGTTAAGGGTCCATCTGGGATGTTCACACCTCCAACATACTCTATGATTTATAGGCTCACTACTGTTAGTGAATCTAATGATCGTGGTAGTTGGTTTGGTTATCAAGTTGAGAAAGTTGGTCAAGTTGAGGATGTTAACCTTTATAATGAGGCGAAAGCATTTTCTACTGCTGCATCACGAGGAGATGTAGAAGCTAAACCCATTGCTGAAGGGGAACCTGTAAAAGAGGCTCCACAACCTAAAGGCAATTTGAAAGAAAACGAAGACATACCGTTTTAAGGTATGTCTTTACATTCTGGGGGATTTAGTGGAAACATTCAAATCTATATTTGAAGGACTAGACGTGGCTTATGGTCAGCACCGATCCGATGGAGAACGTGCTGACGGTAAGCAAGAAGGCAAGTCCTATATTGTTAGAAACGAAGTTACTAATGAATTATGGAAAAATCATCTTAAGGGAGAAGGTCCTTCACTTGGCATTATTCCTATTCGAGCAGACAACACTGTAATTTGGGGGTGTATTGATATTGATACCTATCCCCTTGACCATAAAAAATTAATACATAAAATACGACAACTAAAATTTCCTTTAATACATTGTAAATCCAAAAGTGGGGGAGCTCATCTATTTTTATTTGTAGAGAAGCCTATAGCTGCTAAAACAATTCGTTCAAAATTAAGAGCTATTTCCTCAACTCTTGGTCATTCATCAGCTGAAATATTTCCTAAGCAATCTAGTATATTAATAGAGAAGGGTGATCTTGGTAATTTTCTAAACTTACCATACTATAATTATAAAAATACTTCTCGTTGTGCTGTTAATGATGATGGAACGAATGCCACTTATGAAGAATTTGTAGAATTATATAAAAAGCATGTTGTTAAAAATATAGACAGTATTTTATTATCTAATTCTAAGGATGTTATAAAAGATGGTCCTCCTTGCTTGCAAAGTTTATGCTCTCAAGGATTTCCAGAAGGGACTAGAAATAATGGATTATTTAATATAGGGGTTTATTTAAGAAAATTTGATCCAGAGAATTGGAAAACTTTAATAGAAGAATACAATAGAAATTATATGCAACCTCCTCTTCCTTATGGTGAGGTAGGAACAGTTATAAAACAACTAGAAAAAAAAGATTATGCTTATAGATGTCAAGAACAGCCAATAGTTTCTTTTTGTAATTCATCTGTCTGTAAAACCAGAAAATTTGGCATTGGTTCTAATAGTGTATCCCCACAATTTGGCTCTCTATCCAAATTATGTACTGATCCTCCTATATGGTTTTTAGATGTAGAGGATCACAGATTAGAATTATCTACAGAAGATTTGCAAATGCAGCAAAAATTCCAGCGACGATGTATGGATGTGATTAATTATCCTTTCCCATTGGTTAAATCGTCAGTTTGGCAAGAAACACTTAGAAACCTCATGAGTAATATTATTGAAATTGAGGTATCAAGTGACGGGTCTGTGGCTGGTCAGTTCGAGGTTCACCTCCAGGAATTTTGCACTGATCGGGCGCAGGCTTTAGATAAAAATGAATTACTACTACACAAACCATGGACTGAAGATGGAAAGACTTATTTTAGATTGAACGATTTACAGGATTATTTAATAAGAAAAAAATTCACCCATTATAACACCAGTCAAATTGTAGCAAGATTAAGGGATCTTAAGGGAGAAAGTAAATTCTTTAAGATTAAAGGGAGAGGAGTGAATACATGGTGTATTCCTGCCTACCAGCAACAAGATTCAGATTTTGACATAAAGGAGATGGAAAGTGCCCCATTCTAAAATAAATATTATATTAGGACCTCCTGGAACGGGAAAAACTCACAATCTTTTAAAACTTGTGGAAAAGGAGTTATACAAAGGAACATCGCCGGATAGGATAGGATTCTTTGCCTTCACTAAGAAGGCAGCTAATGAGGCAAAAGAAAGGGCTAAAATTAAGTTTAAATTAAATGACAAACAATTGCCATTTTTCAGGACTTTACATTCTCTTTCTTTCCTACAATTAGGCTTGACAACTTCTGAAGTTATGTCTCGGGACAATTATAAAGAATTTTCTATGGTCTATGGAATGGACTTGGGATCTGTAACTGATGGGTCGGATGCGGGTGGAATTGTTACAACTGACAATAAATTTCTTACAGAATTAAATTTATCTAGAATGAAATGCCTTGATTTAGTTGATCATTATAATCAATCAAATTTAGATGTATCATGGCATGCATTATTAAGGGCCCAAAGATCACTGGAGGAATATAAATCCAAGAGAGAAGTATTGGATTTTACTGATATGCTAGAAATGTTTTTAACTAGTGGTGAAATTCCTTACCTAGATGTAGTTTTTATTGATGAAGCACAGGATTTGAGCAAATTACAATGGAAAGTTGCTGCTCGTGCTTGGAGCAAAGCCAAGACTATTTATATAAGTGGAGACGATGACCAGGCAATCTTTAGATGGGCGGGTGCTGACATTGAACATTTTATAAATATGAAAGCTAGTAAAATAACTACATTGGAACAATCATACCGTTGTCCTAGATTGGTTCACAAAATGGCTAGTAATATTATTAGTAGGGTAGGAAACAGACGATTAAAACAATGGAAGGGAAGAGATTACATGGGACAAATACGATACCATGCTTTTCCAGAAGGAGTTGACTTACGAAAAGGGGAATGGCTTGTCATGGCACGAACAAATTATCTTCTAGATGAATTAGAAAGACAGGTAAGAACAGAAGGATTATTATATAAGAGAAATAATAGATTGCCTATATCCCAGAAATTATTAGAAGCCACGCAGGCGTGGAGAGCATTGGAACAAGGCGAGGAAATTGACCTGCCAGCTGTTAAAAGCATATACTCATATATGTCAACTAAGCTTGGCATTGCTCATGGACATAAACAGTTAAGAACTGCTGATGATAAAAGGAAATATGATGTAGAAAATTTAGTGATGAATCATGGATTATTAGTTTCAGGTAGACCATGGGATATTGCTTTTGACAAAGTAGGAAATAGGGATAAGGAATATTTAAGAGCCATAGAAAAAAGAAATGGATCTAAAATAGACGATCCTAAAATAAATTTAAGCACTATTCATGCAGCTAAGGGAGGGGAATCACAAAATGTAATGCTTCTCACTGACCTTACGCGCAAGACCCAAGAATCACTGGAGCAGAATCCAGATGACGAGTCACGTGTATTTTATGTGGGTGTTACACGTACTAAGGAAAGTTTACATATAATACAGCCACAACGTGAAGGAGGATTCATAATATGAAAAAAGAAGAAATTTTAGAACAAGCAAAGAAACTTATTTCTAATAACAGAGAAGAGCAACACGGGGATGCCTATAAAAATCATTCACAAATCTCTGACTTATGGAGTGTATTTTTGGATGATAAATTAAAACCCTTTAAGGAAATTAGTCCAGGAGATGTGGCGCTAATGATGGTGTTAGTAAAAATATCCCGTTCAACCATGGGAGAATTCAACAAGGATGATTACTTGGATGGTTCTGCCTACATGGCCATTGCGGGGGAATTAAATGATCCTGATAATATTCTAGGCCAAGAAAAAGATGAAGGAACTATAAGAGGGGAAAAAACATTAGCATATATTAAGAAACTCAACAAGGAGAAGAAATAATGATGAAAGATATGTTCAAGGAAATTAATTCAGAATGGGTGGCACCTACCACCTTTCCTGATCTAAGTACACATAGTAAAGTTGCCATTGATTTGGAAACATGCGATCCGGGGTTAATTAAGGAAGGACCAGGATGGCCTACCAAAAGGGGGCAAGTGATTGGTATTGCAGTCTCATCCAACGGTTTTACAGGATATTATCCTATCGCTCATGAAGGTGGGGGAAATATGGATGAAAAGAAAGTAATTAAATATGTAAAGTCCATATGTGAAGACGGTTCAATTGATAAAGTGTTTCATAATGCTCAATATGATATTGGTTGGCTTTCAACAGTAGGGATAGAAGTCAAGGGAAGAATACACGATACAATGGTTGCCATGGCGCTCATTGATGAGAATCGTTTTTCTTATACCCTAAATAGTATTTCAGGAGAATACTTAGGGGAGAGAAAAAATGAAACAAAATTACGAGAAGCCGCAGATGCGTTTGGAGTAGACCCGAAGAATGAAATGTACAAATTACCGGCACAATTTGTTGGAGAATACGCTGAAAAAGATGCGAGGTTAACATTAAAGCTTCATGAGAAATTGTCATGGGAAATTACAAAAGATAATCTTCAGACAGTATATGACATAGAATGTCGATTAATCAATGTTATTTTTCAAATGACTAAAAAAGGTGTGCGTGTAGATACCCACAGCGCAGTGAATCTAATAGAACGTTTCAAGAACAAAGAAAAAAAGTTACTGAAGAGAATTAAGGATCTTACTGGACTTAAAATAGAAATATGGGCGGCAGCTTCAATATCAAAAGCTTTTGATGCTTTAAATCTTCCATATGAAAGAACAGAGAAGACTAATTCTCCATCATTTACTAAGATGTTCCTAACAGACCATCCACATGAGTTACCTCGATTAATTATGCAGGCGAGGGAATTAAACAAATTAAGAGGAACTTTCCTGCAAGGTCTCTTAAACCACAGCAAGGAGGGAAGAATACATGCCCACATTAACCAAATTAGGTCTGACAGTGGAGGTACTGTCACTGGTCGTTTTTCTTATAATCATCCTAATTTACAACAGATTCCGAGCAAAGGACAATTCGCAAAAGACATTAGGAAAATCTTTATTCCAGAAGCTGGGGAATATTGGCTTAAAGCTGACTACTCACAACAAGAGCCAAGACTCTTAACTCATTTTGCTAAGCTCGTGGAGCAACCAGGATCAACAGAGGTACAGGAAGCTTATCAAAAAACTGATCTTGATTTTCATCAACAAACAGCAGATATGGCAGGAGTTGAAAGAAAATTAGCCAAGACCATAGGATTAGGAGTAATGTATGGTATGGGTTATCATAAATTAGCTAGAGAGTTAGATATGGAACCACAAGAAGCTAAATTAATGCTACAGGATTTCCATAGTAAAGTACCATTTATGAAGGGTATGTTGGAAGCAGTTATGAATCGTGCTAATAATAAAGGCGTTATTCGTACTTTATTGGGTCGTAAATGTAGATTTGATCTATGGGAACCTACATCTTGGGGTGTGCACAAGGCATTGCCACTAAATCAAGCACAAACAGAGTATGGGATGGCAATTAAGAGAGCTTATACTTATAAGGCATTAAATAGGTTGATTCAAGGATCAGCTGCAGACCAGACCAAGAAAGCTATGGTTGATGTATATGAGGAGTTGGGTATTGTTCCTCTTATACAAGTTCATGATGAATTGGACTGCTCTGTTAAGAATGAAAAGCAAGGAAAAAAAATAAAGGAAATTATGGAAAATTGTGTTGAACTAGTAGTTCCATCCAAAGTGGATACCGAGATTGGTGAAAGTTGGGGTGGATAATGGCTTACGCTAGACCTAGACAAGAAAGATATATTAAAACGGCTAAAGGAAAAGCAGCTATTAATAGATCTAGAACAAAAGAACAAAAAAAGCTTAGATCTACACTAGAAGGAAGGATTACATTAAGATATATAAAGATTAAATGTGAATGGGGTAAGTACGTAGCTGATTGGTGGTTGAAACAAAAACCCATATGTTTTATGTGCGGACCCGAAGTTATATATGAAAAAGCCCCTTCTAGAAAGAATGGAAGACAAAATAAGAACGAATTAGCTATTGACCATGACCACAAGTATTCTAAAAAAGATTATAGAAAAAATCCTAATTTAGAACCTCGTGGATTACTTTGTCAAAGACACAACATGGCTTTTGGTCAGTTTGGAGAAAATATTGACGAATTTAAACGGGCAATAAAATATAAAAGGAAATATGGATGAACTGGATCTGTGCAACACTTATAACTTGCTTGTCATTTAATCCAGAAATGGATTATACAAACAATAATGAGTTTATTGAGGATGTACGTGCATGCACGGTGCATCTTAATTCCATGTATCCGGAGCACGAGAGGGTTCCAGTAAATTTAGTTTTAGCACAATCCATTCACGAATCCGAGTGGGGGCGTTCACGGTTTGCCACTGAAGGCAATAATTTATTGGGGATTCGTACATTTGACCCGTCTGATGATCAACTAAAGCCCATTAATAAACCTAATGTGAGCTGGGGGCTTAGGATCTTTGAGACCAAATGTGAATCCATATCTTACTATATAGAATTATTAAATAATAACCATCATTATGAAGGCTTCAGGGAGGAGAGATTAATGCAGTATACCAGTGATTTAGTGGACCTGGAAAAGTTAGCGATGACACTTGCAATTTACGCCGAAGACGTGTATTATACGCAAAAAATAATCCAAACAATTAGAGAGCTGAATGACAACGAAAAGTAAAGGAAAACCCGGGTACAGGGAACAAGGCAAGAAAAGGGCTGACGGTGTCAAGCACAATTTTGCCATCAACAAGGAGCAGATGGAATATGAGAGAAGAAAACTTTTACAGGAAATGTCAACAAAAGTTACTAAAAAAGATCTTAATAATATGGCGGCAGTTGCGGCGACTAAGGAGCCTGAGTACCTTGACGAGGAAGGAAACAAACGAGAGCCAACATTGCGCATCCTATCACTCGGCGCAGGGGTTCAGTCTTCCTGTCTCGCACTCATGGCGCAAGAAGGACTGACAAAGCACAAGCCAGATTATATGATCTTTGCTGATACGGGATGGGAACCGTCGTTCGTTTACGAGCACGTTGAATATCTCAAAAAAGCAATAACAATTTGCCCACTCATTACAGTTGAGCGAAGCAACATCCGTGAGGATCTTATTCGTGCAGCGAATCCCATCAAGGGATCCAATGAGGAGCATAAATCTTTCGCCGGACGCGTACCGAACCCCCCACTATTCGCGAAGCGTCCTGGTGGAAAGGTTGGCATGCTTTATAGGCAGTGTACACATGACTACAAGGTCATTCCCATTCAAAAAAAGATGAGGGAAATTCTAGGAGTCAAGCCACGGCACAGGGTTAAGAAAGGAACAATCGTTGAACAGTGGATTGGCATCTCAACGGATGAGGCCATGCGCATGAAGAAGGCCAGAATGTATTGGCTGGAGTCGCGTTGGCCTCTGATAGAAATGAAAATGTCAAGGGCTGATTGCCTAAGGTGGTACAAGGAAAGCGGAGTGCATCCAATGCCAGGAAAATCATCTTGCATAGGGTGCCCATACCATCACAATGACCAGTGGAAAAACATGCAGAAGAACTATCCAACGGACTTTGAGGATGCATGCGAGGTTGATGACAAGATTAGAGCAGGATTGAAGAATACAACAGCAGAATTATTTTTACATAAGTCAGGCGTTCCTCTAAGAACAATAGACTTCCAGGAGAAGCCTAAGCAAGCGAATCTTTTCGGAGAGACATTCGATGAGGAATTTGCGGATGAATGCGAAGGACTTTGTGGAGTATAAGAAAGGGGAGGACTATGATCCGAAGAGCGTGCGACCGGGCCCTAAAGGAGGGACGGCTCCTAAATTCAAATGTTTCAACTGTGATAAATGGTTTAACGGGAATGAATGGAAGTATACGCTCTCTAAATCGTGGTATCCTTCTCTTAAATATAAGATTAACTTTTTATGCGGTCCGGATTGCTCTTTGGAGATTTCTGAGAAATATAAAGAGAAATATGTTGGGCCGTGAGTAGAGCAGATCTAAAGAGAAAGAAACATAAAGGAAGGCGAAAGGTTGGGTCTAATAAGAGACGCAACAGAAGACGCATCCGGCTAGGACTAAAAATAAGGAGAAAATAATGCATCCAAGTAAAGAAGAAATTGAAAGCAGGAAAAAGGAACTGCAAAAGCAGCTTGATGATCTTACAGCAAAAATAAGCCAGGGGAGAGACGCGATAAGAAACATGGAAGCCACTATAAATGGTCTTCAAGGAGCAATTCAGCAGTGCAATTGGACTTTAGGGCTGTTTAAAGAGGAAAAAAACAAATAGTGGAAGTCTGGGACCCAAAAGATAAAATCACCGTTTTAAGCCAAATAAAAAAGGCCATAGGAGCCCGGTATCAGGGTCTTAAGGGGATGACCTGGGTAATTGTACCCGGGATTTTAATTGGTTTTTACTTTTTTATCTTCTTTTTGCTTTTATCCGGATGTGCATACTTTCAGAAGGAAATTCCAAGCATGGAAGATGATCCAAATTCTATTTCAACTTGGGACTTAAGCACTGTGGAGCCAAATAGAGAATTCATTTGTACAAAAATAGATTGTGGTGATGAAGACATCGACAAATTGGTTACAGATGAAAAAAATACAATAGCTTGCATAAAGCTTCAGCCGGAGTGCAAAGTTGATGAAGAATAAAAAACAAAGAGAACGAGAATGGAGGATCATGGAAAAGTTCACATACGAATGGATATACCTTGTGAGCATCCTTGCCGTTGTAGTTCTCATAATGATCATGCTTAAAGATGTGGTATAAAATTAAAGATTATTTCTATCACTTGTGTGAAAAGTATGGTGGTAAGATCAGTGTATGGGGATGGCATAAACGATGGAACAAGAGAAACAGAAAGAGATACAAGCATGGATGAACCTAAAATAATTCACACGGAAACATTTTCATGCGCCGATGACCACCCCATTGTATGGTATACTTTTGGTAAGGATGGTAAAGCTATGTGTGAATATTGCGCCACCCACTTTATCTATGAACCAAAAGATTTTCATGACAAAATGCTGGAGGAAAAGGAAATACTTGATATGTCAATGAAAGAATCCATAAAACAGAAGGAAGAAAGAACCCACTCAGAAGAGATGCAGGATAAGCTGGAGCCAATTGATGATTATGTGAATAAAATTTTGAAAGGAAGTGGATGATGAAATATTTTCTGATGATTCTATTTCTTTCAATAATATTATACATGGTATTTGTCTCATACATGCAGATTAATCATTTTAATCACTTCAATGCATTCTGATGAAAACCGAGGAGGTTGTAAAAATTTTGGAAGAGAACAAGATTACGAATGTTCGCCCCCCAAGCACTATTCAAAGTAAGCTGAAAGCCTACATAGGTCTTCTTGATACAATGGACGAGATGATGGACCGCTATACGTGGCTGATGGAGTTTGGAAAGAAGTCTGCGATCGTGCCGGAACGGTTCAAATTGAAAGAGTTCGAGGTCCCAGGCTGCCAATCACAAACGTGGTTGGTTCCCCATTTTACATATGATGATACAATTTATTTTACGGCTGATTCAGCTGCGCTCATATCTAAAGGTATGGTGTGTATGCTTGCCGATGTCTTCAGCAATTCTACAAGAAGCGATATAGCATCCTTTGAGCTAAAAGAATTAAACGGTTTGAACCTCGATAATCTTTTAACTTCCGGACGGAGGAATGGGGTTTATTCGATGCTGAAAGTAATTCAATCGTACGGACAACACAAAGACCAAACATCACAAACCTAAAGCAAATCTAGCGTCCTCACTCATCATATCCTTGGTGAATGGCGGTGTATGGGTTAGCTTAACCTTAACTTCACCTACTCCCTCTACCTTCATCACTGCTTGCTTGATGCTTTCGGAGATAGCCTCCGCCATTGGACAAA
>Ga0208449_1001032_pt1 | contig 15705 bp, 19 predicted proteins | sample MalvireepMed_s17_FD_184247 | JGI IMG/M metagenome (GOLD analysis project Ga0208449, IMG submission 184247) | Marine viral communities from the Global Malaspina Expedition - Malaspina viral metaG DeepMed_s17 (SPAdes) (version 2) | ecosystem: Environmental > Aquatic > Marine > Oceanic | place...
AGCCGTTGCCGACGAACACTTGCTTTGCATTAATCGCAAAATCGACGTGGTAGTCGGCGATGGCTTCTTTCAGCGCCTGGCCTTCCGGATCAGGGTATAAACGAAGATTGTCGTTCAGCTCTTTTTGAATCGCTTCGATCACCTTCGGCGACGGACCAAACGGATTTTCGTTGGTGTTCAGCTTCACCAAATTAGCCATTTTTGGCTGTTCGCCAGGTACATACGGCTGCAATTCGCTGACCAGCGGGCTCCAGTATTTACTCATATCTCTTGAACTCCAAAATGGTGCAGGAGCCGGGTTGGTTGTATTTATTTGGGAGTTTTCGCAGGGCAGGTAGGGCTTTCCAAAAACCGCTCCTTACGGCACATCCATGTGGCGCTTCTGCTCCGCCATCCATGGCTCCGCAAATTTTTGGAAAGCCCTACCTGCCCTGCTATTCGAACCTTCCAGTACAACCAACCCGGCTCTCAAGCTATTCAGATGGACCAGCAGCACCCAAGGCCACCGCAGAAATCAGTCAGTCTTTGATACGGTACTCGGCCGAACGGGCGTGGGCTGTAAGGCCTTCACCGCGCGCCAACACAGAAGCCACACGGCCCATGCGGTCAGCGCCTTCCGGAGTAAAACCGATCAGGGACGATCGTTTTTGAAAATCGTATACACCCAGCGGGGAACTGAACCGGGCGGTACCGCTGGTGGGCAACACATGGTTCGGGCCCGCGCAGTAGTCGCCAAGAGCTTCTGCTGTGTAGCGACCCATAAAGATGGCGCCGGCATGGCGGATATCATCCAGCATCGCCTGCGGGTCTTCCACCGACAGCTCCAGGTGTTCAGGAGCAATGCGGTTGGACACATCAGCCGCTTCTTTCAGGTCAGCCACCTTGATCAGTGCACCACGGCCCAGCATGGAAGTGCGAATGATGTCTTCACGCTCCATAGTCGGCAGCAGCTTGTTAATGCTCGCTACCACGGCATCCAGGAAATCCGCATCCGGACTCACCAGGATACTCTGGGCCTGCTCATCGTGCTCGGCCTGGGAGAACAAATCCATGGCAATCCAGTCCGGGTCGGTCTTGCCATCGCAGATCACCAGAATCTCGGAAGGCCCGGCGATCATGTCGATACCGACCACACCAAACACCTCCCGCTTGGCCGTGGCCACGAAAATATTCCCCGGACCCACAATCTTATCTACCGAAGGCACCGTTTCCGTGCCATAAGCCAGCGCCGCAACCGCCTGGGCACCACCAATGGTGAACACCCGATCCACACCCGCAATCGCCGCCGCCGCCAGCACCATGTCGTTCACCACACCATCCGGCGTAGGAACCACCATGATCACCTCGGCAACCCCGGCAACCTTCGCAGGAATCGCATTCATCAGCACAGAAGACGGATACGCCGCCTTGCCACCCGGCACATACAAACCCGCCCGATCCAGCGGCGTCACCTTCTGCCCCAGAATCGTTCCGTCTTCATCCTGATACTGCCAGGACTTCTGATTCTGCCGCTCATGATAACCCCGAACCCGCTCAGCAGCCTTCTCAAGAGCCACCCGCTGATCCTGGGGAATGCGCTCCAAAGCTTCCTGAAGACGCCCCTGGCCCATCTCCAGTTCCGCCATGGAGCCGATCTTCAACCGGTCAAACTTCTCGGTAAACTCCAGAACCGCCGCATCGCCACGGGTTTTCACCTCACGCAGGATATGCCGAACCGACTCATTCACCTGATGGTCAACACTGTCATCCCACGCCAACAGCTTGGCCAGCGCACTGTCAAAGTCGCCCTGTGTGGTATTCAGCCTGGTGATCTTGTCGTTCATATCTCAAATCCTGCGTTGGATTGTTTACTCACAGCTGCCGGATTACCCGCCTGCAATTGCGGGCCACCGACAAAAAGCTTCTCAACCTGGGAGCTCACGCCATCAGGTAGGCGTCCGATGTACAGAGTTCAAAAAAGCCCTTGGGAAGGCCTTTCCAAAAATTTTGAGGGCCAAGGATGGCCCGAAATAAGCGCACATGGATGTGCTTGTAGCGGTTTTTGGAAAGGCCTTCCCAAGGGCTGACAGCACCCAAGTTGAAAAGGACGCCCTACTCCGCTTCAGAACGCCGGCGATCCACAGCCAGTGCCATCTTTTCGATAATGGGATTAATCTGCCCATGCTTCATCTTCATGGAAGCCCGGTTCACCACCAACCGACTGCTGATGTAATCAATCAGGTCCCGCGGCTCCAGCCCGTTGGCCTTCAGGGTATTGCCGGTATCGACAATATCGACAATCTCGTCGGCCAGGTCCAGAATCGGCGCCAGCTCCATCGCCCCGTAGAGCTTGATGATATCCGCCTGCCGCCCCTGGGCCGCGTAATAGCGCCGCGCCAGGTTCACAAACTTGGTGGCCACGCGGATGCGCCCCGCCGGAGGCTGCTCACCCTTCTTGCCAGCGGTCATCAACCGGCAGCGGGAAATGTTCAGATCCAGGGGCTCGTACAGCCCTTCGCCGCCGTGCTCCATCAGCACGTCCTTGCCCGTCACGCCCAGATCGGCACCGCCGTACTGAACGTAAGTGGGCACATCCGTGGCACGGATAATCAGCACCCGCACGTTCGGATCCGTGGTCGGAAACACCAGCTTGCGGGACTTTTTCACGTCGTCCACCAGCTCAATACCGGCGTCCGCCAGCAGCGGCAGGGTTTCTTCGAGGATTCGTCCCTTCGACAAGGCGATGGTGATGGAATCTGTCATGGATCTATCCGGTTTCCCGTTGGTTAATTATGCCGGCAAACGGCGAATACTTGCGCCCAGCAGCTGCAGTTTTTCTTCAATACATTCATAGCCGCGGTCTATGTGATAAATGCGGTCCACAATGGTATCGCCATCGGCAACCAGCCCTGCAATCACCAGGCTCGCAGAAGCCCGAAGGTCGGTGGCCATCACCGGAGCGCCGGTCAGGTGCTCCACGCCCTTGATGATGGCGGCATTGCCTTCCAGGGTGATATCGGCACCCATGCGGATCAGCTCCTGCAGGTGCATAAAGCGGTTTTCGAACACGGTTTCCACGATGGTACCGGTGCCTTCCGCCACGGCGTTCATGGCCGCAAACTGGGCCTGCATGTCGGTGGGGAACGCCGGGTACGGTGCAGTGCGCAGGCTGACCGCTTTCGGGCGCTTGCCCTTCATGTCCAGCTCGATCCAGTCCGGGCCGGTGGTGATTTCCGCGCCGGCTTCTTCCAGCTTCAGCAGTACCGCTTCCAGCAGGTCTTCCCGGGTGTCTTTCAGTTTTACCCGACCACCGGTCGCCGCTGCCGCCACCAGGTAGGTGCCGGTCTCAATACGGTCCGGCAGTACGTTGTAGTGGCAACCATGCAGGCGCTCTACCCCGTTGATCTCGATGGTCGCGGTGCCGTGGCCCTTGATGTCTGCACCCATGGCGATCAGGCATTCGGCCAGGTCGACCACTTCCGGTTCCCGGGCGGCGTTTTCCAGAATGGTCTTACCTTCCGCCAGGGTGGCCGCCATCAACAGGTTCTCGGTACCGGTTACGGTAACCGTGTCCATGAAGATGTGTGCACCTTTCAGGCGACCGTTGGTTTTCGCCTTGATGTAACCGTTCTCCACCGTGATGTCTGCACCCATCAGCTCCAGGCCGTGGATGTGCAGGTTCACCGGGCGGGTACCGATGGCACAGCCACCGGGCAGGGACACTTCCGCTTCGCCGAAGTGCGCCACCAGCGGGCCCAGCACCAGGATGGAGGCGCGCATGGTTTTCACCAGCTCGTAGGGCGCGTGGAAGTGCTTGATGGTGTTGGCGTGAATTTCCACACTCATCTTTTCGTCGATCATCAGCTCCACGCCCATGCGGCCCAGCAGCTCGATCATGGTGGTGATGTCGTTCAGGTGCGGCAGGTTGCCGATGGTTACCGGCTCATCGGCCAGCAGCGTGGCCGCCAGAATGGGCAGTGCCGCGTTCTTGGCGCCGGAAATGCGAATCTCGCCATCCAGGGGCTTGCGGCCCCCGATCAGAAGTTTGTCCACAATACTTGTCCTGTGCTGTTCAGGCCTGGGCCTGCCGCTCGGCCCACTCGCTCGGGGTGTAGGCTTTCGGGTGAAGGGCGTGAATGGTGCCGTCCATAATGTGCTGGAACAGTACCTTGTTGATCATCTGCTGCCGTTTGATGGTGGGCAGGCCTTCAAATACGTCACCCACAGCAACCACAAGGTAGTGGCTGCCATCGACCTGTACCTGAACCTCGCAACCGGGCAGGGCTTCTTTAACAAGTTCGGTAACCTGGGCGGCGTCCATAGGGATTCCTCGACTGGTTTGAAATCAGGGGCGGAATTGTAACCAATTCCCGGGCGCCGGTCAGCTGTGTGTGGCAAATCCGGGAATCTGGTCTTCCAGATTGCTGAGGGCGGCCAGCGACAACAGGCGGTCGCTGGCACCCTGAAAGGTGAGGGGTTGCTGTTTTCCCAGGGCCAGCCGGTGCCAGCACAACAGCATGGACAACACCACACTGTGGGCGGTGGCCAGGCCGGAAAGGTCAACGGTTAACGGGACGCTGGCCGCCCCGATCAACTGTTCACCCTGCTTGCGCAGGGCGATCACGGTATCGGCGTTCACCTCACCGGTTACGGCGAGAGTATTACCTGAGAGCTCGACAGCCGGAGCGGTCATGAACGGTCCAGCTCCTCATCAAGCTTCAGGGCTTCAACAGCATCGCCCCAACCATCAATCACGGCCTGAACCTGGCCACGGTTCTGCTCCATTTCCTGGGCAAAGCGATCCCGGAATGCCAGGCCGATGTTCACGCCTTCCACAATCACGTTCTCCATCATCCAGCGGCCTTCGCCATTGCGGTACATGGAGTAGGTGACCGGATAGCGGTTGCCGGACGCGCTGATTACTTCCATCTGCACAGACGCACGGTCGTCGTTCTGAGCCAGGATTTCCGCGTCCAGCACGTTGATTTCGAAGTTCTCGGCACTCACCAGCGCCTGGGCGTAGCTATCGAACAGGCTGCGCTTGAACTTGGCCACAAACTCGTCCCGCTGTTCGGGAGAGGTCTGGCGAGCGTAGCGCCCCATTACCCGGGCTGCAATGCGGCGAAAATCCACAAACTGGTCCAGGGTTTCATCCATGCTGGCATAGAAGGCTTCCGGGTCCTGCTCGTAGAGGCCCTTTTCTTCATTGAGCTTCTGCACCAGCTTCTGGGTGTTTTCGTCTACATACTGTTTCAGGTCATCTTCCGGACCGGCCCAGGCCTGGCCCGCCACCAGGGCAACCATGGCAAACATCCAGATGAATCGTTGTTTCAGGGCAAGCATTGTGTTCTCCCGCATTCGTTTCTGTGCTCTGCCCCGCATCAGCGTCCGGAGGCAAAGTTACTGATCAGCCGCTCGAGATTCATGGCAGACTGAGTGGAATAAAAGGTGTCGCCCGGGCTCAGGGACTCGAGGTCGCCACCAACAGATATATCAATGTACTGATCTCCCAGCAGGCCGGATGTACGTATTACTGCTGCACTGTCCGCCGGGATATTGTCGATACCGGCATCGATAGCCAGCACTACCCGGGCCTGGAAGGTTTCGGTATCCAGCTCGATGGATTCGATGGCACCGATGGTGACACCCGCCATCGACACCTTGCCCCGGGGCGCCAGGCCTCCGGTGTCATTGAAGTTGGCATAGAGGGTGTAACGATCACCAGCCGATTTCGGAGACAGTCCGCTCACCTGCAACGCCAGGAACAGCAGGGCGGCCAACCCGGCGATCATGAACAGGCCTACGATTACTTCTGTGGTTCTTTGTGCCATTGCAGGCTCCCTGAAAATTTGATCAGAAATCGCCGAACATGACGGCCGTCAGGACGAAGTCCAGCCCGAGCACCGCCAGCGATGAATAAACAACGGTTTTGGTGGTGGCAGAACTGATGCCGGCGGAGGTGGGCACGCAATCGTAGCCCTGATACACCGCAATCCAGGCACAGACAAAACCGAACACCACGCTCTTGATAACGCCATTCAGTACGTCATCCACAAAATCCACTGACGACTGCATATTGCCCCAGAACGCGCCTTCAAACACGCCCAGCCAGTCCACGCCCACCAGCATGCCGCCCCAGATACCCACTACAGAGAAGATGATAGCCAGCACCGGCATGGCGATAAATCCGGCCCAGAGCCTGGGCGCAATCACCCGGCGCAAGGGGTCCACCCCCATCATCTCCATACTGGAGAGCTGCTCGGTGGCTTTCATCAGGCCGATCTCTGCAGTCAACGCTGAACCTGCCCGGCCGGCAAACAGCAGAGCCGTTACCACCGGCCCCAGCTCACGCACCAGCGTCAGGGCGATCATCTGGCCGATCGCAGCTTCGGAGCCGTAATCGCTGAGAATAGTGTAGCCCTGCAGGCCCAGCACCATGCCGATAAACAGCCCGGACACCACCACAATGGCCAGCGACAGTACACCGACAAAATACAGCTGGCGCAGCAACAGCGGAAACCCGGTCGCCGGCCGGGGAATGCCTGCCAGAACGCCCACCAGGAAACGCCCGGACCGGCCAAAGGAAGAAATCACATCCAGCCCGCCACGGCCCAGGGCGGCAATACGGTCGATCATAGTGCGCCTCCGGTTACGCCGAAGTCCTCAGCGGCATCGCTGGCCGGATAATGGAACGGCACCGGGCCATCGGGCTGGCCATTCAGAAATTGCTGGACTCGGTCAGACGGATGCTCGCGCAACTCCTCCGGAGTACCTTCTCCGATCACCTTACCGTCCGCCAGGATACAGGCGTAGTGGCAAATACTGAGAGATTCCGGCACATCGTGGGAGACCAGCACGCTGGTCAGCCCCATGGAACTGTTCAGATCCCGGATCAGCTTCACCAGCACGCCCATGGCAATAGGGTCCTGCCCGGCAAACGGCTCGTCGTACATGATCAGTTCCGGATCCAGGGCAATGCTACGGGCCAGTGCAACCCGGCGGGTCATGCCGCCGGACAGTTCGGAAGGCATGAGTTTACGGGCACCACGCAGGCCCACGGCCTCAAGCTTCATCAGCACGATGTCGCGAATCATGTCTTCCGGCAACCTGGTGTGCACCCTCAGCGGGAAGGCCACGTTTTCATAAACGCTCAGGTCGGTGAACAGGGCGCCACTCTGGAACAGCATGCCCATCTTTTCCCGCAACCGGTAAAGGTCTTTGCGCTTGAGGGCCGGCACATTATGGCCGTCCACGGAAACCTGCCCGGAATCCGGCCTTAGCTGGCCGCCGATCAGGCGCAAAAGCGTGGTCTTGCCGGTGCCGCTGGGGCCCATAATGGCGGTGATCTTGCCCTTGGGTATATCCAGCGTTACGCCGTCGAAAATGCGGCGACCACCTCGGGAAAACACCACATCCTTAAGTGTTATGTAAGCAGATGACTCCATAATCCATCCTTCTCGGGGAGCGCCTACATTAAGACAAGAGGTTCATAAATGATATACTTGCCAGCCAATCGCTCACGGCCCCGGATGGTAGCCGGGGCAGCCAAACCGAGCAAGCGGACAGAGGGAAAACCAGCCGAGATGACAGACTCCAATTCTTCAAGTGGCCAGGACTACCGCACCTCTGCCCTGCGGGCCATTCGCATCGAACGGGAAGCTATCGAAGCCCTTGAGGGCCGCATTAATGGCGACTTCACCCGGGCTTGCGAGGTCATCATGGCCTGCAAGGGCCGCGTGGTGGTGACCGGCATGGGCAAATCCGGCCACATCGGCAACAAGATTGCCGCCACCCTGGCCAGCACCGGCACGCCTTCATTCTTTGTCCACCCCGGCGAAGCCAGCCACGGCGACATGGGCATGATTACCCCGCAGGATGTGGTCATTGCCATCTCCAACAGTGGCAGCACCAGCGAAGTGGTTACCATCCTGCCCCTGATCAAGCGCATGGGTGCTCCGCTGATCAGCATGACTGGCAACCCCAACTCGGTCCTGGCCAAGGAGGCCATTGCCAACCTGGATGTCAGCGTGGCTATTGAAGCCTGCCCCCTGGGCCTGGCCCCCACCTCCAGTACCACCGCCACCCTGGTGATGGGCGATGCCCTGGCCGTGGCCCTGCTGGAAGCCCGCGGCTTCAGCGCGGAAGACTTCGCGTTCTCCCACCCCGGCGGCAGCCTGGGCCGGCGCTTGCTGCTGCGGGTCTCCGACATCATGCATTCCGGCGATGCGATTCCGAAAGTCACCGAAGATGTCAGCCTCAGCACCGCGCTGCTGGAAATCACCCGCAAGGGTCTGGGTATGACCACGGTAGTGAATACAAAGGGCGAACTGACCGGCATCTTCACCGATGGTGACCTGCGCCGTACCCTGGATAAATCCGTGGATGTGCACACCACTGTCATCCGGGATGTCATGACCCGCCACGGCAAAACCATCCGCGCCGACCACCTGGCCGCCGAAGCCCTGAACATGATGGAAGAACTGAAGATCAACGCCCTGCCGGTCACCGATGAAAACGGCCAGCTGACCGGCGCCATCAACATGCACGACCTGCTGCGCGCGGGGGTTATCTGAATGACCGGCATGGTTCACCCCCTGCAAAACCAGTGGAACGACGCACTGAAAGCCAAGGCCGCCGCCATCCGCCTGGTGGCCTTTGACGTAGACGGCATTATGAGTGATGGCCGCCTGTACTTCAGCGCCGGCGGCGACGAGCTGAAAACCTTCAACATCCTGGATGGCCTGGGCCTGAAACAGCTGATGCACGCCGGCATTACCGTGGCGGTGATTACCGGCAGGCGCTCGCCGCTCACCGAAAAGCGCATGAACGACCTGGGCATCAGCCATCTGATGCAGGGCCGGGAAGACAAGCGGGTGGCCTTGCAGGAACTGGCGGCTGACATGGACATTACCGCCGGGCAAATCGGCTACATGGGCGATGACCTGCCGGACCTCCCTGCCCTGCAGTACGCGGGCCTTGGCATCAGCGTGCCCAACGGCCACTGGCTGGTCCGTCAGCATGCCGACTACTGCACGCAGGCAGCGGGCGGTCAGGGCGCCGTGCGCGAAGCCTGCGAACTGATTCTCTGGGCCCAGGGCCAGCTGGAAAACACCCTGGCCCCCTACCTGGCCGAATCACAGGACGACCGGGCATGATCCGGCGGTTCTTTTCCTCACAGGCCGGCAAACCCTGGCTGCGCACCCTGGCCCTGGCGGCTACTGTTGCCGCCACGATTTACCTGATGTGGCAAAGCGGCGAGCCACCGGTACCCGATCCCGAAGCGGCACAGCTTCGGGGCCCCGCCGAGCCGGACGGCTTCGTGGTGGGCGCCGACTACCGGGCCTGGAATGAACAGGGCACCCTGGAAATCCACATGACCAGCCCCCGCATCGAGCAGTTCGATCACGACAGCAGCGCCAGGATGACAGACCCGAGCGCCCGCCTGTTCGGCGAGGGTGAGGCCGAACCGTGGATAATTGAAGCCGATGCAGGTAGCCTGCTGCAGTCTCAGGGGCTGATGCACCTGGAAGGTAACGTGACCGTACTGCGCACCAGCGGCGACTCCCGGGCCACGCTGGCCACGGAAGCGCTGACCCTGGACAACAACGAAGGCACCGTATTCACCGACCTGCCGGTAACCATTACCGAGCCGTTCGGTACCACCCAGGCCACCGGCATGAAGGCCTGGATTGATCAACGCATACTGGAACTCAACTCCCGGGTGGAAGGGCAATATGAAACCGTCAGGTAAGCTCCGTTTTTATCCGCCGGCGCTGCTGGCTGCCGCGCTGATGCTGGCCGCCCCGGCGATGGCCTTTGATATGGACTCGAACACCCCCATCCAGGTGAGTGCCGACTCCGCCCGGCTGGATGACAGCGCCGGCGTGGCCACCTACACCGGCGACGTGGAACTGGTGCAGGGCAGCACCCGGCTGGAAGCCCAGCGGGCGGTGCTGTACCGGGACGACCAGGGCCTGAGCCGCATTGAAGCCAGTGGATCACCCGCCCATTACCGCCAGCCCTCCCGGGAAGGCGAAGGCATGACCAATGCCAGCGCCCTGAACATTACCTGGGCCGCGAAAGACAACCAGCTGACCTTCGAGCGCCAGGCCGTCATCGAACAGGCGGGCAACACCTTCAAGGGTGATGTTATTCATTACAATACGGTCAGCCGGGTGGTCACCGCCGAGGGCGGCAATACAGAAACCGGCGGTTCCGGCCGGGTCGAAATGGTCATCCAGCCGCGTAACACCGGCCAGTCCAGTAACGGGGAAGGTTCTGATGGCAGTACTCAGGGCCAGTAATCTGGCCAAAAGCTACAAGCAGAAAAAAGTGGTCCTGGATGTTTCCCTGGAGATCCGCTCCGGAGAAATCGTCGGCCTGCTGGGCCCTAATGGCGCAGGCAAAACCACCTGCTTTTACATGATCGTAGGCCTGGTGCCGGCAGACCGGGGCCGCATCACCATCGACAGCCAGGACATCACTCCGCTGCCCATGCACGGCCGCGCCCGTAAGGGCATCGGTTACCTGCCCCAGGAAGCCTCGGTATTCCGCAAACTCACCGTGCGGGACAACATCATGGCCATCCTGGAAACCCGCAAGGGCCTGAACCGGGCCGACCGGGAAGCCAAGCTGGAAGAGCTGCTGGAAGAATTCCACATCACCCATATCCGGGACAGCCTCGGCATGGCCCTGTCCGGTGGCGAACGTCGCCGGGTGGAAATTGCCCGGGCCCTGGCCATGGAGCCTGCCTTCATCCTGTTGGACGAGCCCTTCGCCGGGGTAGACCCCATTTCCGTCAGCGACATCAAACACATTATCCGGCACCTGCGGGATAAGGGCATTGGCGTACTGATTACCGACCATAACGTGCGGGAAACCCTGGACATCTGTGAGAACGCCTACATTGTGTCCGGCGGCCACATCATTGCCTCCGGCAACTCCGAGGCCATCCTCGCCAACCAGCAGGTAAAAGAGGTGTATCTGGGGGACGAATTCCGCCTTTAAGCGGAGCGCCCCGCCCTTTCACCGAGGTCTGATTGTGTTGCAGAACGGTAACAAGTAAACTCGGCAAAGATCTTGCAAGGAAATTCGATTTTTTACCGGGATACCAGTCTGTTATGGATCTAAAGCCATGGTTATGAAAGCCTCGTTACAGCTAAAACTGGGCCAGAGCCTGACCATGACGCCCCAGTTGCAGCAGGCCATCCGCCTGTTGCAGCTTTCTACCCTCGATCTCCAGCAGGAAATCCAGCAGGCGCTGGACTCCAACCCCATGCTGGAAACCGCCGAGGACGACGACCACGGCCCGGACGACACCACCGAACAGCAAAGTTCTGACGACCAGCACAACGAAACCGCCAGCGCCCAGGATGACAACGCCCCGGAAAGCAGCAACGACTGGGACGAATCCGAAAACGGGCCGGACTGGAACTCGGAAAACGACATTACCGACACCATTCCTGACGACCTGCCGGTCGATACCGCCTGGGAAGACATCTACCAAACCGCCCCGGCCAGCACTCCGAAAGACGACGACGAGAACGACTCGGACTTCGAAACCCGCAACTCCCCTACGGAAACCCTGCGGGATCACCTGGAATGGCAGCTGAACCTCACCCCCCTGAGCGAACGGGACCAGGCCATCGCGCACGCCCTGATGGACGCCGTGGACGACCGGGGCTATCTCACCTCGCCGCTGGACGAAATCCACGCCGGCCTGCGTGAAGACAGCGATGAAGACCCACTGGACCTGGATGAGGTAGAAGCCGTGCTGCACCGGCTGCAGCATTTCGACCCCCCGGGTGTGTTTGCCCGGGACCTTCAGGAATGCCTGCTGATCCAGCTGAACCAGCTGCCACCGGACACCCCCTGGCTGCGCCAGGCGCGCCAGGTTGTCACCCAGTTCCTGCACCTGCTGGGCAACCGTGACTACGCGCAGCTGCTGCGCCGCAGCCGGCTGAAGGAAGACCAGTTGCGGGAAGTCCTGGCCCTGATTACCAGCCTGAACCCGAAACCGGGGGATGTGATTGATCACGGTGATACCGACTACGTAATCCCCGATGTGATCGTGCGCAAGCATGAAGGCCGGTGGCGGGTGGAACTGAACCCGGAAATTGCTCCGCGCATCCGGGTGAACGCCAGTTACGCCTCGCTGATTCGCCGGGCCGACAGCAGCGCCGACAACACTTACCTGCGCGACCAGCTGCAGGAAGCCAAGTGGTTTATCAAGAGTCTGCAGAGCCGCAACGAAACCCTGCTGAAAGTGGCCACCCGCATTGTCGAGCACCAGCAGGGCTTCCTGGACCAGGGTGAGGAGGCCATGAAGCCCCTGATCCTGTCGGACATCGCCCAGGCCGTGGAGATGCACGAGTCCACCATCTCCCGGGTAACCACCCAGAAATACATGCACACACCCCGGGGCATCTTCGAGCTGAAGTATTTCTTCTCCAGCCACGTGGGCACCGCCGAAGGCGGGGAGTGTTCCTCTACGGCAATTCGTGCCATGATCAGGAAACTGATTGCAGAGGAAACCCCGAAAAAGCCGTTGAGCGACAGCAAAATTGCGGCCATGCTAGGGGAACAGGGTATCAACGTGGCCCGGCGCACCGTGGCCAAGTATCGGGAGGCCATGCACATACCTCCTTCGAACGAACGCAAGCGACTGGTTTAAGCCTTTACCGGCAATCGTTTACCAATATTCACCGGGGCACGAAGCTCTGGTACTCAGTCCGGCGGAACGCCGGCATGATGACAACAGGAGACGCCAATGCAACTCAACATTTCAGGCCATCACGTAGAACTGACCCCTGCACTGAAGGATTACGTCAACACCAAGTTCGAGAAGCTTGAGCGCCACTTTGACCACATCAGTAACTGTCAGGTGACGCTGGAAGTTGAGAAAGTTCGCCAGATGGCTGAAGCTACCCTCCACGTAATTGGTGGCGAGATTCACGCAAAGGCTGAAAACGAGGATATGTACGCGGCAATCGATGCCCTGGTGGACAAGCTTGACCGCCAGATCCTCAAGCACAAGGAAAAGAACGTAGACCGGATGCACGGTAACGGCTAAGCGCCTTCAGGCGCAGGCTACCGGGTAATTCAATCGAACGAGCTGCGGCAGGGCTACCGGCCGCAGCCTTTTTTTTACGGGTTCACAGTTAATCCATGAGCGATACATCCCTGACCATCGACAACATCCTGGCCCCTGCACTGACGCTGTGCCAGGTACCGGCGTCCAGCAAGAAACGGGTGTTGGAGTTTATTGCCGAGCGGATTCACTATCAGGACGAGACTCTCAACGATAACGACATCTTCAACAACCTGGTGTCCCGGGAGCGTCTTGGCAGCACAGGTATCGGGCAGGGTATCGCCATACCCCACTGCCGCCTGGAAGGCCTGGATCGGGTAATCGGAGTGTTGATGACCCTGGCCGAGCCGGTGGACTTCGATGCCATCGACAACCAGCCGGTAGACCTGGTGTTTGCCCTGGTTGTGCCCAAAGAAGCCACCAGCGAGCACCTGGAGCTGTTGAGCCAGCTTGCCGAACGTTTCAACGACAGCGCATTCTGCGAGCGCCTGCGCAAATGCCAGGATGCCGACTCCCTGTATAAGGGCATGACCACCGACAGCCAGTAACCGAGGGCTGTCAAAGTACGGGAGAAGCCTAACCATGAAGCTGATCATCGTCAGTGGCCGGTCCGGGTCGGGCAAAAGTACGGCACTGCACGTACTGGAAGACCTGGGATTCTATTGCATAGACAACCTGCCCATCGGCCTGCTGTTTCCCCTGACCCGGGAAGCCGTGGCCCACGAGGCCCCCGGCCGCCTGAAGAAAATGGCGGTCAGTATCGATGCCCGCAACCTGTCCGGTGAACTGGCCAATTTCGAGGACATCTACCAGCGGCTGGGTGATACCGGGATCGAGATCGAAATCATCTTCCTGGATGCCGACGAGCAATCCCTGCTCCAACGGTTCCACGCCACCCGGCGCAAGCACCCCCTGAGCGACGACAAGACCTCTCTGCGCGAAGCCATCAGCAACGAGAAACAGCTGCTGGAACCGCTGTCGAAGCTGGCCGACCTGTATATCAACACCACCGGCCTATCCATGTACGAGTTGCGCGACATGGTGAAACAGCGGGTGGCCGGCCGCAAGGAACAGGAAATCGCCCTGCTGTTCCAGTCATTCGGTTTCAAGCACGGCGTGCCGGTAGATTCCGATTATGTATTCGACGTGCGCTGCCTGCCCAATCCGTACTGGGACACCAGCCTGCGCAAGCACACCGGCACCGACCAGCCGGTAATCGATTTCCTGGAGCGGGAACCGCTGACCGGGCAAATGGTGGACGACCTCACCGGTTTCCTGAACACCTGGCTACCGTCCTTTGCCGACAGCAACCGCAGCTACATGACCATTTCCATCGGCTGCACCGGTGGCCAGCACCGGTCGGTGTATGTGTGCGAGCAATTGGGCGCTTACTTCCGCAAGCAGTACCGCAACGTGCAGGTGCGCCATACCGAGTTGCCTCACCTGCAAGCCCGGGGAGAGATCTGAGCCGCCATGATCTGCCGCCCCATCACAATTATCAACAAGCTCGGGCTGCACGCCCGGGCCACCAACAAGCTGGTGACCACCGCCTCCCGGTTTGACAGCAAGATCACCCTGAAGGCCAAGGGCCGGGAAGTGGATGCCCGCAACATCATGCAGGTGATGATGCTGGCCGCCAGCCAGGGCACCGAAGTGGAGCTGACCGCCGATGGCCCGGACGAACAGGAAGCCATCGACGCCCTGGTTGCACTGATCGACGACTATTTCGGCGAGGGTGAATAAAACTTCGTAATTCACCTACAAGTCTTCCTCACCTGTGTAACCTAACTCCGCTATAATACAAAGGTTTTCTGATCGCAGGTGGTTTCATGACCGACATTCTGGAAAAAAGTCAGGCCCGACAGCGGCTTCGCTCCCTCAGTGAGGCCCTCGACAGTGGTGCCCTCAAACAGGTAGCGCGCATCCTGAATGGCGGCCTGAGCCCCAGTGATATTGCCCACCTGCTGGAATCTTCCCCGCCACGGCAGCGGGTTTTGCTGTGGAAGCTGGTCGACAAACAACTGGAAGGTGAAGTCCTCCAGTACATGTCGGACGACATCCGGGCCGACTTCCTGAGCGAGTTCAACGCCCAGGAACTGGCCAACCTGCTGGAAGACTTCGAATCGGACGACCTGGCCGACTTGCTGCAGCAGCTGCCGGATACGGTGATCCAGGAAGTCTTGGACACCATGGACGAGCAGGACCGGCAGCGGGTAGAGGAAGTACTCTCGTACCCGGAAGACACCGCCGGTGGTCTGATGAACACCGATACGGTGACGGTGCGCCCGGACATCACCATTGACGTTGTTCTACGTTACCTGCGCCGGCACCGTACCCTGCCGCCGATGACCGACAGCCTGATTGTGGTCAGCCGGCGCGACGAATTTATCGGTATTCTTCCCATTACCCGCATGCTGGTATCCAATCCCGGTGCCACCGTGCGGGAGGTCATGGATACCGATATAGAGCCGATCCACGTCACCCTGTCCGACACCAAGGTTGCCACCCTGTTCGAGCGCTACGACCTGATCTCCGCGCCGGTGGTGGATGAAACCAACCGGCTGCTGGGCCGGATCACCATCGATGACGTGGTCGACGTTATCCGGGATGATGCCGACCACTCCCTGATGAGCATG
>Ga0208449_1001034_pt1 | contig 15698 bp, 14 predicted proteins | sample MalvireepMed_s17_FD_184247 | JGI IMG/M metagenome (GOLD analysis project Ga0208449, IMG submission 184247) | Marine viral communities from the Global Malaspina Expedition - Malaspina viral metaG DeepMed_s17 (SPAdes) (version 2) | ecosystem: Environmental > Aquatic > Marine > Oceanic | place...
CAAAATATCACCGGTGCAATATGCAAAGCTGCATTTTCTTGGGGCTAGCCCCAAGAAAATGAAAAACAATAATTTTAAACAAGTTTTGGAAAATTAAGCAGTTCTAATCGGGGGAAGCTTACACATCAGTTTATACGTGGCATTATTCCAGTTGTGGAATAACTATCACTTTCCAATGGAATTCTATATCAACCGAGAAGAAGCGATGCGGTTTTCCAAGATTGGGTCAAAAACAACTTACCATCGTTGCATCAAAGAACTGCACCATTGGAAATACCTATTGTACGAACCCTCACACAATCCGTTTAAAGGTAGCCGAATCAAGATGTTCAATTTTGGGACAAGTGATGGACAAGCTCTGTACCAAAACCCTACCAATATCGGGACAAGCAATGGACAAGCGGTGGTATCTATAAACAAACATATACAAACAGGAAAAAACAATACAAATGATACTAAACTTGACCAGCCAAAAAATGAAAATGAAGTCATTGATTTTTTTGAAAAGGAAAATTGGCCAGAATTGGAAGCAAAAAAGTTTTACAACCACTACCAAGGTATCGGTTGGAAAGTAGGTGGAAAAACAAAAATTGTCGATTGGCACGCCACAGCTCGCAACTGGATGTTAAAAGCGGACGAGATAAAAGAAGAAAAAACAATGGTCGCAGTTAGCCAAAATACGGACAACCTAAAGACAAGTTCCAACAAAAACTACAATGAACCCTTATGAATCCCCACAAACCACATATCATTATCGAGGGTAGCGTTCAATATTCATTGGGAGAACTGAAAGACAATCAAATGCTTTATGATTTTGATAAAATGCTCATTTACCTCAATGCCAAAGGAAAACTGTTATTTGGCAAAAAATTTAAAATTTTTGAGGAAGACCGCGATATTGTTTACAAACTCTGTAATTTTTACATCAAGGATGAAGCTAATTGCAAAAAATTGAATATCGACATAAATAAAGGCATTTTACTTTCTGGTCCCGTTGGTTGCGGAAAAACCAGTTTAATGAAATTGTTACGTCATATTGTGCCACATCAGAAATCGTATGAGGTTATACCCACACGAAACATTGCCTTTGCATTTAACAATATTGGCTACACCATTATTGAAAATTATGGCGATAAGAGATTTTATTGTTTTGATGATTTGGGCGTAGAACCAACCGGAAGGCATTTTGGTAAGGACTGTAATGTAATGGGCGAAATCATACTTTCTCGCTATGATTTATTTTTAAGCCACAAAATTAAGACCCACGCGACTACAAACCTTAATGCCAAAGAATTGGAGGAACGTTACGGGAATAGGGTTCGTTCAAGAATGCGACAATTATTTAATTTGGTTGCTTTCGATAAGAGTAGTCGTGATAAAAGAGATTAAATCTAGTTTTGGTTTTCTTCCTCTAAATGAAGCAATTCGTGAATCATATCGCTTTCATCCAAATATTGAGCCAACCAATCTTGTTGGGAAAGCCAATTGACATACTTTTTATCAAATTCCCAAATAGCTTCAACATATTCCCCTCTATATTTACCGAAACTAAATTTCGTTCCAGAATCTTGTCCCTCAACTTCAGTATCGAACAATTTGTGATAGGTTTCCAATAAACCTTCTTCCCTGCATCTATAATATAGCCATTGTTTTTTATAGCCTTTGTATTGTCTTCTTTTTTCAAGGTATTTTACTTTTTCTACATCAGATAAAGCCTTGCAAGAATTTTGTTTGGTTTTTGGTTTAAACAACCAACCAAAGGCCATCCCCAAAGTATTTTGAAGGACATTTAAAAAGAAAATTGCAATTGCTCTCATTTTTTTAACTTGCCATTTATTGACGTAATTAGGACATTAATTTACGAAAAATACTTGAAAAAATTTAAGTCTTACATACAAAAAGACATTGGTTATTTTTTAGCGAATGATTTAAAAACAATAACAACTTCCCTAAAAAAAGAGAAAATTACTTCCCTCAAACTCTTTACAATTTCCATAAATATTTCCTTCATAATTAAATATTTAAATAGTTATACAATCCCATTAAAATAGCCAAGGCCATTGCTCTTATATTTTTAAGCTTTAAAAAATAGTCCGCTTCATCGGTGCTCGAAATAAAGCCCATTTCGATGAGTATAGCAGGGCGAATTTCGATATTTTCACGTAGCACTTGAAAATTTGCGAATCGAACTGCTCGTTTTTTAAAGCCCAATTTCAGAGTGCTTTCTTCCAAAATGGACAATCCCATTCCGATAGATTTCTTTATAAATACTTCTTCGTCGTTGGTATTATGCACGTAAACGTCCATTCCTTTTGCCGATGTATTAGAGGCATTGCAATGTAACGATACAAACACATCAGCCTTTAAGCTTTCAGCCAATCGACTTCTATCAGTTAAGGAAATTAAAGTGTCCTTATATCTGGTCGAATACATATCAAACTCGTTATTTAAGAGGGTTTCATTTAGCCTTATAATCTCTTTGGCAATACTTAACGATACATCCTTTTCTTGAATACTATTTGTACCGATTGCACCAGTATCTTTTCCACCGTGTCCAGGGTCGATGATAATGACTTTTTGTTGACCGAAAATCACACAGAATTGTAGCATCAAAATCACAAAACTGACGTTTTTGGGCGTTACCCACTTCCAAAATTTTAGAGTTATCAACATAGCACTTTTCAATTTTCATAAAATTTGATACCAATTCGCATCAAATAAAAACAATTGATATCAAAACTTATTTTATTCACAATTTGCTGATTATCAGTTATTTGTATCGTAATATACACTATTTTTCAAATATCAAAATTGACGTAAAATCTAAATCACTTTGATTATGAAAAAATCACATTATGTAACCATCTTATCATTGCTTATTTCAAGTACAACCTTTGCACAAATCGGTGGTATCGAAGATTCCGTAAACGATGTTTCTGATACTATTCGAACCATTTTCCCCATTATTCTGGGTGTTATTTTTTTAATTGGCTTCCTATTCAATGCCGGACATTTCTTTGGCGAAAATGCCGATTTAAAAAAAGGCATTACCCGAGTATTGGTCTTTGTATTGATTGCGGGAGCAGTAGTGGGCATCTTTACGTATCTCATTAGCATCGTAGTGTAATGAAACGATTCGAGGTCTATAAAAACATACGCAAGCGAGCCGTGATAATGGGTCTGCCCATATCATTGTTCGCTTTAATGATGACCGTTGTTATCAGTTCATTGCTGTTCATCATCTTTTCGTTCAGCTTTACTGTTATCATTTCAGTATTTCTATTGAACGGTGTATTGTATATCGTATTGACTCACATTACCAAAAACCCTGCATTGATGCACATCAAAAAGGTATTCCCACAAACAATTAGTAACAAAAAAGGAAGTCGTCTGTACTATGAAGGCCCATAATGGGCATTTAACTAATAACCAATATGAAGAAAATTAACCTATCAGCATATCATCCTATTTTGGATATTCAAGACCATATCCTGTTCGCTAATAACGGCAATGTGGTATTGGGCTATCAAGTGGACAATCCTGAAATCTATTCCCTCGCGGAAAAAGATTTTGAGGATATTCACGGTTCGTGGTTTCAAGCGTTTAAATCATTGCCTATTGCCACGGTTATCCACAAACAGGACATCTATCAGAAAGCTGAATATTTGGCGGAAGAACTTCCGAACAAAAGCTTTTTGCAACGTGCCACACACGATTATTTTAAAGGTCGGGAATACATTAAACACTCTTCTTACCTATTCTTTATACTTCCGCACAATAAAGCTTTGAACGCACCGAAGTTTACCAACCCATTCCGCAAGGTCGAAAAGGGCATTCATAAGCAAATGGACCATAACGTTCAGGAATTTATTGCTTCTGTTAACGATGCCGTTTCCTTTGTAAATAACAGCCGGAAAGTGTCATTGATGCCTTTGGGTATCGATAAAGTCCTGTCATTGACCAATGCTTATTTTAATGGATTCAACGAAGGATTTGATACCGACATTCAATTGAAAAAAGCGAATATTGAAATTGGCGACCATCATTTTGATGTGCTGGCCATCAATAGCGAATTGTGTTATGGCGATGTGATTCAGAGTAGCAAGACCAATGATAAATTTACTTCGGACGACTTTGTATTCCACCAAGGATTTATTGACGGATTAGGGTTGAATCTCAATGAAAATCATATTGTCAACCAAATCATTTATTTGGATGATAAGCACAAATGGCGAAAGCTGTTGGACAAGAAAATTGAAGAACTCAAAAAGAGTTCCAATTTTGGAACACAGAACAAAGTCATCTTAAAGAAGATTGAAGACATTGTTACCAAAATCAATGAGGACGATAGTTCAAGAATTATTAGGGGTCATCTAAATATTATATTCTGGGATAAAGATGAAGCACAATTAGAAAGAATTGCTTCAAAGATAAAAACCGAGTTCAAAGAATTGGATATAGTGCCTTATTATCCAAAAGGCGAAGAACGCAAGCAATATTTCTTAAACTCATATTGCTGTTTTACTTCCAATTTTTCTAATGAGGATTTATACGTAACCGATTTAAAACACGCTCTTTGCCTGTATATCAACAATACCAATTATCAATCGGATGCCAAAGGTGTCATCTTTAATGATAGGCAACATAACATTCCGGTATTAAAGGATGTGTGGGATGAAAAGAAGAAACGCATCAAGGCTCGAAATTTTGCCATTTTTGCACCTACGGGAGAAGGAAAATCCTTTTTGGCAAACAATATTCTACGGCAGTACTTCGAGGTCGGCGTCCGACTGGTCATTATTGATTTAGGTGGTTCATATTCAAAATTCGCCAAGCTCTATCCAAACGACCATATCATCCTTCGCTATGAACAGGGAAAAAATTTGGGTATCAATCCATTCTATATTTCTGATGTCAATGATTTGACACCAGAGCGATTGGAAGATTTGGCAATCTTCCTTTTGGAACTTTTAGCTTCAGGAAAGGAAACTACAAAAGCTGAAGAAGTTGCAGTCAAAAAAGTGCTTCGATATTACTATCTACAGAATGTAGATAGTACACATTCCCTTGAAAACCTGTACCAGTTCGTCGATGCTAAAAAGGACACTCTCTTAAAGGAGTTGCATATTCAAGAGCAACATTTCAACATCTATGATTTTTTACACATCCTTTCAGAATATGTAGATGATGGTTTGTATAGCTTTTTGTTCAACGTGAGTGAAGACCAGACCTATAAAATTGAAGATAAAAGATTAATCGTTTTTGAACTCGATGAAGTTAAGGACAACAAGGAAATCCTTTCCGTAATGTTGAAGCTGATTAAATCTGCCATTCAAAGAACCATTTGGAGAAATAAAGCCGAAAGGGGAATCATCCTATTCGACGAGTTTGCCAAACAACTCAAATTCGGAAATGTACTGGAAAGTGTGGAATTCTACTACCAAGCGATTCGAAAACAGAATGGCGCAATTGGTATCATTCTGCAATCCATCAACCAATTACCCAACAATTCTACATCGGCAAGCATTCTTGAAAACACCCAAGTAATTTACAGCCTTCGTAATGAAAAAGGCTATACCGAATTAAAAAACAGGCTCAACCTGTCCAGTCACGATTTAAACCAGTTAAAATCCATTCGTAACAACCTTACAGGAACACGAAAATATACCGAAATGTTCATCAAAATAGGAAAGGAAAGCAACATTTTCCGATTGGAAGTACCGCCCGAAGTCTTTGCTGCTTACCTCACGGATGGCAAAGAAAGCGAAGACATTATGAAGCTTTTTGAAAAACATCAAGATATGGAGAAAGCCATTAAAATATTTATTAATTCTTAAAAATAAAAATTATGAGACACACTATCAGAAATCTAATGTTATCCGCACTATTTGTAGTGCTAATTGGAAGTAAGGCTTCGGGCCAGGGGATGCCTGTGTATGACAACACAAACTTTATCTCTTTTGTAAAATCATTATTGGAATCCGGTAAACAGACTGCCAATTTAATGAAAACGGTAAAATTCCTTAAAACACAAAAGGAAAATATCGATAAGGTAAACAACGTCATCAAGCAACTTCAAGCAGTCAGGGAACTGGCAAGAAACAACCAACGATTGTATGATGTTGTACAGGATGATTTGAGGGAAATCCTCAATTCCCCTTTTATCAAGCCTGGCGAAGTTACCCGCATTTCAGATTCCTTTGATGCCATCCTTCAAAACTCTATGGCTGGTATGGAATATATCGACCAAATACTGTCCAGCGACAATCTGAAAATGACCGATGCCGAACGTGCCGAAGTCCTCAAAGAAAAAGAACTGGAATCCAAGGAAATGGTAGCGGAAATTGAGGCAAAAACCAGACGCTATCGAGAGATTATTCAATTTAGAGAAATGCAGCACAAAATCAATAACCGAGAAACCGATTACTAATGTCAGGTATTTTTTTAGGCATAGGATTAGAATATGTGGACACTATTTTTCAAACGATAAAAAATAGTGATTTCTCGCAATATACTATTGCCGGAATGAAGACCTTGGCCATATTGTTCTTTCTCATCAACATCCTAAAAAAGTACAATGAAGGCGTTGCTAACAATGAAGGCTATACTTGGGGTTTGACCCCTGCGGAACTGGCAAAAAACTTTGCAATAGTGATTTTGGTCATTTTTTCCACACAGGTATTGGGCGTTTTCGACACTATATTGGTGGCTATCGAAAACCAATATCGGGACACGGCACCCGCACTTCTTCCTTTACAAATGCAAGATATTGACATCGAACAGGATGTAAGTGCTTGGGATGCCGCCAAAAAAGCAATGGCAATGCTTTATGAAGCGTTAGTTACACCTTTATACGGCTTAAAAATACTATCCTTTATTGCCGGAATATTTCTCTGGCTTTTGGATTTGTTCATTTACCCCTTGTTCCTTGCAGAGAGATTCTTTTTGTTGGGCATAATGCAAGCTTTTTTTCCATTGGTCATCAGTTTGGCTGTTTTTGAAAAATTTAGGTCGTTGGCATACAATTTTTTCAAGTTGTATGCAGGTGTTTATATGTTAGTGCCAGCCTTCTTTCTGGTCAATGTTTTCGTGAATAATCTTTACACCGAAATCAACACCAATTTCTGGAGCGACTTATTTGGTACGGATTGGGGAAGCAATTTTTTCGCACCGCTTTTACAGTTAGGGTCTATCGGATTTATTGTATTGCTAAAATTCAAATTATATAAACGAGCGACCTCGTTCACTTTTAAACTCTTTACAGGCTGATAAGTGCTTAAAGCACATTTGCCAATTATCAATCATAGAAAAAAATGAAAACACCATATAAGAATATTTACAACATCTTAAAGCTCAATCGCTTTATAGTATTGACCGTCGTTATTGGAGCTGTGCTAACGTGCATTATTTCTGTATTGATGGTCATAAAGCTGCATAAAGAAACGGTTAATAATGCTTTTGTAGTCAATTCGGACGGAAGTGTTATTCCCTTGAAGCTGGTATCTCAACAAGAAAATTTAAAAGTAGAAGTCTTGGCACAATTGGAGTTGTTTCACACCTATTTCTATAACATTGATGCCAGCAATTACGAAAAGAACTTGGAGAAAGCCTTGTGGTTGGGCAATAGTTCTGTAGATGCTCTGTATCGACAGAAAAAGGCCGATGGAGTCTATAACCGTTTGTTGCAGTATTCGTTGGTTCAAAAGGTATTGAATATCGAATCAAAAGTTGATATTCAAAACGAACCCTACAAGTTTGAAACGAAAACCATTTTTGAAATCAATAGAGGTACTATCACAGATACTTATGAGTTGACCACTACTGGAAATTTGATTCACGTAGATAGAAACTTTCCAAACAATACCCACGGACTGCTAATTACCAACTTTTTTGAAAGCACATTACAAAAATTAGAAAATTATGAAAGTAGAAAAAAATAAAATAGTCTTTGCCATCGTGTTGGTATGCATCCTGCTTTTTATAGGTGGCTATGCAATGCTTGTATTGGACGAGGACGAAAAACCGACCATTGAGAACAACCAGATTCCTGTACCGGAACTGGAAGACGACCAAAAGGAATACGATTCCAAATTGGATGCCCTAAACGACTTAAAGGAAGTTAGGGAAACCAACGCACCAAGTATTTATGATGAACGGCTGTTGGATTCCACAGGCGTATATGACCCTGATTTATTGGACAAGAAAAAAATGCAGATGGTAGATAGCATTTACCAACAAGGGCAGATTCGATATTCAGATAGAACGTTTGAAAATATCAATCCAAGATACTACCCACCAAAACCCCCTGATGAGAAGGAAAAAGACACAACGGATGCTATTGAAGAAAAAGAAACGAATATTGAAGCCAAAGAACGTGCTTTGGAGCATCAACTTTTTTTTGCCTCGCATCCCATTGAAAATGATGATTTGAATTCAAAAAATATCGATGATTTCATCTATGTACGGGTAGATGGCACACAGACCGTGAAAACCAATTATCGATTACAAATGCGGTTGATAAAAGATGCTAACATTTATGGACAACGCTATTCCAAGAATACGCCTGTTTATGGATTTGTCAATTTTAAACCCAATCGTACAATCATAGACATTGAGAATATCAATCATCAACCAGTAAAATTGAAAGCCTATGATTTTCAGGATGGTAGCGAAGGCATTTATATTGAAAACAGTTTTAGAGCTGAAGTTACCAATGAAATCGTTGGAGATATGGTAGACGACATTAATATTACGGGAGTACCGCAAATAAGCGGGTTCAAAAGAATATTCCAACGTAATCGCAGAAATGTAAAGATTACGATTACCGATAACTATAAGCTTATCCTAAGACTTCCCAAAACCAAATACCAAGGAAAACCTCTAATGGGCAATTAAATATATATCACTATGAAAACATACATCACATTACTGCTGCTAATTTGTTCAATATCAATACAAGCACAAAAACCACTTGACACCATTTACGCCAACGATAAGAAGAACGTTGCCCTATTTTTTCCCGACCCAATACGACAGGGCATTACCGGAGCATCCCATTTTGTATTTACTTACAATCGGGAAAAAGAGCAGTATTTTGGTTTGTTACAGGCAAAGCCAGGCACTGAAAGCAATCTATTGACCGTCACAAGTGACGGCAAGGTGTATTCCTATATTCTGAAGTATTCTGAAAAACTTCCAGAACTGAATTATTTTATCAATGAAAATGAAAGCATTGGTAGTGAGCTTCCGAAAAAGATTAAGGAGAAGCAAGAAGTTAAACCATTGAACGAATACGCCAATAGGATAACGCATTTTCAAAAACTCAGCGAATACCTTTTAAAGACCAACTTCGAGCATATAGAAACAAAACGAAAAAAAGGGATTAAGCTACAACTACAAAAAATGGCATACGATGCTTCAGAAGTATACTTAGTTATCGAGGTCAAAAACAAATCTGGAATCGATTTTGAAATAGACTATCTCAACGTATATATAACCAATGGAAACAACAAACGAAAATCCTCTTATCAAAGATTGCAACAAGAAGTGATTTACAAACACAAAATGCCATATTCCATTACAGATAGCAAAAGCCAACGCTTTGTTTATGTAATTCCAAAGTTTGTTTTAGGCAATAATGAAAAGTTGATGCTGGAGTTGCAGGAATTGAAAGGGAGCAGGAAGGTAGTTTTGGAAACTAAAATTTAAGAGGTGTTATCACCTCATTTTTTTGTGATGAAAAAAGTATCTTTGTTACAGATGTAACAAATTAGACACGAGCTAAAAAGATATGAAAGAAGAAAACAAACCCGAAATAGTAAAAGTAAGTACGGAAATAAAAACCGTTTCTTATGACGTACAATTAAGAGACTTTGAAAACGGACTTCAAAATTTTCTTGCAACACATAATTTACCAACAGAAGGAATATTTGTGGGTATTCCAGAAAGAACAAATGTTTTTAAAAACGTTGACACCGTTTTAGACCAGGTGGGATATGCTGAAAAGGAGAAGTCTATCTATCTCTCTAAATTTATCGCGGGAGTTGCTTCAGGACTTTTTGATGCTGCATTGAATTATTTATGGGATGAGACAATTTTACAAATTCGTAAAAGAGTCATTCAATATGATATAGAATACTTCTACGATAATGCTGTAACAAATGTAGATAGAAGAAAAAAGCTAAAAGATGAAAGTGACCTAACCAAGGTTGACGATTATGACTTAATAAAGGGAGCAAAAGAAATTGGCTTAATCTCTGATTTAGGATTTAAACATTTGGAATATATTAACTATATGCGAAATTGGGCAAGTGCAGCTCACCCCAATCAAAATGAAATTACAGGTCTACAGTTAGTTTCTTGGTTGGAAACTTGTGTCAAAGAAGTAATTACCCTACCTATTTCAGACATTACAATTCAGATTAAACAACTGCTAGTTGGTGTTAAAAATACGAGTATTTCTGACAAAGATGCTCAAGAAATTTCAGTATTCACAACAGAATTAACACAAGAACAAATTGACAATCTAGCTTCGGGTTTTTTTGGAATTTATGTAAAACCTGATACAGATAGTCAAACCCATCAGAACATAAATAAGCTATTACCTTTTATTTGGGGGCGGGTTGATGAAGACAACAAACAGACATTTGGACTTAAATATGCGAATTTTGTAGCAAGCAATAGTCAGACTGAAAAAAAACTTGCACGTCAGTTTTTGCAAGTGGTTGATGCAGAAAGCTATATTCCAGATGACTTAAGAGCAATTGAAATAGAGACAGCTATTGAAAATTTACTAAGTGCACATAGAAATTTCAATAATTTCTATAATGAACCATCTTTCGCTAGACAACTTAAAAGAATAGTAGGAGAACCCTTGAAAGTACCAAAAGCTATTAATAAAAGATTTGTTATGGCAATCGTTGAAGTTTTTTTAACAAATGGAAATGGAGTTGCTACAGGTGCGAATACTATTTACGAGGATATTTTATCAAATTTAGACGCTCATCAAGCAAACATAGCAGCGCTCTCATTTAGTGACACAAAGATTTCAAGTCGACTACAGTTCAGTTTGTGCCAGCGAAAATTCAAAGAACTATTGAATATAGTTAAGCCTAGTATTACATCACCACCAGTAAATGACCTAATTCAAAAAATAGAAGATTTTAAAGGAAATCCTTCAAGACTTATGAATGACAAAACTATTAAGACAAGTTTTGAAAACTTAAAGACCTTGCTTAAATAAAGCCATTGATTAACAACTACAGTCGTCACACCAATCACAAAAAATAGGTAGGCTTATAATAAAATATTCAGTTTGTGGGTTTATTTTTCCCTACCCGTCTTATATCCAATTCGACTTCTGTTTTGTTGTCCAGTCTGTACTTTGTCCTTTTGAAGAAGATAGTTTAATGCTTCGTGAATATCCTTAAATTTTAAGTCCATCTCCTTTTCGAGTTGGGCAATACGCACCTTTAGATTCCCATAATCCGTAAGATGTTCCCGTAAAGCTACAAAAGCTCTCATAATGGATATGTTTACGTCAATCGCCTTGTCGCTGTTAAGTACGCTGGAAAGCATTGCCACACCTTGTTCAGTGAAGGCAAAAGGAGTAGTCGGGCTAAATTTGATATTCTCTGGAAGCTTATCACAATTTGTGATAACCTCTTTCCACACTTCCTTTGAAAGCTGAAACATAAAATCATCTGGAAAGCGTTTTAGGTTACGCCTAACGGCTTGTTTTAGCACTCTGGTTTCTACTTCATAAAGTTCGGCGAGGTCAAAATCAAGAATTACTTTGTTTCCCTGAATGTTATGAATTTTAGTTTTTATTGTTGATAGTTCCATTGTATTTTTGTTTAAGGGTATTATGAATTTTGAGATGCTACTTTTGAGATAGATTCATTTTCTATCTCATTGAATTGGGCCCTTAATTTTTGCATATCATCACTCACTTTACGTTCAATAACCTTGGCATAAATTTGGGTTGTAGATATTCGGGAGTGACCCAATAGTTTTGAAACTGTCTCAATGGGCATCCCATTACTTAATGTAACCGTTGTAGCAAATGTATGTCGAGCAATGTGGAAAGTGAGGTTCTTTTTAATACCGCAGACATCGGCAATTTCCTTTAAATAAGAATTTAGTTTTTGATTTGAGATTTTAGGAAATATACTTCCTTGTGATATTGATTTACGATTGCTCTTGTATTTTTCAACAATTTGCATCGCCTTTGGCAACAAAGGTATTCGTATGGGCTTTGTCGTCTTTTCTCGTTTGTAATAAATCCAAAGTTCACCATCAATTCCAATACAGATATTATCCGTAGTTAAATGGATGACATCGATATAACTTAAACTGGTATAGCAACTAAAAACAAATAAATCCTTTACCAATTCCAATCTCGGAATGCTAAATTGTTTATTTTCTATCTCTTGAAGCTCTTCGAGATTTAAAAAGCCCCTTTCGTTTTTAATGAATTTAGATTTGAAATTGATAAACGGGTCTCGTTGAATCCAACCCAATTTAAATGATAAATTTATCATCTTTCTAAAACGCTCGATATGCTTCATTACGGTATTGTTGCCCATTGGCTTTTGATGGTCTTCTGGTATGTAGTCCCGGAGATATTTCTCAAACTTTATGATAAAGTGATAATCAAGTTCCCGTAAATAAAGGTCTGTGGTCTTATAGGATTTCGATAAAAATTTGGAGATATAACTCTGTGTAGTGTAATAATTTTTTTGTGTTCCCCACTTTAATTTGTTTACCATATCTTCATTATGGTAATTGATAATATCTGTAATGGAGCGATTATTTTCGTCATTACCGAAGTATCGAGCCTTAACTACCTGTGCGGTAATCAATTTATGCTCATTCATTAAATCGCGATAACATTTAAACAGATGATTGTAAGTTTCATCCAAATAGCTATTAAGGATTCTTGATTTTTGGCTTGTTCCCCGAGCTCTGTTTTTATGGACATCCCAATCAGACACTAAAACTTTTCGTTTTAAACTGATGGTAGCCCGTTTACCATTTACCGTAATTCTTGCGTAAATTGATGCTTGGTCATTTTTTGCCCTGGAGAAGTCTGCCCAGAACAAAATACTGAAGGTGGAAGATGTTTTCATTATTTCGTCTTTTAGTTAACAATAATTCGTTGTTATCAGACGAAAGTCAAATCACTTATAAAGATACATTTATTTATTGATTAACAGCCCTTTGGTCATAAATCTGGTCAACACTTTTTGAAATTTTAATTTGTTATCCGATTTGTTGACGTTTTTAATCAAAACATATCAATTCTTATGATATTCTTAAAAACAGAAAAACCTGTAAATCATACGATTAACAGGTTTTTATTATAGATTGATACTATAATTAGTCGGGGTGGCAGGATTCGAACCTGCGACCTCCTGCTCCCAAAGCAGGCGCGATGACCGGGCTACGCTACACCCCGAGGTGTTTTCTTAAAAAAGTTGCGGAGAGACAGGGATTCGAACCCTGGCGACGGTTACCCGTCGACAGATTAGCAATCTGCTCCATTACCACTCTGGCACCTCTCCTAAGAACGTTGGCGTCTCTCTCAAAACGCGGGTGCAAATATATATCTAAGTTTTTGATCAACCAAAGCTTTTTGAAGAATTTCTATAACTTTTTTTCAATCTTTTTTTAACTCCCTGAAAACAAGAATTTCACAAAACCCTATTCAGGATATTCAATTCGCAGATGATAGATATTATTCAGCTTTGACTTCAATACTTTTTTAATAATCTGTATTTCTTTGAAGGTAATCGTCGCGTTCAAGAATTGATTTTCCTCCATTTGCTTGTTGATGATCTTTTCTACAAAAGAATCGATCAACACAGAAGTTGGTGACTTCAAACTTTTACTCGCCGCCTCTACACTATCGGCCATCATCAGGATTGCAGTCTCCTTACTAAATGGCAACGGCCCGGGATATCTAAAATCATCAATATTTACATCCTCATCTTGCTCCTGCGCTTTTTTGTAGAAAAAATAGACGGTACTGGTCCCGTGATGGGTTCTGATAAAATCTATAACCCGATCCGGCAGATTGTTCTTACGCGCAATTTCGATCCCGTTAATCACGTGATCAATGATGATACGTGCACTTTCTCGAGGTGATAAGTCTTCATGCGTGTTAATTCCTGTCGATTGATTTTCGGTAAAATCTGTGGGATTTACCATTTTGCCAATATCGTGATACAATGCCCCTACCCGAGTCAGCATCGCATTAGCTCCAATCTCATTTGCAGCAGCTTCTGCAAGGTTTGCTACATTCAAACTATGGTGAAAAGTTCCCGGTGCTTTGTTGGCTAAGTTTTTCAGCAGCTTAGAATTGGTATCGGTAAGCTCTAACAGCGAAAGATCACTCACAAGACCAAAGATCTTCTCATACGCATAGATAAGCGGTTGAACGAATAATGTAGCAAGGCCGGTAATGATAAACAAACTAAAGGTTTCCCATTCAAGGTTGTCTACAGTCCCTTCGTGAATGATATGGAACGCAAAATACCCAATGATGTATATAAAAGTGATCTGCCCTACCGAAATAAATAAATTAGCCCGCTTATACAGCTCTGAAACCGTCAAAATCGTCACGATCCCGGCGATCACTTGCAAAAACATATATTCTGAAGTATTAGGAACAATAAAGCCCAACAGGAGAAGCGTGATCACGTGAGTAAACAGTCCCAATCGCGAATCAAAAAATGCCTTGATCACCAGCGGCAGTATACACAAAGGAACCACATATACATAGTTGGCATCATACTTTACGATCAAGGTCGTAAACAACACCATTAAAATGATATTGAAGAAAATAAAGGTGACCATTGTATTGTTCTCAAAAACCTGCTCTCTATAGGTTTTGATAAAAAGCAAAAGCATTGTAAGTGCCACCGAAACCAGCAACACATAACCAAAAACAACCCAATTGTATTTGCTGGCCGTCCAGGACTGGGATTCATATTCGGCCTGTAGCGACTTCAAGATTTGGTAAGTACTCTGCTCAACGATCTCTCCTTTTGCGACAATTCGGCTTCCTTTGTTTACCACACCTTTTGTAGGAGCGATTTTACTCAATTCTGCATTGAGTTCTTTATTGGTGAGCTTTTCGTCATAGGTTACGTTAGGTTGCACCACATCATAAAACAGCTCTTTAAAACGATTGGCCGCTTGCACATAGGGTCCATTCACAAGACGCCTGTTGATAAGAGCGCTGATCTCATCGGTCGTATTGAGGTTTTCTATAGAAGTTTCTTCGATTTCATTACCGCGACGTAAGTAAATCTTTCTTCCTTCCTGAAAAGCCACAAGATCGCTTATGACCCCATATTTATAAATGTCATCAAGAATTTGGAGACCGAAATTCTTGAGTTCGTCCTGCCGGTTTCTAAAGATCGAATCGGTAAAGACCGAAGCAAACTGGTTTTCATAGGCTGCCTTGGCCTCATTGGCAATATCCTGATCATAATTAAAGTAAGGAATAATCGAATTCTCAACATCGGCACGCTCCTGCTCCAGCTGGTCTTCACTTTTCAGAATGGCAAAATCTACCGGCGCATACAAATTATCATATTGCCAAGGTTTATTCTGCTGAAAATCAAACTGAAACTTCCCGCTTTTCGGAAAGAGATAAACGATAAGAATGGTACTTGCAATACATAACAACA
>Ga0208449_1001037_pt1 | contig 15668 bp, 12 predicted proteins | sample MalvireepMed_s17_FD_184247 | JGI IMG/M metagenome (GOLD analysis project Ga0208449, IMG submission 184247) | Marine viral communities from the Global Malaspina Expedition - Malaspina viral metaG DeepMed_s17 (SPAdes) (version 2) | ecosystem: Environmental > Aquatic > Marine > Oceanic | place...
TGTTTAGCTCCGTATTTACCCGATTGAACGATCTTAGAAAAGAGTGGCATATTGATGCCAAATTCTTTACAGATGTTTTTGGTGTGGTGAAAGCATATGCAATTCAGGCATTTCACTTCGTGAAGTTAAATTTCTTAGGACCACTGTGGGATTATCTGGAAAGAGAAGGCATTTTCTATTTCCAGAAATTTTTCACCAGCGCTGCGAACATGGCCAAAAAGGCAACATATCGCGGCCTCAGAGGTGATCAAAACAGTGAGGGCGTGTTGGGGTGGGTTGGCGATCAGATACGCAACACCGCCGCCATGGGCGCTGACGCGATGTTCGGTCTCACAGACGACATGAAGGCTCCAGATCGAGCAGACATTATGAAAGGCCAAGATCTCAGAATGCGCCAAAGGAAGCGCGCCGGCGCCTATCTATCTGCTGATATTAACGCGGACACTGCCCGCGCAGCATTTGATGCCAACAAGGGCGTTGAGAAAATGACCAAGAAAATGTCCGGCGTGATTACGGCCATGGAGCCTCTAACTAAACAAACCGGAGACATGTTCTCATCGATCACCAACTATCTTGAAACCACGGGAACCGAAGCGTGGAAAGAGACCCTTGGCCCAGCAATCAAAGAAGGCCTTTCGAATGTACGGATTCACAATGATTTCTATGTAGACTCCGAAAAATTGAGTGGTACAGTCGGCCGCGCTGCACGCACGGAACTAGCTGGCATAGGCGCCGGCGCCGTCCTAGACGGAAATTAATAAAAGGAGGTTATAGAAATGTCTAAAAGTGATGATAGAGACGATACCAATTATTTTGGTACATCTAAATATGGTCGCGACAAAGGAGTAGCACAAGATACCCTTGTTGACATGTCCGATGCATATGCGAATTACGGACAATATGTAATCTCTTTTCAACATTTACCTACCCAAAGAACAGTTTTCTTTAAAGCGTTTGTAAAAGACTACAGCGAAAGTTTCAATGCTAGCTGGACACCCACTACGGTGTACGGACGCACTGATCCAATTCAGGCATATTCCGGCACGACTAGAAAAGTCACTCTTAGCTTTGATGTGCCGGCATCCTCAGTAGGAGAAGCATACGAAAATATGGGCAGAGTGTCCAAGCTTGTCCAAATGCTATATCCCACCTATATTGAGAATGAAGAAGCTAGCGGCAAAATTATTGGTCAGGCCCCCTTAGTTCGCGTTAAAATGATGAATCTCCTTACTAACGAAAGAGTCAGTACTGACCTAAACGAGATTTTCACGACGATCATGGCGGATGCGGCCAGCGGCCGTCGCGTAAGCAACATTGATTTGCGCGCCGCCCAGGATGCCGCAGAACTCATGCTTGGTGAAAAAACGCCACGCGAAACTTTAGAGGCATACAAAACCTCACCGCTTCCCGAGAACGGCGTCCTAGCAGCGATCGGTAGTATTTCATACAGATCCGATCTATCTAAAATTCAGATATTCGAAAAAGCCCCAAACACAGTACTACCGCAATCAGTTACGGTTAGTCTGTCATTTGATGTCATTCATGAAGAGACAATTGGATGGGATGCTTCCTCCAAGCAACCGTTAGCTAATTCTTTCCCTCACAAGGTCGTATTGTCTAACAACTCAAGCATGCAGGTGGGGAATGACGCAAGGCCCTCTAGTATCGATGTGCGCATATCCCGAGAAGAATCGAATCAAGCAATTGAAGATTCGAAAACAGCACAGAGTGAGGCCTTTTTCGAGTCGCTCACCGGCTGGAAGACTTGATAAAGGAGATTATTATGGGAAGATACAGCGCCACAAAAAAATTTAGAAACACATCTGAATACTATAGTTTTCTGAGAAAAAAGAGAAAAATTAGAATTGCGAATCACTATGAGACCCCCATCCTGAAACACCCCAAGGTTTCAGATCGAACCAGAATCATTTCTGATAAGCACATTTGGAAATACGGCGATCGTCTTTATAAACTCGCAGATAAGTATTACGGAGATTCCTCCTATTGGTGGGTTATTGCTTGGTACAATTCAGTGCCCACTGAGGTTGATCTAAAGTTCGGAGATCTACTTCAAATCCCAATCAACTTAAATACAGTGCTCGAAGTACTGGATATGGATTACTAGGTTTAAATTATGTCACCACCATGGAAAGACGAAGAAGAGAAAGTCCACGGCCCCGCGGCCCCGCTGTCTTATAAATCGATTTATGGGCTCCCCGCGGGAATTCCAACACCCACAGTCCCGGAATTTGGCGAATCCTCGACTGAAGAGTTCCCCGAATCTGCGCCCGAAACCTTTTCCGAAGCCAGGGAGCGCATGGCGGGCGACCCGGCCTCGGGCGGAAGTGTCTCAACTGATCCCGGGCAGGAGCAACAGGCCGCAGCATCCGCCACAGAACCGGAGGATGAAACACCACCGCCCACTGACGCAGGTACCGCCGCGGCAGATCTTCCAACACTTAGAGGTTTTACCGATCAGACATTTGTTCTAATGCATATGACAAACTTGATAAACTCACGAAATGAAAAACTAGACCCAGCGCTGATAGAAGATCTAGAAGGCGCAGAAGATGAAGAGGCAGCAAACTCTTCAATTTCTACAATAAAGGCCCTCAAGGCGGCACTTCCATATGCGTATCATCCTATGGACGATGGAATCAACACTGCAAGCCGCAATGCCACGATCCAATGTTACGGAGAACCCCACGCGTTTTTAAATTATCTGACAATGTGGCCCGAATACCAGAAATACCTTGATGCGCCTACTGAAGAAATTTCGCAGTTGGCAACCAAAATTCATCTCTTTAAGGTATTTCACGAAGGCACCCGAGAAGAGGCAGTAGAAATCGTATTCCCCACCAGCGGCATTAGCGGTCAAGAACTAGAGGAGCTTTTAAAAAATGGTTCCAAAAGAGGCTATGGCGCCGGCATAAAAAGCTTTGATTTTACACTTGATGGAACCAACCCCGTAATGAGAACTAGAAGCGTCTCCGCAACTTTGGTTATATACGCTGACAGCATGGAAACGCTCTTAAAGCCGAGAAAAGGCGGCCGGGGGAACATCGACGCGTCCCGCCTCCATTATCGTTATACCGACTTAGCGATGCACACAGACACAGTACCGGGACAAATAGGGGGTGTCGACACCGACGGCTCTTTCGGAGCACTCGACGACCTAGATTATAAGATTGTTGTCGAGGTTGGATTAACGAAGGGCTCTCACTTGGGTTCAAAAATGTCAGGCTATACCTCTCTAAGTCTGTCATTAGGGCGCGTCTCGCACTCGTACGATATCGGTCAAGACGGCTCAATTACACTTAGTATCGACTATAAGGGCCACATTGAAAAAGAATTCGGAAATCCGGTAGCTTATGATGTTTTCGCCACTCAAGAATCCCAAGCGCACGATCTTTATAAACAAATGGGCTCGTATGGCTTGAGTCAAGCTTGCGGATCTGGCGCCACCAAAAAGTTTAATGCGCAGGCACTCTCTGAAGGAAATGTACACCTAAAGAAAAGGGTGACCTCTTTGATGGCCGAGTTTAGAAAGAAGGGCGGCATATATTATATTAAGATTGAGGATAAGGTTATGCATGCATGGAATGTCGCGCTTAACTCATATGAAAAAAAAATCAAAGAAGCCACCCTGGACGCAAAAGGAAACGAGAAAAAAGAACTTACAGCACAGAACAAAAAGGATATGGAGACAGCCTATAAAGCCCTGCAGGGCGCCCTTGGTGCTCTTACGAAACAAGATGAGGGCCCTATAGCCGGCTCAACAATGGCAACGATGACTAATTCCAATTCATCGCTCTTAGGTGATCCTTCCGGCGACGAAAAACAAACAGGGGAAATCACCGCGGCCGCAGAAGATGAAGCCGAGGAAGAAAAAACAAACATTAGAAGATGTGCCATTGACCCGAACAACACTCAGGTTGCCTACTTTTATGCTGGCGATCTTATAAACCTAATCTTAGAGCGTCTTTCTGCAGTTTACTCTGAGCATGGCATTGAAGAAATAGTGACAAATGCAGAAAAGAAGCTTTTTGATGATCCAGCGTTTGCAGAAATAATGGGAGCCATGGATGCTGTGCAAGGAAAAGCCGCATCTTTCGCCGAATCGGGCGAAGCATGGGCAAATTCGTTCATCACCGAGTCCGGTGGTATTTATGAAGAACTGGGCATAGGAGAAGAAATGAAGGCCCTAGGTGAAGAAAAAGCTAGCGAAATTCGGGCCCGAACCGACACAATCGTTGCAGCCGCTACAAGCCCTTTCAACCAGATGGGGGTCGGACTCAACGATATCAAAAGAAAGTTTAAAGGTCGCAGTAATCGATTTAAAAAATTTAGAGTCGTTTTGGGTCCGACGATGTTTAGGGATTTTTTCTCTAGTCAGGAAATTATGTGTAGCATAGGAGATATTCCTGTGGCACTTAATCACTTTAACGCATGGCTAGCAGATGAGATCGAAGGCAAAGACAAATATCGCATGGGATTGGCTGACTTTTTGAATAAGTTCGTTGATCATTATTTACGGTCGTTTCTTCTCGGAGATAAAAAACTAGATCAAGGGATTCTTTCCCAAAAGAAAAGCTTTTCCTCCGCCGCCGTGACAGCTTACAATCCTCGATCTACCAAAGGAACTGATGCACTAACGGCCCATCGCACCAATACATTGATAAAATCCCGACGGGGGCTGGCCTACGAGCTAATTCCGGACTCCAAAAGGCCGATTCTAGACACGACAGGAAATACACTGAGAGCCCAAAACATTAAAGAAGCTTATGATTATATGATTTTCTTTGAAAAACAGGTGGCTCCTGCCTACCCCAAAGGCGTCAGCGCTGCCGCCCTGGCTCCGTATGGGATTTCGATGTTCCAGCACGGCCGCGATCGGGGTATTTTGAAAACCGCGCAATATCAAGCGACCAACATTAAAGGACGAAAAGAAGCGCGCTTTCAGGCCGGCAATTTTAACGGCCTGGAGCAACTAACCGAAGTTTTTGATGTGACTCTGCATTGCTATGCAAATTTACAAATATTTAATGGCCATCGAATATATCTAGATTCAAAAAGTTTGGTACCTTATTTAAGTAAAGAAACACTTGAATCTTTACATGGGTATCAATTGGAAGATTTCGGCATTGGAGGCTTTTATGTAGTTAATAATGTTCAACACTCTTTTGCGCAAGGGAAGTTTGACACAACCATAAGAGCACAATGGGAAATGTGGCAAACAAATAAGCCGAAGAAAAAACATAGTAAATCGTACGAAGAGGCTATCCAAGATATACAGGAGCCCATCCGAGAAGCGTGCAAAGCTATGACAGCGCCGGATACCGGTGTTCTTGGCGAACTGTGGGATGAGGCGATGTCTCTCGCGGAAAGTATCTTCGGAGAAGGGATAACCGAAAAAATCACAGGACTCATTAAAGGCATTTCAGACATATTTGATGGCGAAGACTCGGAAATTCTCGGACAGTTCCCTTCTCCAAACCCGGAAGACTACGAAGAAGGCGTATGGGCCTCGGCAGGAGGGGGCCCAGAAGAGCCGCAAGCTGATTCAGCCGACGGCCCTCAAGGAGTTCCAGGATGAGCAAGTATTTTGTTGAAAGCACGAGCGAATCATTAAAAGATATCTTCAGGAAGAAGCAGTTATTTAAGATTGTCTCAAGATCGAAATACCCAAGTTTAATAGATTTTAATTTTGCCGAAAAGGCACTCTATGGCCGCGTAGATAGGTATTACCAACCAATGGTGCCTAATGCTAAATTTCTTCAACTAGTTTATTTAAATTCTGAGACTGCAGCCGGTATTCAGGTTTTCGATTTTGTTGCAGACGCCTTTAGAGATCTGCAGAATAAGTTTAGGGTGCAGGCAGCCTCTGGTCTGATCGACACGAAAGACGACTTCTTAACTGACTTGATTCCAAGTGCGGGCTATAAAAATCCCAGCGTACTTTATGAGCGTTATTCAAATTCATACTCCGCTGCTATTGGCAATATTATAAAAAAGAAGAGAATCAAATTTACCAATTTTGAACAGTTTATTGGTCTTTTATTACCTTACATTAAAAACACCATTAAGAATAACAAGGTATTCACATACCCAGCTTATATAAAAAGCAAGGAATGCCCGATAAATGTTTCTGGGCTCGTTATTGAAATAGGAAACATAAAGACAAATGATGACAATTTTAAATATGAAAACTTTTACAAGAGCGCAAATTGGGAATTCTTTTTAAATGCTTGCAATACTTATGGCTTTATGGTAGACTGTAATATGCCTAACCGATTAGTGGCAGATATAGGGTCAGCAACCATGGTCGAGAAAATGAGAAAGTATAACCCAGAGATTAACAGCACTGATCTGTTTATAACTAATTGCTATGATACTGCAGCCCACGGACATTTTGAGAAGTTCAAGATATTCCTTTATCGCCTTTACAGGGACAACAGAAGAAGAACAATTCTTACGACAACTCACAATGATAGTGATGGCACCAAGGCCGTCGTTCATAAAGTTATAGGTTATACATACGAACAATTTGTATCCGAATTCGGTAATGAATATTTCTTAAATTTGTATTGCGAGATTCGGTTTCTTGAAGAAGAAAGCAAATTTGAGGCTTACCAAAGAAACTCATTGATTGAAAATACTGCGGAGCTATCGAGAATAGATATGGTGGCTGCATTGGACGCTTTTGAGAAAATTTTGAATAAAACATTTGACTATAGTGGATCTTTAAGCTATATTCGTAATAGGAATAGGATTTTGAGGCGGTAGTGTACTTTCAAGCACTTGATGATAAGAAACATTGTATTGGGGTTTATTGGGACGGTCGTTTAATCTTTGACGATTCACAATTTCCCGATGATTTTTCAAACATGCGAACATGGCGCTATTCGGGCTTTCTGAATGACGAGTCCATAGAGTATGGCTGGCTTAGAACGAACGGTAAAACCTTGAAAGAATGCTGCCCGGAACATATGTTAGAAGAACTTACGAAGTATGAAAAGAAACTGAACGCTTTTCGGAAAGCATTTTCTCTAGCAAAAGTTAGCTTCAAGGAGCACTGCTTCTTTGATTTGGTGCCGCACGACTTCTTGGCAGGATTTTTAGAGCTAAAGAATCAAATAACACAGCATGTGTTTGAGACTTATGAAAAGCCTCCTATTTACGATCACTTACTGGCCGTGGAGAGGCTGCTGTATAAGATCAGATTCCAAAAGCTCAACATCAGCAATCAAAATGCCCGGGCCGTGTTTGTTTCTTCTAGAACTCGTACATCAGCCCAAAAACTGATGTCAGGGCCTCAATATATTGACTATAATATTTTTGGCACGCGCACGGGAAGGCTTTCAACATATGGCGGCTCTTTTCCGGTTTTGACTATGCCAAAGGCCTTGCGCGCACTGGTAAAACCCCACAATGATTGGTTTATTTCGCTTGATTATAATGGTGCCGAGGCCAGAACAGTATTGGGCCTTCTTGGGAAAAAACAACCTCGTGGCGATGTTCATGAGTGGAATGTTATGAATGTGTTAAAACACAAGGGAGTTACTTCTCGCGAAGCAGCCAAGACTTACTTTTTTTCGTGGCTATATAATCCTGATTCTAAGAAAATTGAAGAATCTTTTTATGATCGCGATGCGCTACTGGAACAGTACTATGAGGATGGTCATATCCGGACTATTTTTGACCGCAAAATTGAAGTTGACGAATATAAGGCAGTCAATTATATTGTTCAGAGTACCTGCGCAGATTTGGTAAATGATAGAGCAGTGATGCTCGACAAGTTCTTGGAAGATAAGAAATCTTTTATATCACATATTGTACATGACGAAATAGTGCTTGACATGCCTGATGATGAGAGATATCTTATCCCGGAGATTAAAGAAATATTCTCAAACAACAAACTTGACAAGTTTGTTACTAACCTTAAGGCAGGAAGAGACTATATGGATATTGGAGTTTTAAATTTATGATCTCGATTATTGGTATTGGTAACGCAGCCTCAGCGATTGCAGAAAATTTCAAATCTCAAGGAAATAACTACAAAGTATACCAGCTTGGAACCGGCTATAAAAACACTAAATATACCCGGAAACTAAAGAAGTTTGAAAGCCCAGAGGAATATGAAAATAACATTCCCGACTTGGATAAGTTTTTTAAAGATACGAATGAAAGTGTACAAGTCTTTATTGTCGGCGCTTCATACAGTTCAAACTATGCGCTGGGTGTCTTAGAACAACTTAAAGACAAGACCATAGAAATATTTTATGTTAAACCAGACACAGAACTTCTAACAGGGGTTCCCAAGCTTCTAGAAAACTTAATGTTTGGTGTGTTGCAAGAATATGCACGCTCTGGTCTCTTTAAATCAATGACAATATTATCTAATTTGGAAATTGAGAAAAGTATTCCGGGCCTATCCATCAAAAACTATTATGAGAAACTCAATCATACCATTTTTTCATGTGTGCACTATTTAAATTTTTTCAACCACACCGAACCAGAAATTGGCCAAATGGCGAGACCGGCGGAAATTAACAGAATCCGCACAATTGGAATTTTAGATATAAAAACATTATCAGAAAAATGGCTTTTTGAGCTTGACATCCCTCGCGAGACATGTTATTATATATGTATAAATCAAGACAGACTTGAGAAGGAAAGCGGATTACATAGACAGATAGTCGACCTCCTTAAAGAAAAACCAAGAAATGCATTTCGCAAGATTTCATATGGTATCTGGGAGACTCATCTGCACGATTTTGGGTTTTGCGTTACCCACTCTAACGCTACACAACAACAAAAAACTCTTGACAAGCTAGAACAAGAGTAGTACATTAGATGCTGTGGAACGCACAGTATACTTTACAAACAAATAGGAGAAAAAACTAATGTCAATTAACATGGAACTAATGAGAAAGAAACTCGCCCACCTCAGAGGCGAAGATAGGGATGGCAGCTCTGCTTGGTTTAAGCCCGAAGAAGGCGATCAAACCATTCGGATTGTCCCAACTGCAGACGGCGATCCCCTTAAGGAAATGTATTTCCACTATAATGTCGGAGATCATAGAGGCGGAATTCCCTGCCCCAAGCGCAACTATGGTGAGCGCTGTCCAATTTGTGACTTTGCTTCCAATCTCTGGAAGGATGGAACAAATAACAACGACGAAGAAACCAAAAAGCTTGCAAAGTCTCTCTTTGTCCGAGCCCGGTTCTTTTCACCCGTGTTAGTTCGCGGTCGTGAAGATGAAGGTGTAAAGGTCTACGGCTACGGTAAGAGAGCATACGAGCTTCTTCTTGGATATATACTTGACCCAGAATATGGTGATATTACCGATACCCTTGAAGGAACTGATATTTCGTTGGTTTATACCAAACCAACCACCCCCGGAGCTTATCCGCAAACAAGCCTTAAGATGCGTCGAAACACATCTGCTCTACTGGAGGATATTGAGGCCATCCCCGCCCTCCTAGAAGGCATCCCCGACATTGATTCACTCTTTGAGCGTCAGACCCCCGAACAAGTTGACGCCATTTTAGATGAACAATTGGCGAGTGGTGCCTCTGCTGAGTCTCGCTCATCTGAGACAAGCAAGTATAAGAAAGAGCCCAATGTCAACCCAGTCGACAAAGCATTTGATGAGTTGATGGCAACTAAGTAGCTTGTTAGAAAGCCGCTGGCACCCCGGCTGAAATAGGGTGCCGCATATTCTATAAAAGGAGATTATATTATGGAATGGTTAAAATCATTGTTGGCCCGCTGGAAGGTCCAAGTTAGTTTTGTAGCAGGAGCGCTTGTTGTTGCTACTGCCTATGGGACATGTACCTTTGAGCCTCCGGCCGCAGAGGTTAGCGAAAATACCCCAGCAGCCGAAGCAGTGGAGAAGACCACTACAGTCGAGGTTTCCGCCACGGCTTCTACAGAAGAAGTAAATTCCCCCACAACCACAACGGAAACCATAGCTACTGATACAACGACAGAGTAGCTTAAGCCGCTGGCAGACCGGTCAAAGTCTGCCACCTTACTCACACACACAGGAGAAAACATGAGTGAAAATAAAAGCGGCTACCAACTCCGCGCAGATATGTTGGGAATGGCGTCGGGCATTGTGTCCGACAGGATTGCTCGCCAAGAACAAAATGAGCATTTCCTAGCAGAGAATGATAAGGTATATCAACGCAAGGCGATTGCCCCTTACACTGCAGAAGATGTTATCGCAGAGGCTGAAAAGCTTTATGCGTTTGTTCAAAAGAAGTAGGTAGTATCCGCTGGCAGACCGGTTAAAGTCTGCCGTCTTTAAGTTCAGGGTAGAGCAGTTTGGTAGCTCGTCGGGCTCATAACCCGGAGGTCGGTGGTTCAAATCCATCCCCTGCATCCATTTTATTTATACCAAGGAGGCAAAATGGCAAAAGCCAAAGCAGGTCGCGTTAACATGAAAGACCTAATGAAATTAGTGAACAAGAAAGCCGGCCAAAATGTGGCCCACGATCTTACTGGAGATAACCCCACAGCGGTCAAGGAATGGATCCCAACGGGTTCAAGATGGTTAGACTCAATCATCAGTAAAGGTCGTGTCAGCGGGATCCCCGTCGGGAAAGTCACGGAGATTGCCGGATTAGAATCCACAGGTAAATCTTATATGGCAACGCAGATTGCCGCAAACGCCCAGAAACAGGGCAAGATGGTCGTTTACTTCGATTCCGAGTCTGCTATCGATCCAGCGTTTTTGGAGCTAGCAGGATGCGACCTAGAGCGATTAATGTATGTTCAAGCGTCCTCTGTAGAGTTCGTCTTGGAGACTATCGAAGAGTTGCTTGGAGCAACAGATGAACAATTGGTGTTTATCTGGGATTCATTGGCATTTACACCGTCGGTTTCGGATGTTGAAGGCGACTTCAATCCGCAATCATCAATGGCAGTTAAGGCGAGAATCCTCGCAAAAGGAATGTCGAAGCTTGTCATCCCGATTGCAGATAAGAGAGCGACCTTCATTGTGCTCAATCAGTTGAAAACGAATATCCCACAAGGCCCCTTTGCGCGCCAAATCGCCATGACAACGCCCTATATCACTCCCGGTGGTAAGGCGATGCATTACGCGTATTCTCTTCGCGTCTGGCTAACTGGCCGAAAGGCTAAGTCTGCCTTTATTGAAGATGAAAAAGGATTTCGTATTGGTTCCGAAGTTAAAGTAAAGCTTGAGAAATCTCGCTTTGGTACTCAAGGCAGATCATGTGCCTTCCGCATTATGTGGGGAACTGAAGATGTTGGTATTCGCGACGAAGAATCATGGTTTGACGCGATTAAAGGCTCAGAGTACCTTAGTTCAGCCGGCGCATGGTACACCCTGTCGATGCCCGACGGATATACCAAGAAATTCCAGCCATCTAAATGGACTGAAATAGTGACTTCCGATGAGGAATTTAAAAGCAGGGTTATTCGAATCATGGATGAAGAAATTGTACAAAAGTTCGACAAAAGACAGGGAGACGCTAGCGCCTACTATGAAGATCCAGAAGATCTCTCGGTGCCAGTAAAAGAATAAAGAAAAGTGCTTGACTTTGGCCCTCCGATTGGTTATAATATTAACTGTCGGAGGGTTTTTTATGACAAGTACAGAAAAGAAGCGGGTTATCATTATTGATGCGTTGAATATGTTTATTCGCGCCTATATCGTCGACCCCTCCCTGTCTACCAATGGAGATCCAATTGGCGGAATTAAGGGAACAATAAAAATACTTCAAAAATTGGTGCGTATAACAAAGCCAGATGAAGTGTTAGTAATTTGGGACGGCCCCAATGGATCAGCCAAAAGAAAGAGTATTGATAAGAGTTACAAAGAAGGCAGAAAGCCTCTGAGGCTCAATCGATCGGTTCACAACTTGACAGATAATGAGATAGTCATGAACAAAATCTGGCAACAATCCCGCGTAGTCGATTATCTCAACGAGATGCCGATCATGCAAATTATGCTTCCGGAGATTGAAGCCGATGATGTTATAGCGTATGTCTCTGCCATGGATCGCTACAGCGGCTGGCAGAAGGTCATTATCTCAAATGATAAAGATTTCTATCAGCTTTGCGATGATGAAACGGTAGTTTACAGGCCAACTGGCGATCAGCTTATGAACAAGAAACGGATCATTGAAGAGTTTGGGGTTCATCCAACTAACATGGCACTAGCGAGGGCGATCATCGGAGATCCGTCTGACAACCTAGGCGGCATTAAAGGCGCCGGCCTGATTTCGGTCAAAAAAAGATTGTCTTTTCTCGCGTCCGAAAAAGACTATACTATCAATGAGTTAGTAGAATTCTGCGAAAAAGCGGACAGTAAATTGAGATTTTTCACCAATATTATAGAGGGGAAAGACACAATCTCACATAATTATAAGATGATGCAGTTGTACGCACCATTACTCTCGGTACAGGCTAAAAAGTTCGTCCGAGAGTCCATCGAAAACTTTGACTGCACATTCAATAAAACTAAAATAATTTCACTTATGACCGAAGACGGTTTTGGTGAACTTAACTGGGAAGATTTGAAAACACACCTCAATAAAATTTTATTGTCGTGTTAACTTGCGTTCTTGCAAGTAAAGAGCTATAATCACTAGGAGGGCACAATTGTCTAATATACCAAGTTTCAGCAAATACGGAAAGAGCTTCCAAGAAGATCTAGTGCATCTTATTTTAGATGACAGGCCATTCGCCGATCAAATTCTTGAAGTTCTCGATACTAATTTTTTAGAGCTTGAATACTTGCGCCTTTTTACATCGAAGATAGTCAACTATAGACAAAGGTATTCAAAACACCCAACCCAGCAAATTATTGACACAATACTGCAGACTGAGTTAGAGAAAGAAGATAGAGTTGTATCTCAGCAGATAACCGAGTACTTTAGCAAGATTTCGGTCTCAGAGGTAGACGGCCCAGAATATATTAAAGAACAGTCCTTAGATTTTTGTAGGAAGCAGAATTTGAAAGAGGCTATGTTAAAGTCTGTCGATCTACTACAATCGTGCTCGTTTGATGAAATATCCAGTATCATAAACGACTCCCTTAAATTGGGTTCCGAAAACAATTTTGGGTATGATTATTTGGTGGATTTTGAAGAGCGATATCTGCCTCGATTTAGAAATCCAGTCACCACTGGCTGGCAGCAGATGGATGAAATTGTCGGCGGGGGATTAGGAAAATCAGAACTAGGAGTGGTGGTTGCCCCGACAGGTGCTGGCAAGTCAATGGTTCTGGTACACTTGGGATCACACGCAGTTAAAGAGGGCAGAACTGTTGTTCATTACACACTTGAACTTCAAGATACTGTCATTGGCAAAAGATATGATAGCTGCATAACGGAATTCCCGCTTTCTGAGCTTTCTGTTTTTAAAGAGGATGTATACGAGAAAATTAAAGATTTAGATGGTAGGCTGATTGTTAAAGAATATCCTACAAAATCTGCAACAACTGGTACAATAAGAAACCACCTCAATAAGCTTATAAAAAGGGGCGTTAACCCCGGCATGATTATCGTTGACTACGCGGATCTTTTAAAGCCGATGGTAGTGCGAAAAGAAAAGAGAAACGAATTGGAATCCATTTATGAAGAGCTTCGCGGGATTTCAACTGAGTTTCAGTGTCCGATATGGACGGCCTCCCAAACAAACCGCTCAGGTCTGAACGCGGAGGTGATCACAATGGAGCAGATATCTGAAGCATTTAATAAGTGCTTCGTGGCTGACTTCATATTCTCGGTGTCCCGGACAATCGAGGATAAACAAAACAATACAGGTAAAATCTTTGTTGCAAAGAATAGAAATGGACCCGATGGGATGATCTATGATATATTTATGGATACCGCTAGTGTGAAAATCAAAGTATTACCCAAAAACAACGCTGCCGTAGCGACAAACAATAATAATGTTGTTACAAGCCCCGTCGTTTTAACACCCAAAATGCAAAGAAACTATTTGCAGACAAAATATCAAAAATTTAAAGGAACAACAAAATGAAAACTATTGAGAACATTCGCAGATTTAGATTATCGGACTCTTTCATAGAGCCATATACAGCAGCCGAAGTGCCCTGGGGCCCCCTAGGGTATATCACATTCAAGAGAACATACGCACGCAGATTGAGCGAATTTGACTCCAACGCGACCGGATCAGAAGAGTGGTGGCAAACATGCCGCCGCGTTATTGAGGGGATGTTTAATATCCAGAAACAGCATGTTGTTCGACTTGGACTTGAGTGGAACGACAGTAAGGCGCAACAGACCGCGAAAGATGCATATGATCGATTGTTTAATTTGAAATGGACTCCTCCTGGCCGCGGCCTTTGGATGATGGGCACCAAGTTTGTTGAAGAACGGACCGGCGCCGCATTGTTTAACTGCGCATTCCGCTCCACTCGGGATCTTTCCACCAAGGGTGGTTATCTTTTTTCTTGGATCATGGATGCTCTGATGGTTGGCGTTGGCGTTGGGTTTGATACGAAGGGTGCAGGCACAATTACTATCGAAGAACCAGAGTATACCAACGATGTACTCGTTATCGATGACTCCCGTGAAGGGTGGGTCGATTCGGTGCAGATGCTGCTGAATGGCTTTTTCTTCGGAAACAAGGTTCCCAAATTTGATTATTCTGCCATTCGCCCTCTGGGGTCCTTAATCTATGGATTTGGCGGTACTTCTTCTGGGCCCGACCCTCTCGTGGAGCTTCACGAAAACCTTAAAGAGCTTTTTGCAGATAAGATTGGCGAGACCATTACTTCTGTTGATATTGTTGATATTGAAAATTTGATCGGGCGCTGTGTTGTGTCGGGGAATGTCCGCAGATCTGCGGCTCTCGCGCTTGGCGATGCCGATGATTTTCACTATCTTGAAATGAAGAATGACCAAGAGAAGCTTTACCACCACCGATGGGGATCCAACAACTCATATAATGCTTCAGTCGGCATGGATTATACATGGCACGCAAAGCAAGCACAGGAAAATGGTGAACCCGGAACTATTTGGCTAGAAAATGCCCGCGCATATGGCCGGCTTAAAGATGGCATTAATTATGATGATGCCGAGGTCGTTGGGTTCAACCCCTGCGTTGAGCAGAGTCTCCACAACGCTGAAATGTGCTGTCTTGTCGAAACCTTTCCAGCAAAGCACGAAGACTACGAAGACTATGTTAGAACTTTGAAGTGTGCTTATTTATATGGAAAGACGGTTACATTAGTCAATACGCACTGGCCCGAAACCAACGCCAAGATGCTCAAAAACCGGAGGATTGGACTCTCTCAATCAGGGATTGTTCAGGCGTTTAATAAACACGGGCGCCGCCAGATGTTAGAGTGGTGCGATAATGCCTATGGGTATGTTAAAGAATTAGATACAGAATATTCTAATTGGCTTTGTGTTCCGAGATCCATTAAAATGACCTCCATCAAGCCTTCTGGCACCGTGTCACTGTTGAATGGTTCAACACCCGGCATCCACTTTCCGGAAGATGAGTATTATATTAGACGGATCAGGTTCTCAAAAACTTCAAAAGTTCTTAAAAGTCTAATTAATGCAGGTTATAATGTTGAAGATGATCAATACTCTCCGAATACTTCTGTTGTGGAGTTTCCTGTCAAGGAACCACATTATGAAAAGGGAAAACGAGA
>Ga0208449_1001041_pt1 | contig 15655 bp, 17 predicted proteins | sample MalvireepMed_s17_FD_184247 | JGI IMG/M metagenome (GOLD analysis project Ga0208449, IMG submission 184247) | Marine viral communities from the Global Malaspina Expedition - Malaspina viral metaG DeepMed_s17 (SPAdes) (version 2) | ecosystem: Environmental > Aquatic > Marine > Oceanic | place...
AGAAATCTCGTGTCGGGGCCAAAAGTTAAAATGGGGGTATCGCCTCTCCATGCGAGCGCACCACTTACAGACCTGCATGTGGTGAAACTTGACCTGATGACCGCACCAGCACAGGCCGGACGGCGATAAGCTATCTTCAACCATAAAATACCCTTTTACCTTATGTATACCGGTTCCTCTCGAATTGAGTCCGCCACTGTGTTGACGCTCACAGAGGAGTGGATTACGAAATCGGCGCTGTTGATATCGCCGTCGTCACCGATCCTCACGTTCTCCAAAATCAATCGGCCTATCTCGAAATAGTCCGCATCGAACGCCCCAGTCCAAGCCCGAACGCCGTCCAGGGTCATCGTGTCGATCAGGACATCGCCGCCAGTGGTTGTCTGGGTGATGAGAATACGGTCAACCACCATATCCTCCGCGACATAACTGGTGGCCCCACGCCCACTGCCGATCACCACGTCGTTCGTGCTGGAGGACATCGTCATTGAAAATGTGTGACCGGCGGCAACTACATCTTCGGTAGCTGTTAATTCATAGATATCCCCGTTGGCCCAGTCCATGCTGGGAAACTCTGAATTCTTGATTATGAGTGTGTCTATGGTGATGAGGTCGGTCGAGGATGTGCCTGCGATTGTGAACGCATTGGTAATCCCGTTCTTGCCCAGCGACACATTCTTGAAGCTGATCTCATCCAGTCGTAGATTGGCGGGGACGTTGATCTCCAACGTCTGGCTCCGATCCGCTGGGAACTCTCGATCCACTACAGGGGAGCCAATCATGGACGGAGCCGCATAGGACGCGCCCGTCATCGGCCATGTGATTTCCTGATCGCCACTGGAAATTAACACAAACATCGAGGCAATGAACCCAAGGGCGACCGTCGCCAGAGACCCGACGATGAGCTTGCCTCCGCCCAGATACACGCCGCCTGGGAGAGGTAGCCGGACCCGCGTTAGACCGCCAAACCGGACACTGAGGGACGGTATCGAGAACGTAAAATCTCGTCTACTCATCGGTCTTTATCCTTCCCTTGATTTCATCCGACATGATCGACACGATTGAGGATGCGGCCGCTGTCACTGGCAAAGCGAAGATGGAAAAAGCGACTAATATTATGTCGCGTCAAAGGTGTGGAGCGATTTCAGCCGGTTTGCTGGTGGTTTTCCACACAATAAGCACCCCCAATGTCACGAAAGCTAAAAAGAGCGGGCCGACCAACACAATCGTTAAAAATTGTGTCCCCGTTAGCGTAGTCTTTGTCCTCGCTTCAAGTTCCACGATGCGCCGGTGGGCTTCTTGTAGCTCTTCCTGCAAATCCTCAGTCGCCATCGCCTGCCGCCCCCGAAATGAAATGGTTCTCCAGACGCGCCAGTCGGTCAATGATGCCGTCGTAGCGTTCCTTCGATTGCCGCAGATATTCGTCATGGCGTCGGGTCGCGTCTCGACGCAGATTTCCCACTTGGGCGGTCAGCCGACCGAAGCGGTAGATGAGATTAGCCAACGCTAGAACGACCACGGCAATAACGGTAATGAGACTGGCGATGATCGCTGGGTCGGTCATTTCCGTCTGCGCTTACGGGCGTACTCTCGTAGCTTGGCCTCGCTCATCCCGGTGCGGGTCTTCTTGCCCGACCGTTTCCTAGCCAATTCCGCGCCCATGAACCTGCGCTGCTTTGCCGATTTCGCTGGCATAAAACTCCCTATACCCCGAACGCCTTCACCGTGTCGAAGTCCTTTACCTGGAGCGTCACGGTGATGTCGGACGTTGCCGCGTATGTCGGAGTTCCCGTAGTGATGAGGAATCCGTACACGGTTCCCCCTGCCGACCATAGCGGGACGGACAGTCCGTACAGGTAGTGATAGGAGTTGTCAATAAAAACCTGCCTATTGCTTGCAGAGGTCAGAGAGTCTTGATAGATGATCTTGGGGAGGTCGCTATCGGTTAAGTCGATCTCATCCCCATCATCGATGGTCGCTGGCGCCGACTCGAATAGGATCACAAGGTAGTCAACAGCCTGCGCCGCGTTATCGCATACGGTGATCGACTGAAGCGTGCCGTTGCGAAGGCCGCTAAATGTCAGCAGGCCGCCGACCACGTCGTTCGCGGTGTAGGTCTGCACGATGACTGCCGGGGTGACTTTGAATCGTCTTATAACCATCTATGCCTCAACCACCGCTATCCGGGTCTGGCCTATCTCCCCATGCCCCGTGTCCTCCACGTCCTCCATGTTAGTGACATCCACGTAGTAGTTCTGAGTGTTGCCGTCGTCATCGACAAACGTGAACTCTACCTGAGTGCCAGTCTCTATCGCCGTGATTAGGTCCGCCTTCATTTCTTTAGGCGTCTTGCCGCCGTAGCTCTCGGAGCGATCCAGCGTGAACTCGAACCCGTACTTGGGAGGAATCTTTCTTCGCCATTCCAGACTGAGTGATTTCATGTCTGGAGTCTTAGTTGCTGTGACGTTACTGGTTAAAATAATCCTAAAACGTATAGCGCGAAAGGCAATACCCGCCGCAGATGAATTATTCCCAAGGTCTGGGAATGTTGCAGTCGTCACGCCACTGGAATTAATAGAAGTCTCAGTAGATTCAAAACTAGAAGAATAATCTAAAGCATATCCAACCCGCACCGTTTCATTTGACCCTGCTCCACTAACGTCAACGCGAATCCTGATTGCCGTCTTGTCGATCTCGTTCTGTCCGGCATTAAACCAAGGCGTTAGGAGATGACGTGTCCCCACAATTTGGTCATACGAAATGGTGTCTTCGTCAGGATTGATCTCGCCCACTCGAAGTTCACTGTATCGTAGACGATTAAGAGACGCATGATACTCACGATAGGTTGCATTTGCCGCACTAACATGGGCGCTTTCTATGGTGTTAGAGCCTTCCCTCGCTGTCCAATGCCACCCTATACCGGAGTAAGACCAGATGCTATTTACAGATGCCGCTCCATTTGCAACAGCCAATAAACCTGTGTGTGTAGGTATAAGGCGATCAATCTTTCCGCGATAAGCGCTAGGAAGGCCCGATCCTTTATCAAGTCCAATCGAGAGAATAATCCCTCTCGTAGGATCATAACGCCAGACGGCCATCCCGCCAGGGCAAATATAAATGTCCCCATTCCAAGTAGCGGCGCCTTTCCCTGCATCAGCGTTTTGAGGGAAAGCGACTTTCGTTCTCACGAATCTCGCATTGGCCGCATCGTGGGCATACAGCCCGACCTCTGTGGCCGCATAAAGAATCTCTTCCCCGGCTGCATCTGGCCCAACAAATAGACCATTCACATACCCGGTAGGAAGTGGCAACTTGGCGTCGTTGACCTCCACGCCTATCGTACTGGAGAACCAGAGCTGTCCGGTGTTGTCGATACCCCAGAGACGGTCGTCCCAGAACGCCATGTGGAGAGTATCGGTCGTATCGTCGGTATAGGACGTTCCATTGGAAGAGTAAGAGTACCCACCGGTGTGTGCAAAGGCTACATACTCAGTGGTTCCGAAGGTGAAGTTCAGAGAGTCCGTAACCTGTGCCGGGAAGTCGTGAACCTTGCCCCCCCAACTGTCGGAACCCGGCGTGTAGATATATGCGTCCGTGCCGCCGTTCAGTGCGCAGACAATAAGCCCGGCGTGTTCATTTATCTCGTCGATTGATCCTGAAACACTTGGATTTGCGGCATCATCATCGTCAGGAGGTAGAATTAAATGCCCTTTATAACGGGTATCAAGATCAGAAAAAGCAAACCTGTTTAACCCTTCCTTGCCGTCAGTTGTGTAAAGCCCAACGCCGCCTGTGAAATCATCCCAGATAATAATGGACGTTCTTGGGTTGGAGTCCTTGTCAACATCGCCTAGAATAACCTTGCCAGGATACTGGGATGTGACGATCGTGCGGACCCTGCCGTCGCCGCCGAGAGGGTAGCGTTCGCCATTGAGAAAGATTTCTCTCTCTACGCTCACACGGTTGGTCATGGCCTACTCAACCACGCGCACGTTGGTCAGCATAGGGAGCCTTCGGTACGCCTGTGACGCCCTGGCCTCCCACATGGCTATCTGGCGCTCTGTGCGCTCGTTCTCAGGCCCGTAGGCCGATAGCGCAAGGGCAGTTGCCTTTGCTATGACGTAGTCGTCGCTTACCTCATTGACAGTAGCGTTGGCTGTCAGCAGCGTGGGCTCGTCACCGCCCACGATCTTCATCAGCGAGTAACCGATGGTCGAACGCCCCGCGTTGGATAGGATTAGATATCGGTTGTTCTTGTCGATGTGCCAGAGGCGGTTGGAAACCGGCGTCCAGATAGCCTCGTCGTTATGGACTGCCCGTATATCGTCTATCCATAGGGTCTGGCTGTCGTTATCTCCTACGTCGTCCTCTATGCCCACTGAGATAATAGCCGTATCCTCGTCTGCCTTTACCAGAGGCTCCCGGCAGAAAGTCCATGTGTCGGCAGTCATGGCGGGGAAATTCAGCAGTTCGATCGCCGAAACAGAGCCAGCGGTGTCGTCCAAGAGCAACTTGTAATCCGCCGCCGTCGTGTCAAAAGAAGCCCTTGCCCACCACTCGACATGAGTGTAGTCGGAGATGTCGATGGACGTGATAGTGTTGTGGGCAATCACTGCCCCTATACTCACTGAGCCGATAGTCAACTTGTTAGACTTGCCGCGCTTTTTAAGCTGATCGACAGTCTCGGTGCTTACGTTAGTTCCGGCAGTCCATTGGGAGTTGGCGCTGTCTATTACCTTCTCCTTGACGCTGGAACGGTACTCCAGGCGGTTGATCATGGAGAAGCCCGAAGGGATATCGAACCGGGTCTGAACGCCGTCTGCGAACAGGGTGATATTCTCGTCCGGGTTGTAGGCGCGGCCATAAAGGCCGAGAACTGCCGAATCTATGAATGAGTGAATGGCGTCCGGCCTGTACCTCTCGTCCCAGAGCATGTATGTCTCAGATGTAGACGGGGTTCCGGTGAGGGCATCGTGCGTCAGCACCCCAGACCCGTTATCGTCCGTAACGCGCACGATCTCGCCCGATTCTCCCCCAGAGGTAGCGTGGAGCCATCTGCCGTTGGCAGAGTCCGCCGTGCCCTTCCACTTCGTGTCGGTGTTGGAAGTAGCAGACGAAACTGCGGTCCAAGAACCCTCGAAGATCGCCCCGAGATTATACCCGATGGCAGTCTCGATCTGAATCCTTGTCCTGTCAGCTAAAACGGGCATGAATCACTCTGCCTAGTCGCCAGCGACTGCTGATAATTTAGAATCATTCTTGTTGTTCGTCGTGGTGGTCGTGTCCGGCTCGGCTATCTTCGCCTTGAGTTCGCGTTCTGGGTGTCGCAGCATCGCTATCCCCCCTCTAGGGTTGCGACTCGCTGTTCGATGGACGGACCAGCAGCTACGATCTCGGCAACACGGTTGACCATCTTGTCGCCCTGACGCATCCCCGCCTGGATGGCCTGCTTCTGGTCGTCAGTGTAGTCGTTCTCAGCCGAGAAGTTGACCACGATCTCAGTTCCCCATGAGATGCCGGTGATATTCACTCGCGCCCGAATCTGATCAGGGGTCAGGGCCTCTAGTTTATTTGACATCATCGCCTTGAATTCTTCGTCCGTCATCGCCTTGCCTATAGGCGCCTTGAAGTAGGCCGCAGGTAGGCGGTCAACCTGAGCCTTTTGGTTTGCTGTGAAGGCCATGCTCGCTCCTTAGAAGGCTGTGGCGTCGTTGTCTCCGATGGTGGAGCCAGTCGAGCCATCGGTAATGGCGCCGTCTGTCCGGTTGCCGTCCACGATGCAGTTGTCTCCACCAGCATCAAGTGTGATGGCGCTGCCAGCAGAGTTGGATGAGTTGCCGATTATGACGGAGTTGTCGCCCGTAGACTCCACTGCGATGCCGACTCCATGCACACCAGAGGTGATGACGCAGTTCACAACGCGGCTGCGCGCGCCGTCAATGACGATGCCGTCTAAGTCCGCGCCCTGCACCATACAGCCCTCGACAAGGTTATCGACAGCCCCGCCAATGATTCGGATGCCGTCATCGCCTGCATCCTCAACGCTCACGCCTCGGATGATATTCCTGTTCCCGTCGACGTTCACACCGTGGTAATTACCGCCCGACGTGGTCTGGGCAGATATATTCTCCACAATATTCTCAAGGTTCGATGTGGCGATTGCATGGTTAGCGGTGCCTCCATCGACCAACGTGCCTGTTCCGCCGCCGTTCACATAGCAGTTGCTGCCACTAACTATAAGACCGTCTAGGTTTACGCCATTTTGGCAGATAAGTGAACATCTGTCGCCACTCAGCGTTACCACTCCCTGTATGTCGCAACCCGCGCCCAGCACCATTGCTATATCGTCGCCAGATAGCGTGATCGCTGCCTGTACCACTGTTCCAGGTTCCATCGTGATGAGAACATTGTTGGTGGAAACGGTCAGTCCTGCCGCGTAGGTTCCCTGCTTCACCCAGAGTGAATAGGCGCCGCCGTCCAGCGCGTCATCCGCCGCCCCAAGGGTCTCGAACGTGCCGGAGCCTCCGGCGTCCACCACGCCGTCCAGCGACTCGTTGATGCCCTTGACCAAAAGTTGCTCGTTCGCCGATACGACTTTGACATACATTTGCGGATTGACCATTAGTTTACCCCCGGATAGTAGAGGCGGTTGTTAGATGACTCGCCCCTCTTTCTAGCCTGTAACAAAAACTCGTTCATGGCCTTGCCGATCTGAATGCGTTCCTCTGCGGTCGGAGGGCGCTTGTGTTCCTTCTCGTCTATGCCCCGCATCCAGTTCTCAGCGGCCTCGCCAGCTCTATCCTCGATCTCCGCTCTCGTCACGTCCGAGTGGGCAACCACCTGCACCTCGTGCTGCTTGCCTTTGTACTTGAACATGAACTTGTAGATGACCGCCGTCTGTCGCTCGTTCTGACGACGCACCTCGATATCGTTAACGTCGGTATGGGCCATTCCTTCTGGAGTCCAGAGGAAAGAGTCCAAGTTCGGTTTGTGACCGTTCGTTCCTAACAATCCGTCCCCTTAGTGAAAGGCTTCGCAGAAAACCAAACGGCATTCTAATGCGAAGCCTTTATTCCTATTCTGATAAGCGCCCCCGTAGGGAGAGGATAGATCCCCTCCCCTACGGGGTCTAGAGTTAACTTATGCTTAGTACAGGTTCATAAGCATGACTGCATGGTACTCATCGTTTACAGCTACTTTGCCATGCACTCTGGCAAGAGCAGGAGTAGTATCTGCGCCAACAGCAACCAGTGAACCAGCGTGTGTGCCGCTAGCGCCAACGAGTGTTCCAATGGCAGGTGTTCCGTCCATAGAAGCAACTCCCATCCCCGCAACCTGTACCCACCCGAAGTAGTTGGCGGCAATCTGGCAATTTGTAAGGCCCACAAACCGCCCTGCTACAGCGGCGGGAGCTACTACCACATCCTTGTAAGGACTCTTGATCAGACCTGCTGTTTCTGTGCCGTTAGTAACCGCAATTTGGGTTTTATCTGGCTCATCAAGAGTTAGAGCCAACGTAGCAGAAGCGTCAGCTTGAGGATGGCTCTTAATCTTGTACCAGAGCCTTGATCCTGCTGTTGAAAGCGTTGGTTTGTTGAAGAAGAGGTATCCCTCTGCATAGAGATTTTTTGCTGCCGCAGTGCCTTCAAGCGTGACGGTGATTGAGCTAGCGCCAGCAGCCGTTGTTGCCACTGCAAGGTCTTCATCGTGATGTGCTACAGGAGCCTCGCTTGCCACAATATGCCCCTCTTCAAGGGCAGTAGCGCCATTCTCTACATATCGAAATTTCCTGCCATCTGGAAAAGCCATCTCAGCCCCAAGGACTTGCTTCTGGGTAGAGGTGGTTTGTTTTTCCCATCCATAAAATCCACTTACTGTTGCTGGAAATGCCATTATCTAAACCCCTTTCAAGGTCATATTTACAGGTTCTATGCCCTGCGATCAGCCGATAAGATTACCCCGCACGACCTCGGCCAATCGTTACAGCCATGCGGTTTTATGCGTTTATGCGTCCTACGCTACCTTTGCCTCTTTATGCTTCCCCAAACGGTGAAAGCGCAGAGAGGCTTTTGGACTCTTGCTGTCTGCCTTGACCACGAAATCGCAGTCGGGGCACTTGGTCTCGTCCGGCACGATAGGCTTCGGAGGGTCCTCGAACGCCTGGAAGGGCGATACCTCTTCCTTGACGAGTATGGAGATATGCCCCTCTTCGTTGACCACCGCCCTGTCCCAATCGCGCTCTCTGCAAGCCTTGCACCGGCAGTCCTTCGTGGGCTTCCAGGGCAGGACTCCCTTCACGGCCATTCTGAGCTTGTGGTCCATATATGCCGGTTGATTCGGCACTATAGCCCCGGCTGGCCTAGTTTGGGAGCCATCAAGATTGAACTTAGGAGCGTGCCTCCATAGGTCTTCCCTCGGTTGCCATTCCTTCAGGTACTCGCCTTTTATACCGTAACTGGCAAGCTCTTTCTTTAATGCCTGTCTCTCAGCCGTGTTCATTAGGAGGCTGTAGTTGTCGGGGCGCTAATGTCATAAATCATTGGTGCGCCCTTACTGTCGTCCAGTTCGAACACACCGTAGTCGGCTGTGATTACGACCTCGGTGCCTCGAAGGGAAGCGTCTCTCTCGCGTTCTGTGCGCATCTTGACCGATGTGAGTGTTGCCATCGCGCTCTGGTCTGCGATGCAACCGTATCCATCACCGTCTGAGTCTGCCGGGATGTTGCCAGCCTCAAAGATCGGCACGCCGTTCATCGGCCTAAGTCCGACATAGAAATCCTTGAGCAGTTCCTCTGACCATCCATGTGGGACTGGGTAAGTTGCCGAAGGAGTAACAGCGGCGCTCTTTACGAACTCCGCTATGGCGTTGGGGTGATGAACCACATATACCTTGCTGCCGAACTTATTGGCCTTGGCAAATGCGATACAGCCCGCAAGGTTAACAGCACTTAACTCTCTAGAAGCCAGCCCTAGGTCTGTGCCGCTATTGAGATTTTCGTAAAGAGCCTGAACGTCGGTGTCCTTCTTTCTCGCCATGCCCTCGCCAAGTTGGCGTCCCACCATCTGGAACACGTTCGGCACGGACTGCCTGACGAGCTTGTCGGTCAAGACCACCTTGGCCCCTACCTCTGCCGCCGTAAGGTCAACGGTGGTCATCCCGATGTCTTCCTCGTCTATGATGTCCTGACCGTCGGCAAGGTCGCTCATGGACATCTGCGCTACCTTGGGCACCGTTACCTGCTTCTCGCCGTTTTTCAGTCCGAATTGCTCAGTGAGAGCCATCATAGGAGCGTTATGCTCCTCGGTGTATCGGGCCGAGGCGATCATGACCTTCTGGGCATTCTCTAGATTTCCGGTTGTGGCTGTCTGTGCCATTATTGCTCCTTATCCCCCTGAGATTGTTCTCATAGCTTCCGATTCTGCTGGTGACCACTGTGACGCGGGCTTGCCCAGCGCTGAGTCAACGAGCCTGTCCTGGCTGTTGCCCTGCACAGGGGAGGTCTGATTGTTGTCCATAGACTGAGGAGCGACCTGCCCCCTCTTCATGCTAGCGACCTCTGCCTTGAGGGCCGCTATCTCTGTATGGCTCTTAGCCGATCTTTCCATCTCCTGCGGAGTGTTGTACTGCATCAGCTCCTGTGGGCTGACGTTGTGCAACTGCCCGTAGTAAAAAGCGGCGTTCATCTTTCCCTGTTGGAATTCAGCGTACTGTTGGGCCTGCTGCTGCGCCTGCATAGCCTGCTGACGGTAGTATGTCTGCTGTTGGGCTATCTGAGCGGCCTCGGCAGGCATAAGACCCTGGTTCTGGAGCTCCGTCGCCATCTGCGCAGTCTGCTGTTCGAGCAACTGGCTCTGACGCTGCAACTCCGCCTGCTGAAGTTGCTGTTGGTAGGCTTCGTTCTGCTGTCGAAGAATCTCTAGTTCGTTCGGAACGACAGGCGCAACCGGCGTAGGCTCAACGGGTGTAGGCGCAACGGGGGTTTCCGGGAAGGGAAGCTGTGGCTCTTCCTCGGCCACCGGAGCGAGTGGCTCATCGTCCGCCTCGGTCGGAGGCTCGTACAGATATGTGTCGTCGGCCTCTGTGTCGGCGGCGGCGTCTATGTACCCCTGAAAGCGTGCATCGTCTTCAGAGCCACGGTCTGGCGTGTTGGCTGGGACCGGCGGTTCTGTGATGGGATTCTGTTCAGTGGTCATAAAAAATAGTCGCTCCTGCTATATGCAAGGCGACTATTTGCGCACAATATTGTGTTCAATTCCTTGAGGACAGGCGAGAGCCTGACTCACAATCTATACCATGACCCTCGCAGTGTTGTCAATGCGAGTGATCTCAACGACGGTCTTGCACCGACCGCACTTGATGACCAGGGAGCCGGTTAGGTCCTCGGCCAGCTTCTTGCCGCACACTCGTGACCCGGCAGTCGTGGTTATCGTTATAGGGCACCTTACCTCGATCACTGCGGTGCGCCTACCGGGACAGGAGTGGGCTCTTGGGCAACGGGTTCAGGCATAGTCAAATACCTGATAAGCCTATCCATAATCTTCTGGCTCTCCGACGCTCCCCCTGGAGTGAAGCGAATTACCCCCAGTTCCGCCATTCTAGCCTTCTGTTTCTGGTGTTGTTGAACGCCCTTGATATTGACCGGGTCTATCTCATATTGCTTCACTAGCTCCCGCACGATATTTGATGCCGCAGAGCTCTTTAGCGTCGTCACCTCTCCGGTGATCCACAGCTTTGCGTCTATCTCTGGATGCGCCCGACGATACCTAGTTCGGTCAACTTTAATGCCCTTGGAGTATCTCTCCAACGGATCAGACGGAATATCCATATAGGCTTTCATGTCAGGACGCCATTGATCTTTGACTTCCCAGATTATATTTCTTGGACTAGCTCTAAGACCTAAAAACTCTCCAACGCCACGACCCGCACGGCCAAGGGGAGTCCCGCCCTCAAAAGCCATAGTCTGCGCCCATATCCACATAAACCTCTTTGCCACGGTCTCTGACATGGACATTAGGCCGTCGCGAGTTGGGTCTCCAATGTAGTCCTTGCCACTAAGCAAGTCATATCCGAAAGATATCGCCGGAGCCGCCTGAGCGCGATAGAACCTGAGGATAGGGTTTTTCATGTACTCCAGAGCGCCCCATCCTATTGAGGTATCCCTTAGTTTATTTGGGTCGGCGGCTGACTTTGCAAATAGGTTCATGATGCTGCGGACTTTGCTGCCGGGTCCTATGTTCTGACCACCAATGCGCCACGTCATGAACATGGGATGACCGGGGGTGAGATGATTTATAATATCCTTCTCGTCTTCCCCCATCGAATACGATACTGCAACTGTCATAGCGGCTATGGCGGCAACCCCACGGGCCATCGCTGTCCGGGCAAGTTGTCCGCGCAGTCCACCGTGAACGATATCGAATAGTAACGACGAAACTGCGCGGGTGTAACGAGAAGCAAGAAGAGAGGCAGTCTCTTGCTGTTGATGAATCTTGCTGACACCCAGACGTTCCGCAGATGTCACTCCCCTGAACTCGTTGATGAACTGCGTCAGGTCATCTATACGGGCAGGCGTGGTGCCATGATGGTCAAGGGCTTTTGCCATTTCTATGCCCGCCACGTCCATCGCGCCCTCAAACCCACGCGCAAACGGACGAGTCATCGTGGCGCCTACTTTTGCAATACCTCTTGGCCCTAAAAGAGCGGCCTGTTTCAGGGCCGATTCTCCGGGGGGCAACAAGGCTCGTTGTGTCGATAGGATTCCTCCTCGTCCCATCGCTTCGGTGTACTCGGTGGCTCCGCCCTTGAGGAGAACAAGGTTAGGATACTTTGCTAATATGGCCTGGTTCTCAGGCTTGGCAAGATATTTGTTCTGAAAACGTGTACTTCTCATAGCGTTCACAAACCCACCAATGGCCTTGCCGTACACTACAGGGTCTCCGCCTGCCAGAAAGAGCAACTGGATTGTGAACGGGCTAGCGTCACCGCCCAGCATAAAGAAGCGAGATACCGCATTAAATTGGTTTATGCTTCCAAGAGTTTTGTTGAAATCAGGATTGAGGCTCTCTCTAAGAATACGCGCTGTTTCCGCATCGAACACCTTCCCCGTAAAACGAGGCGCCTGCACTGTGCCCTCTTCAGCCGAGATTTTTTTGGCCTGCTTGCTTGCCTCGGTTGCTTTCTTCGTGGCCTCGTCAAGTTCCCTACGAACTTCGGCAATCAGCCCGCCCTCAAAGCGCGGCGTTGCCTGTCCGGGCCTTTTCACCCTCGTGCCTCTGATGGCGTCCCGGAGTTCCCGCAAGTCATCAAGAGCGTCCCTGCGTAGTTCCTTGACCACATTGTGGGGAAGCGTGAGAGGTTCCCCAAGCCCGATTCGGTATCGAATGAACCCAAGAGAACTTCTGAGCCTGGAAACCTTACGTTGCAAGGCTGGGTTCAATGGGTTCGCGGCAAGGCTATCTTCTGCCTCTTGGATTAATTTCTGCACCTTGCGAATGGCCCCGATCGACGGCACTTCCAGAACGCGTTCGGGCTGTTCCAAAGCCTTTGCCGCTTTGAGAACATCGGCAATGCGTATCCTGGTTGGCTCACGGAGTCTTCCCTCCAACTGTGGGAACAACCGTTCGATGGCATTCACCGTGCCTGTTGGCAGAGATTCGCCCCGCATAGCCCTATGTAGCGCGTCTATTGACCGTTTGGCAAGAGCAACACGTCTCTCAGCCTTCACTCTCGCTATCCTGACGCCTTCAGGCATAGACGTAGTCCGCCAGTCGATCCGTTCCAGCAGCCAGTCGGCCATGCGCTCATCGGCAACCCTGTTGTAAGCGGCCTGCACGTTTAGATAGAGAGCCTCGTCGTCTGGTATGTACCGGTATCCTTTTTCAATCGCTTCTTCGGCAGTCTTAAAGAACCTTTCCTTCTCCTGCCCTAATTTGGCTCCGACGCGCCCAGGACCCGCTCCTGTGATCCCGATGGCAGTAAGGTCATTCTTCGAGTTGTATCTGCCCCAGATGCGACGGCCAGCGTATTGGCCTCCTTCATCGAATGCCAGCTCGTTTATCTTGATGTTGTTGGTCTGAAGGTAGTCCAGCTTGGCCTTTTCCACATCGTCCGCGACACGAATCCATTCCTTCATTTCAGGAGTAGTCTGTGCGGCATAGCGTTCGGGGTATGTCCGCACTGTGTTGACCGTAAGTCCTTTAAGAGGCCCGCCTGCGATCAATCCCTCCTGGGTCAGCTTGCCAAAGACCTGTTCCTGAGTGCCGATTGCGCCAAGTCGCGCATTGGTGCGCTGTGTGAGTTGACGCGCTTGATCTCGCAACATGGCCCGACCCACTATGGACTGAGTCACCGGATCGTTGGCTACCGCGCTGGGATTAAATCTGCGTTGAATGGAACTCACTACAGGAAGGTTGGCAATCTCTCGCCATACGTCGGGGCGAGTCATGATTCCGACTATTTCATCGAAGTTAGATAAGTCCGACATGACGGAAAGACCGGCAACCCCTTCAGCGATAGCGTCCATTTCTGAGGGCGTCGGGCCAAGGGGCTCAGCCAACTCTCTCAATCTAGCAGTAATCTGTTCTTCCTCTATAGCGAGACGTTCCATTGCTGCGCCGACTTGTCCTTCAGGCATCTCAAATTGAGCAAATGGTCGTCTTCCGCCAGGTGCTTCTAATAACTCGTCTGGCATACCACTTTGTAGTTGACGCTCTATGTCAACTAAGCGTGATTGAAGCTGTTCTATTTCCTCTGCCGCTTCTCGACCTACCGATGTGACCGCTTCATCTGCAATCCGAGCCTCAAGTGTCACGATTTTCTCGCGTTCCTGGCGAAGCTTGTCGTCTATAGCCCTACGGCTAGCCCCCGAAACATTCTGGCGCATCTGTTCTAGGCGGGTTACTTCCCTCTTAGCGAACTGCAAGCTAACATCTGGAGAGGCAGCGACCGCTTCCCTGGTAGCCGCCTTGCCCCCGGCTCTGACTGCCTGTCTTGCGCCAAAGGCTCCCAGCTTGCCTACCGCGCCTACGCCCAAGCCCACGTTCCAGGGGTCGAGGGCCAGTTCCAGCGCTCCTTGCACACCTAAATCAACACGCTGGAAAGACCGTCCCCCAGGCAGTGGGACAGAGAAGGGCAGAAGCGGGACGTTGGCTGATGGCAAGGACACGTCTTCTTGAGCCTGCATAGCGGCCAAGAACGTCGGCATACCCTGTTCGCGCAACGCACGCGCACGTTCGCTCCGTTCCCCGAACTTGGATGTCAGTAGTGCCACGCTCTCCTTGCCCACCTTTTGACCCGTGACTATAGGCAGAAATCCTTCTCTAGTCCCTTCCTGTATGAACTCAGGCGTAAGAGGGTGTAGGGGCTGTCCAGTCTGCGGATTGAACAATTGACCCGTAGCGGCAAGATTCTTTAGCTGTTCAGTGGTTGGGCGTCCCGTTATAGGCGCACCCGATACGCCTTCAGGACCTAACGGGTCTGGCATAGGGGCGACAGCAGGCTGGGGCGCAAGCGTAGGCATAGGCTGTGGCGCAGGCGCTTGGGTAGGAAGTTTTTCTAGGCCAGGCATGACCGCTAAATCTTCTGATAGGCCGAGATCGCGCAGGAACTTCTTTCTGCGCTGTAGCTCTTGATCTTGCTCTGGAGTCAGAACATGTCCCTGTTCATGCGGCATGGTCTAGAAGTTCAGGAACCGCGCAGACGGAGCAAACCGGCTCGTCGTCGCGCCCCGCACAGACGGCGCGATCTGGCCGAACTGCTGACCGAAGTTATAGTTTCCCAGAAAGTCTGAGAAAGTATTGGTTGGTATCTCTCCCTGCCTGAATTGTTGTCCAAGTCCTCCAAGAAACTCGTTGAATATGTTCTTGAACTGTCCCTGGAAAAAGCGTCTCTGCGTTGGCGCTTGCCCGAACTCGTCTTGGAACGAGAAATACGCCGCCTCTGGAGACCCGGCTAGTGTTCTAAGTTCCTCGTCCATGAAGCCAGTGGGTAATTGCGGCGAAACCATAATTTCCTCCTAGAGCCCATATCTGAAGAGCCGCGCTACCTGCTCCGCACTCGCGTTAGGATTCTGCGCCATCCACCTGGTTTGGAATCGATTAAAGGCATTTGTGAGAAGATCGCGTCCCACCCCGGTTGCCTGCTGAATCGTTGGCAACGAGAACGCCTCAAATGCTCCGGCGGGCGTTCCAAACCTTTCTCCCAGAGCCGCTCCCAATGGATTCTCTTCTGGAAGAAACCCTGGAACAGGATTCCCCTCTACGTCATAGGTTATCCCCGGGAGAATACCCGCAAGTCGACTCAGTCGGTTTGCAAGACCGGCTCCTCTAAGGAAATTACCGCCGCTAAGGAAGTCCCCGAATTCTCCGGCGCCTCCTCCACTAATAGGTGGCTGCAAGCCGAACTGCGTTTGAGCCAGTGGATACAGGGCCGACGCCGCCTGTGACAGCGCAGGGCTTTGGGCAAATGGAGAAAGAGACAGGAATCTTCGGAAGGCCTGCGGTTGGGTTGGCCTTCCCGCGACGGTCTCTCCCCACGGCGTTGTGGCGGCCCGACCGGGCGGTGGGACGTCAGCAACGGTATCTCTAGGGTATTGGCCTCTGCCAGGAACATGGTAAGAGTCCGGGGCGTCCCTCTCTTCTTTCGTAAGGTTCATTTC
>Ga0208449_1001047_pt1 | contig 15605 bp, 12 predicted proteins | sample MalvireepMed_s17_FD_184247 | JGI IMG/M metagenome (GOLD analysis project Ga0208449, IMG submission 184247) | Marine viral communities from the Global Malaspina Expedition - Malaspina viral metaG DeepMed_s17 (SPAdes) (version 2) | ecosystem: Environmental > Aquatic > Marine > Oceanic | place...
GCCCTGGCCAAAACAATGATCCACGCCCAGTCAATGGTCGGTGCGGAAAAGATTCCCATCCCCGGCAAGTGGGCAACCGACGACGACTGGTCCGAGGTCTACGGAAAACTGGGACGGCCCGATGCCGCGACAGGGTACGAATATGATTTCGGCGAGGCCGAGGTCGATCAGGATTTTGTCAACGGGTTTTCCGATGTCGCCCATAAGGCAGGCTTGTCTGATCGACAGGCCAAGGCACTTGCGGGCTGGTACATGGAACAGATGCCTGAGGCGGCGGACCCGGAGGCGGTCAGCCAGAATGTCGAGGCATCGAAGCTGGAGGCAGTGGCTGAACTGAGGAAGGAATACGGCAATGCCTTTGATGATCGCGTAAAGCTCGGCGACAACCTTCTAATTGAGTTCGGGTCTGAAGACCTCATGGACCTGCGTCTCTCAGACGGCACGCCCCTGATCAACAATCCGGCTTTCGTCAAGACGATCATAAATGCCGCTCATTATATACAGGAAAGTGTTTCGGAAGATAAATTAATCGGCGACAAGGGCTCCGGTGCCATCACGCCAGGCGAAGCCGATCAGAAACTGCAGGAATTGATGCGCGAGGACGGCCCCTATTGGGACCAGCGCCATCCGCAGCATGACAGCTACGTCAGGCAGGTGCTTGAAGCGCATGAGCAGAAGCACCCTAACGAAGAGGACTAATTCACGCCGGCAGACTGTCTGACAAACCGCAAGGTCCAGGCAGCAATCCGGCGCGACCAAGTCGGGATAAGCTTTTCGCCCCCGCAAATCCATAAACCCCGAGTCCGTGATTCCCACGGGTAGCTCTTCATTTTAACTTAAAGGCAAGGAGCTTGTATGAGTACACAGGTAACTACAGCCTTTTCACAGCAATTCTCTACGAATATCCAGATGCTCTCGCAGCAAAAGGGTAGTCTTTTGAGACGAGCTGTTAGTGAGGAGTCAGTCGTGGGCGAAAAAGCGTTTTTCGACCAGGTCGGTTCGGCTACCGCACAGAAAAGGACGTCACGACATGCGGATACTCCGCTGTCTTGGTAACAGGACCGATATGCGGCAACGCATAATCGATAATCTGGTGAATTGCTGGAAACCCCTAACGTAAAGTCGAGGGCAATCAGCAGCGAAGCCCGAAAGGGAACGTTCAACGACTATCTCGCAAGAGAGTACGCCGCAAGCGCGGTGGAAGCGCCAGACATCCCAAGCGGATGATGATATAGTCTCGACCCTGGTTAAAGTCAGGGCAGCCGAAAGGCGGGCATGAAGTAGCGTCTCATGTTGAAGTAAACGGACACCCCCCATTCTCGTAGAATGGTCACAATGGATTCCTACGAATACGCTGATCTTATCGACGATCCAGATAAGGTTGCCATGTTGGTAGATCCGACGAGCAGTTATGCAAATGCTGCCGCCTATGCTATTGGGCGTGCGGTTGATGATTCGATTATTGCGGCGGCGCTGGGAACGGCGTATACCGGGAAATCGGGCTCGACTTCTACGAGCAACTCCAACAGCGTGGGCGTCGGTTCTCCGGCGGCTGGGTTGACAATTGCCAAGCTTGTTGAAGCCCGAAAGGCTTTCGACAACGGCAGCGTCGATCCATCGATACCCAAATACATCGCGGTCGGACCTGAGCAGATCGAAGACCTGCTCAATAACACCACGGTGACAAGTGCAGATTACAACTCGGTAAATACTTTGCCTATCTAGCTGGCGACAGTTAGACGAAACCTCATCAAATTCGGGGAAGTCTGTAAGATGGTAATCCCGAGCCAAGCCCGAAAGGGAAGGTGTAGAGACTAGACGGTGAGCATCCCAAGCGGATGAAGGGATAGTCCAGACCACAAACGGAGACATCCGGCGGGGAAACCCGTAGCTGGTATGAAAGGCACTTGTACAGGGTGAAATCGACACGTTCCTGGGCTTCAGATTCATTACCTCAACCAGACTGGAAACTGACTCCAGCTCATATCGCAAGGTTATTGCGTGGGCTGAAGACGGGATCAAGCTGGCGATGGGCCGTGATCTTATGTCCAAAATCGAACCTCGCGCAGATAAATCGTATTCCACGCAAGTCTATGTGTGTGCCACCTTTGGTGCCACCCGCATGGAGGAAGCCAAGGTATGCGAAATACTCTGTTCGGAATAGGAAAGGAGATAGCTAGATGACTACAAAAAATAGCACGCTCGTTTCCAATTTTATAGCGAGCCCACAAGTCTTCAGTCCCAGCTACCAGCTGGCTGGCGTAGCTAGAGTCGCTCAAGGCACGATTGCATTGGCAACGACTGATATCGACAACAACGATATCATTCACCTTGCACCTGTGCCTGTTGGCGCTTCTATCACGTCGATCAAGCTGGCATCTGACGACATGGACTCAGGCGGTTCTCCATCACTGACCTTCAATGTTGGCCTGTACACCACGGCCAGCACCCCTGTGGTCAAGGATGAGGATTGTTACTCCACCGCGATCACGCTTGGCCAGGCTGCTACAGCCTTCACCGAGTATGCTTTTGAGGTGCGTGACGTAAACGTCTGCGGCCAGCGCGTCTGGGAAGATGCGGGCGAATCCTCCGATCCTGGCGGACAGTACTACCTGTCCCTCACGGTCCAGGCAGCAGCTGCTACAGCTGCGGCTGGGGATATCGGCTTCATCATCACTTACGTTGTAGACTGATGAAATTGGGGGGCTGGCGATTGCGGTCCCCCAAACTTCTCTGATCGAAAAATTTGACAGGTGAACTATGGCAAAGAAAGCTAGACCAAAAAAAATAGTTACGTCCAGCGGAACCGAGGTAATTGACTCCGATGAAATTCGGGCACGAACCAATCGACCGAGCTGGGCCAAGAAAAAGAAATAGCCAGGTATCTTTACCCTGACATTGTGACGGCTGACGAGGCCGACAGTCTGTGGTGCGGACGCCTGCCGCTGACCCATCCTCTGGTTGAGCGAGTGGCAGCCCTGATGACCAGTGCGGCCATCGTGCCCCAGGCCTATGCCCGCGTCGAGGACAACCGGGACGGCCACCCCTGGCATTTCGATACCGGCGATTCCGGCCACATGCCGTGGTGCCGCTGGTCTGCCAGTGTTTTGCTGTCGCCGCCGGATACATTCTATGGCGGCGTGTTTCAGTTCCGTCATCCCGATCAGTTTGCAGACAATTATCTGGGCGCACTGATCTATTCCTCCGATGAGGAACATCGCGTGACACCTCACGAAGGTGTGCGAAAGGTATTGCTTATATTTTTAGGATCTAAAAATGGCCAGTGAAGTAGAGACAATAAATTCCGCGCTCAATATGCTGGGTGCGACAAACATCATTGCCAGGGATGAAGACACCAAGTCTGCGCGTGTAACAAACCAGCGTTTTGATGCTGTACGCGATGCAGTCTTCCGGGCACATCCCTGGAACTGCCTGGTCACCAGATCTGCCGTCGCCGCTGATAGCGACAGTCCCGCCTTTGACTGGTCGTACCAGTTCACTCTCCCCTCCGATCCCTATTGCCTGCGCGTCATGCGCCTTGATTACCTGGACATCGAGTTCCGCGTCGAAGGCCGGAAGATCCTCTGCGACGAATCCTCCATCAATCTGGTTTATCTCGCCCGCGTTTCCGATCCCAATCAGTGGGACGCACTGCTGAACGAGGCCATTGCTGCGCGTCTTGCAAGTGAAGTCAGTTTTGCCCTGGTGCAGTCCACCAGCCTGACGGCTAACCTGTATGCGCTGTATGAATCGAAACTGTCCGAGGCGAGGTTTACGGATGCAACGGAAGGTACTCCAGGCGCCGTCTCGGGCGTTACCAGCTCGGGTGCGCTGCAGAGTAATACACTGATCAATGCGCGGCTTTAGGGTTTGCCCTAATGGCTAAAGTAAATTTCGCGTTTTCAAACTTTACAGCTGGAGAGCTGTCTCCCCGACTGGGAGGGCGGACGGATCTCGCCAAATATTATAATGGCTGTAATGTCATGGAGAACTTCCTGGTGCATCCGCACGGCGGTGCATCCAGGCGTCCAGGCACGCGCTATGTTGCTGACTGTAAGAGCAGTGCGGCCAAATCTAGGCTGATAAATTTTCAGTTCAACGTGGAGCAGGCGTACATTCTGGAATTTTTTAACAACGGATTCAGAATTTATAAGGACGGCGGGCAAGTGGAGAGCGGATCGCCAGCTGCAGCCGTCGAGGTCACAACCACATATACCACCGCGCAGATCCCTGATCTGAAATTCGCGCAGTCGGCTGATGTGATGTACATCGTTCATAGTGCCCATCCGGTGAGGAAGATCAGCAGGACATCGCATACAGCCTGGACGATCACGGATGTTGTATTCGCCCGAGGGCCGTTCCTCGACGCCAACACGACAACCACAACAATGACGGCCAATGCCAGGTCAGGATCATCGATCACGATCACGGCCAGCTCAGTTACCGGCGTCAACAGCGGCAACGGGTTTACCGCAGCTGTCGATATCGGCAGGTTTATAAAACTGCATCACGGCTACGCGAAAGTAACGGCGGTGGGATCGACGACATCGGTCACTGCCACTGCGCTCGAAAACGATAACTTCATCGAGGAGATAGAGCCTACCTACGCATCCAACACCATTGGGTTTGTTGAAGGCGATCCCAGTTCAACCGGCCTGGAACATAACGACCGCATCACCGACTCGGCCAAGCAGTTTGTCGAGCAGGGCTTTGAAAAAGGCATGACGATCACGGCGACAAATGCCAGCACCAGCGCAAACAATACTGACTACCTTCTGGTTGCAGTAACCGAGGATACATTGCTGCTGGCGCCGTCGGATGACTGTGTAACCGAGGCAGCCAGTGCGACCATTACGCTGGTCGGCAAGCTGGTTGCAGATACGAGCTGGGCGCTGGGTGCGTTCCATCTGACAAACTTTCCATCAGCCGTTGCGTTTTACGAACAGCGTCTGGTGCTGGCGGCAACCAACAACCAGCCGCAGACACTTTTCTTTTCAGTCGGTGCGGACTTTGAAAATTTTACAGGAGGGACCAACGCCGACAGTTCGCTGACATACACCATCGGGTCGAACCAGGTGAACGTCATCCGGTATCTGAGCAGTTCCAGATCGCTTCTGGTAGGAACAAGCGGCGGTGAATTTGCGGTCAGGGCCTCGGGTAATGACGAACCCCTGACGCCAACCAATTCGCAGATCAAGCAGCAAAGCGCCTATGGCTCGGCCAACGTCCAGCCGGTCCAGGTCGGTAACGCGGTGCTGTTTCTGCAGCGGGCCTACAGGAAGATCCGCGAGCTGACCTACAACTACGATTCAGACAGTTACGTTGCACCAGACCTGACAATCCTCTCGGAGCATATTACCGAAGGCGGGCTGTCGGAAATGGCGTACCAGCAGGAGCCCGACAATATCGTCTGGGCTGTGCGTGACGACGGCGTTCTGATCGGCATGACATACCGGCGTGAGGAGCAGGTTGTGGCCTGGCACCGCCATGTGATCGGCGGCGTATCAGGCACGGCGACAGTGACGGTTACCGACTTTGCAAATATCGCAGTCGGGACTGAACTGAAGCTGACTAAAAGCGATGGCACCAGCGTGACATTCACGTCAGAAGCTGTGAGCGGTGATGCACCTGCAGAGACCCTGGGGTTTCGCCCCAACGAAAGTAATGACACGACGGCTGACAATATTTTTACCGCAGTCAACGCTCACGCAGATTTTACTGTCGCCAACCCGGCTGCCAACGTGGTTACCATTATTGAGACTACGCGGGCCGGCACCGGCTTTCTGAGCATTGAAAGTACGGATGATGTCCGCCTCGCGGTAACCAGCCAGTCCAACGCACTGGTCGAGAGTGTCGCGACGATACCAGGCGCTGATGAAGACGAGGTCTGGATTGTGGTGCAGCGCACCATCAACGGCGCGACCAAGCGGTACATCGAATATATGAAGTCGTTTGATTTCGGCACCGATATCGAGGATGCGTTTTTCGTAGACAGCGGGCTGAGTTATGACGGCACGGCGGTAACGACACTGTCGGGGCTCGACCACCTTGAAACAGAGAGCATGCATATCATCACCAATGGGGCAACGCACACCAACCAGACGGTGGCGTCCGGTGCTGTCAGTCTGACGCGCTCGACAACAAAGGCCCATGTCGGCCTGCCGTTCTCATCGACCCTGCAGACCATGCGTCTGGAAGCCGGTGCCACAGACGGCACGGCGCAGGGCAAGGTGAAGAGAATCGACGAGGTCACTGTGCGGCTGTTCAGAACGGTTAACGCGCTGGTCGGCGGTGATCTGACAACACTTGATCGGATCAGTTTTCGGTCAGGCGCAGATGCGATGGACGCGGCGATCCCGCTGTTCACCGGCGACAAGCAGATTGAGCTGCCAACCGGATTCGACCAGGACGGCTTCGTTGTGGTCCGCCAGGATCTGGCACTGCCCATGACGCTCATCGCAGTGATCGCACGGGCTCAGACCTTTGATTAGGCTCATAGACTTCCAGGCTGATCATGCGGAGGAACTGTTTACCAAAAGCACAACCCTGGCGACTGCCGACAGCAAGTACACGTTGCGGCACTGGCTGGATCGAATGGAAAAAAAGGATCGTGCCTTCACCCTTATCGACAACGGCCATCTGGTTGTGTCTGGCGGCATTATTCCGATCTGGGAGCGCATGGGGGAAGCCTGGCTGATCCCGAGCGACCAGATACCAAAATATAAACTGAAAATCATCAAGACTCTACGGGACTATATTGGATCGATTACGGAGGAGGACAACCTCCGGCGTCTGCAGGCGACTGTCCGCACTGACTACGAGGTGGCCGTGCGGTTCATCGAGTTCATGGGATTCAGGCGTGAGGGTCTTTTGAAAAATTACGGTCCCGATGGGGTTGACCATTTTATGTATGCGAGGATTCCCGAATGACTTATGTCGCAGCCGGAGCATCACTGCTCGGAACATTCATGTCGGTGCAGGGGGCGCGAGCCCAGGCCAAGGGTCAGGCAGCAGCTGCCAGGTATAACGCCAAGGTCAAGGATCGCAATGCGAAGGCGCTTGAATACGAAGCAGACTGGGCAAACATTGTCGGCGGCATGGAGATTCAGGAATTTCTGGATGATGCCGACAGGTTCAACGCGATGGTGTCGAGTTCCAACCGGAAAAACGGGTGGGCAAATACAGGGACTGCGCTCGATGTATTCATGGACTCGATTGCCGAGCAGGAAGAGGAGGTTGCCAATCGAAAGACCGGCATTATTGCCCAGCAGCGTAATCTGGAAGAGCAGGGTATCAACATGCGGATGGGTGCTGAACTCGATCGCATCAACGCTCAACAGTACCGGACTGCAGGAAGGTACAGGGCTTTTGGTGCGGCATTCGGCGGCATTAGCCAGACGGCAATGCTGTTGAGGTAGGAAATGAAAGTTCCCCAATATCGCAGCCAGACAGGACTGCCGCAACGCACCGGAGCCGGACAGCTGACGGTGCAGGCAAGTCCCGCTGCCTTTGGAGCTGTTGGCGCAGCACAATCAGAACTCGGCCAGACGATTGAAAAACATGGGATAGCCTGGACAGAAGCGTTTCTGAAAACCGAGCGTGCGACCGCCCAGGCTGAAGAAACAAGGAAAATGCGGGAACGTATTTCTGTGATTGATAAGAGTGCAAGGGAGCAGTCGGTTGACTTCTGGAAAGACCCACTCACTAACAAGCATTTTACCTATTTTGAATATAGCGGGTTTCTCAGGAAGGAACTTGAGCGCAGGACAAGACTCCAGCTGAACGGCATTACGGATCGGGTAGTCAGACAGCGCATGGCCAGTTCAATGGCGACCGCAAACGAAAATGCAATGACGCAGATCAATGCTGTTTTGCGGTCAAAATATATGGATTTTTCAAAGGGTAAAATAGAGGGGGAACTGCTCGCTGCCGCCGGCGCCGCCTCATTGATGAAGGAAGGTGAAGCGAAAAAAAAGGTCATTTCTGACGCCATTGAATCGGCAAAGTATTTCCATACCCTGGCGCCGTTCATCGGCACAAACTACATGCGTAAGCAGGCCGAAAACTTTGAAAGCAGGCTCGGCGAAATTACCATCCGCCAGCAATTGTCCAAAAATTTGAAGTCTCATCAAGTGGAGGACTGGATACGCCAGATAGGTTCGCCCAAAAAAGGCGACGAGTTTCACGCGGACGTGCTGCGGATGAAGCCGCAAACCCGCCAGAAAATAATTGAACAGCTCCACTCGAGGGCGACCAGGCTCCTGAACAAGGAGCAGAATGATGAAATGCGCGGGTTAAGGGATGATGCCTGGAAAAAAACAAGAGACCAAAAGACCACGCATGATGCGCTGCATAATCTAATTACAGATGGTCGAGAAGATGTTGCAAAAGGGCGGGAACCGGAGACGCCACTGCCGACAAGCGAAGAAATACAGAAAGCGGACGTCAATCCAGCCCAGAAAGCGGCTCTCCATCAGCTCCTGGCGGGCGAAGACAGGGTTTATAATCAGAGTCATGTTGCCAACCTAAAGCGCCACATCTATGACGCGGTCACCTCTGATGACCTCGATCAGATCCAGGACGGGTTTAGAAATGACCGCACCAAAAATTATATTGGCGGCGAGGCGTTTGAAGAACTGACCAAAGAAGTCAAGGCCATGCGGGATAATACGCCCGAGGCGCAGGAGCGTAAACAGTATCACAGTCTGATCAAGGCGGCCATGCAATCCAGGAATCTTATGACCCAGCGGATTATTGGCCATGAGCAGAAGGCAGCAGCGGCTGGTGCCGGTTACGCAGCCATCGGCGGGGAGCGATTTTATTTTGAACAGCTCGGTCGGGGCATCAGGCCCGCACAAGCCTTTCTGAATGTGATTACCGCTTTCCAGGATGACAAGGCTGTTGTGGTCAAAAATGAAGTCAAGACCCTGCCGCGTGGTTTTCTGCCGGACGAGGTGGTGAAGGATTACAGGCTGATGACACCCGATCATATTGACGTTGCTGTCGAGCAGCTGCGTAAGGCTGCCCGGGGAGAAGAGATTGATCTTGAGTTACTCGGGAAGACGCCGAGGGAACTGGGTACGCTTCAGCGGGCAGGTTCTCTGAAAAAGTCCCAGAGAATGACTGTACGCCGTCTGATTGCCCTGGAAGCGAGACTTGATTTTCTGCGGACATTTGCTGAAACGAATAAACCGCCGCCTCCGCCGGACGGTAATGGCGGTGGTAATGAACCAGACGTGAAAAAAACCTGGTTCAAGAAGGTAATTGATGATCCAGGTGCGGCTTATGACGCTGCAGTAGACTGGATGAAGAGTTTAGGTGATTAATGGTTTTAGTACTTGGACAGGGTAACGCCGACGATTTGCTGGGCCAGACTGTGGACAGGCAGGCACGCGGCGGCTTTTTAAATTCTGTTGTGGCGGATGAACTCCAGAAAAACGGCCAGGACCCAGAAATTGCATATGATCTGGACACGGTGCCGAGCCACAGGGAAGATACCCTTGATGTTGAGGAAGCCGACCTGCTCAACCCTGATAGTGAGGATGGTAAACTCTGGTTGTATGGTTCCAAACTCCTGGGTGATTATTTCAGAAACAAGCAGGCTGCAGTCAAACCTGCCGCCGAGCCTGCAACGGCTCAGTACGGCGGACAGAAGTGGGCGCTCTCTCCTGTTCCGCCGAGTAGTCAGACGCTGTCTGAAAGTCTTGCGGATCTAACCACTGACATCGGTGACGAGGGTTTGACAGACCCGCAGATGGCGCAGGCTGGGCTCGATTTTATTGGAATGAATGAGCACAGCATAATGTTCACGGGTGCGACCTACGCCGAGATGGACAACATGCCGCCGAAGGTCCAGGTAGCCCTCGCAGGCTTGCTCGATCTATACAAGCGGCTCCCGATGGTCAGCTGGTCCGGCACCGGACGGTTTTTCAAAGGCATTGCTCTTGATCCGCCTACATATATGGGCGGGCTGGCTAGTTTGCAGTTTGTCCGCCATCTTCTGGCTGGCGGGGTCAAGGCAGGCGGCAAGAATATGATGCGCGACAGGCTGCTATCAAAGATAAAAGGGTCCGCTTTTGTCGGTGTTGAGGGCTCCGGTTATGCGGGCCTGTATGACATGATGCACCAGCGTCAGGAAGCTGGCGATAATCCCGATTGGGAATATAACGTAGGCCGCGGCCTTACAGCAATGGCCGGTGGTGCTGGTGCAGGCTTTGGCCTGACAATGGGTCTTACCCACCTGCCTCAGATATCCAGGGCCGCGATTGAGGGCGGAAAATATCTGGGCCGCAAGGTTGGTGAAGCAGCCGACACGATGACCGGCGATGGCGCAACATTTCGGACAGGCTTTGGGCCAATTGGAGACGTGCTTTCCGACACAGTTCCAGGTTACCGGAATATTGCTCCGCACCTGACTGAACCGGAACGCCTGAGTCTGCGAAAGAAAACAGCTACCCGCCTGGCCGGTGTATTCCGCAGATTACCGTCAGCTGAGGAAATGGCTTCAGTTGCTTTTGCCGGCAAAGCCAAACGTGGTTGGTACGCTGATAGTACGAAAGCTATCCTTGAGGTCTTTGGTGCCGATGATGCCAGGCGTTTCACAGCGTTACTGGCGGCAACCTCTCCCCAGGTGTCGGTAGAGAGCAATGCTATAAATGCGTTGCGTATCTGGAACGGATGGAACAAGGCGGGCCGTCCAACGGATGAAGCATCTATTCGCCGTATCATGGGTGAAAATGTACAGGGCGAAAAAGGTGAGGGAAGTATTCTGAACGCATGGTTTAACAATACTGTGCTGGCCTTGAGTGAGGCAGATCCGGCAAATATTAATATATCCGAGGGCAAGGTTTCCAGTTTTATGGCGAACCTTCTGGATAACGTGGTGGAAGTAACCAACGATGCCTGGATGGCGAACTATGCCAATATTGGAAAGGATCGATTTGGTAAAGGCAAAGGGCCGGTTTATCTGGGCAACTCCGCACGGGTGCGTGAAGCGGCACAGATCCTGAGTGATCGCACCGGCGATGACTGGACACCCCGCGAAGTACAGGAAACCGTCTGGTCGTTTACAAAAGCTCTGTATGAGAAGAGCAAATCGGGTGATCAAACGGCTGAACAGATATTGAAAAGTGGTGGTCTAACTGATGCAGATGTTGCATCAGTACCCGATTTTAGAGTATTATTGGCTGATGGAATTTATGCCAGTATTTTAAAGGAGGGTGGATATGGTCAACAAGTTGAACGACTCGCCGCAGGTGGGCCTGGACGAGGCGGTCGAGGAATTGATGGGCCAGCTGGACAGCAGCGGAACGTCCTTGAAGGCGAAACAGGAGGTATTGGCCGAGCTGATTACGAACAACACCTCACAACCGCAGCCCGACGCATCGGTGCCACCAAGTGGCGACGAGAGTGGAACAAGGTTGGCGAGCGAATCAGAGGTGTCGCCTATCGGGGGCTTAGAGGCGGGAATAAAAGCGGCCTTCCCCAGTCTTACCGACGAACAGATAGAGGAACTGGCGCAGGTGACTTAAACCTACCGTCTGGCGTTAGCGTAAAGAATGTCTGGAGAGTTGAGCGGGATGACGTAAAAGAGGTTTTCGATGACGATCGAATATCCAGGCCGGATATAGTCGAATTTGAGCCGTCCACTGAGGCGGCTCAATTATTTAGGGAACGTATTTCCGAAGCAGCTGCATCCCATCCAGCTGGGGGCAGCGTTACAATCAGGGATGATTATAGTGGGACGCGCCTGTTTATGACAGATGACCAGCAGGCTGGGTTTGCCCTGGACGGCGACGACATCATTTCTGTTTTCAACCAGAAAGGCTCCAGCCATAGATATGCCAGCGTTGGCCTTATTCAATTGGCTGTGCAAGCTGGCGGCAGAAGGCTCGATGCTTTCGATACTACGTTGCCGCTACTCTATGGGTTAAACAAGTTCAAGGCCGTCGCCCGCATGAAGTGGGATGACAAATACGCTCCCGAGGGTTGGGATTACGACTTTTATAAAGATTCCAATAATGGTCGTCCTGATCTGGTTTTCATGGTCTTCGACCCAAAGCGCGGCAAGGAAGCTTTCTACGATAAGATCGAAGCAGTCGAAACCTATGTTGATTCTTATGACGCTGGAGTGAAGGTCCAGAAGGATGTTCTCAAAAAGGGAAGGGCTTCTGTAAAGAAGGCCGATATCAAGAAAAAGATTGTCGGGAATCTTAGTCCCGAAGAGAGGGAAAGTTATTCCCAAATGAGTACCAGCCAGAAGGCTAAATTCATTAAAGACAAGACTAAGGAAATGGAGGAAGCCAAGGCGGCGTCCGAAGAGGTTACTGACAGCCCTGTCGTGCCGAGACAGTCCCAGATAGATATGCGAATCCGGCAGATGGCGTTTGAAAATGACGTGCAGTCGGGCATCGTTACGGAGAACACGCCAGGCGTTGACCCTGATGAGGTGCGGGCAATTCTTGCACAGCCTGTACCCTGACTGAAATTTTGATATCGATTATTACAACCCGCCGCACGGCGGGTTTTTTATTGGAAAATTGAATGCTTATACAACCCGAAGCCATGCAGGCGGATACGGCTGAAGAGCTGGGTCTGCTCAACGAGCCCTTGCCAGGCACGTCGATGTTTCCGCCGAGCCAGGAGCAACAGGACGAACCGCAGATTGCCTGGCTGGCTAATGCGGCGAAGGATGCCGGACCCTTTGCAGCGCGTGTATTCGGGTTTGGCAATCCACATCTCGGCACGGCCTACAAAAAACTGAAGCAGCTGCAGCTGGAGGACGAGCTGCGGCAGATGCGTGAGGAGGGGTTTCCGCATCCTGTGGAAGCCGCCGTTGACGCACTGGACCCGAATGCAAGAGCTGCCGCAGCCAGGGGTACGCTGGATGATCCTGGCGGAACGCTGGGCGAAGTGGAAATTTTAAGCCGGACATCACATCCCAGTTCTATGGGTGATGTTGTACAGGGCGGGGCTCCGGTGCGTGTTTTTGATGATGCGGAGGTCAATGACGACTATCTGAAATCAATTACAACCGGCGATGCGGACATGGATCGCATCATTGCCGAAAGGGCAGCTGGCGACCCCAACATGGTCGATGGCATGATTGCCGGCATCAGGGCTGTCGGCAAACGCGGCGATGACAAGATCCCTGACGAGGGTCATGTAAGGACACTGCTTAATTCCATAGGCGGTGTTGTTGAACGCCACATTGCGGACAAGAATCCTGAACAGCTTAAAAGCATGTCTCTCGATGCAATGCGCGAACTGGGTGACTTGATTGGCGAGGATGCTGATCGATTAAAACTGAATTTCATGGGCGGGCTCCAGGTCGATCTGAACAAGCCAGGCCAGCTCGCGGCACAGATGATCGCTGGAAAAAACCTGCTGATCAGTGAGCTGAAGGTATTGGACAAGCTCTCCGACGAGGCAGCAAACGCACCGCTGGGTGCGCCGCGTGACGCAGCGCGGATTGCCTGGCGGCGTCAGGCCGAGATGGTGGCGCAGCTGCAGATGGCTTTCAAGGGAACGCAGACTGATATTGCTCGAGCGTTGGCTGCTCTGCGGGTTCCTAATACAACGGACGCCCAGATCCTTAGCAGGGATGTCAATTCCATACTCGATGACCTCGGCGGCGTTGACAAGGTGGATGCAGCCATCAATGCGTATCGTGCTGCTGAAAACCCAGCTGATCGCGTGGAGCTGGCAAAGAACCTTACGCGACCTGCCACAAAGTGGGATGCCTTTTATGAGGTCTGGATCAACTCAATTCTCAGCGGCTACTACTCCCATGTAAAGAATACCGCTGGTGTTTTAGCGGCGATTTTAAGCGACAACCTGGAGACGTTTGGGGCTGCAACGGGCCAGCTGGTTACACGCGGTATGCGCGGCATGGAACGCGATGTTACCTTTGGAGACTTGCGGGCAAAAATGTTCGGTCAAATGATGTCGTTGCGTGAGGCAACGATTGCGTCCGGCAAGGCAGCCTGGTATCGCGAAGAACCTGCGATGCTCGGTGCTGGCAGCAAGATTGAACAGCGGGCATTTCATATGCGTGCCGATGCGTTCTCAGCTGCTGGCATGCAGTACGAGGGCAACTGGGCGCGATCTATTGACTTCATGGGTTCTGCATTAACGCTGGGCCGTGCTCCACTGCGGGCGCTGCAGACCGAGGATGCGTTTTTTAAAGTGGTTTCATATCGTGGTGCGCTTTATGAAGAGGCGTATAGAACGGGCCGTGCGCTCGGGCTGGAAGGTGACGAGTTTAGTACGCACATTGCAAAGTTTATATTTGCACCGCCCGAGGAAGCCATCATCAAGGCCCAGGACACCGCCAAGTATGTAACCCTGCAATCCGAGATGGAAGGCAAGTGGAAGGAAGTTCAGAAAGCTCTGAGGGGTCCGGCCCGATGGATTGTGCCGTTCTACAAGACACCAACAAACGCAATCTTGTACGTTTCCGAGCGGTCACCGTTTGCCCGAAGGACAAAGCGTTACCAGGCAGCCATCGAGGCGGGCGGTGCTGAAGCGGCAAAGGCAAAAACCCGCATGGCACTCGGGATGGCTACATTTGCTGCACTGGGCTGGGAGTATTCCGCCGATAACATCACCGGAGGAATTTCATCTGACAGCCGTGTTCGGGCGGCGTATCTGCGCCAGGGCATCAAGCCCTATTCGGTCAGGATTGGCGACGAGTGGGTCAGCTATAACGTGATTGAGCCGGTGTCCACCATCATCGGAATTGTGGCGGACGCAATGGAAATAATAAACCATCCCGATACTGATGAGCGCGAGGTCCATGAAATAATTACAGGTGTAGCAGGCGCCATTGGCTACAACATGACAAACAAAACCTTTATGGCGGGCATTGCCAAGTTTCTCGATGCCATCCGCGATCCGCAACGGCGGCTGCCAAGTTTCGTAAAACAGTATGTAGGTTCGGCTCTGCCAGGCAGCGCGGCCATTAATGAAATACGCAAACTGAATGACGATCTTCTGCGTTTCAAGATCGATTTACTGGACCCCATGCTGGCAAAGCTTCCAGGGGGCTCTGAATTTCTGGGAATTAAACGCGATCTCTGGGGGCGTCCGATTGCCGAGCATCGTTTTCGCAGTCCCTACAAGCCTAATGAACGGGACAAAGAAATTGCACGGCTCAGACTGCCGATTAATGATCACCCGAAAAACTGGGACAAGGATATTGAGTATTCAATCGAGGAGCGTGATTTCGTTCACAAGCGTGCTGGCGAACTGTCTGCCAAGGCCATCGATTCCTACATGAAGACAAAAGAGTTCAAGGATTTTCAAAAGATCAGTATTGCCACCGGCGATCCGCTGGCACGCGATCAGATCAAGATTGCGTTCAGAGCGGAAATTAACAAGGCGCGTGAATTTGCAAAAGAGGATCTGCTAAATCATCCCGAGCTTGGACCTGGCATCAAAGCCAAACTGCAGGAACAATTCGAGGAAAGGGAAAAGAAGATTCAGGCTTATGAGAAACGGAAGGCAATGCAATGACTGTATCAACGACCACAATTAAAAATTCATATTCGGGCAATGGCAGCACGACCGCCTTTGCCTATACGTTCAAGGTTTTTGCTTCTACT